>Ga0134126_10004617_pt1 | contig 17238 bp, 12 predicted proteins | sample KB31752_FD_96881 | JGI IMG/M metagenome (GOLD analysis project Ga0134126, IMG submission 96881) | Terrestrial soil microbial communities with excess Nitrogen fertilizer from Kellogg Biological Station, Michigan, USA - KB3-175-2 | ecosystem: Environmental > Terrestrial > Soil > Unclassified ...
CAGCGACCGCCGGGAGCTGGCAAACATTGGAATGCGCAGGCCAGGTGTATGGATTTTCCTCGAACGTCCTGCTCGTGCCAGAGCAGGGACTTGCGGTCATTGTACTCAGCGCGCTCGACGGGAGTCCGTCGCCGACCCGACTGGCCCGTTACGCTGCCAGTGTGTTGGCCGCGGAAAAGGCTGCGCGGCCTCTCCCGGTCTGGCCGCACTCTACCGTTTATGCCACGCGGGCCCGGGAAGTAGCCGGTGTCTTTCGGCACGGCAAGGATTCTCTGGCGACGCTCGTGGTCGGCGGGAAGCTCTACCTCGAGGGACCGGCTGTTGCAGCCGAAGTGCGCCGCACGGCCAACGGTGTGGTGTTGGATGATAGCGGCACCTATTCGAGCGACCTGCAAATCAGCGCGGATCTCAAGCGCATCGTTCTCTCTGGCGTTGCCTACGAACGGGTCGCCCCGACCGAGCCGCCGCCCGCCTCGCCGGCAATTGGGGAGGTCGTTGGCGACTATGGATGGCCGTATGCCTACATTCGCATCTACGAGCGGGACGGCCGTGCGTACGCACGGATGTCCTGGTCTACCTATCAGCCCCTCACTGCGTCGGGCACGGACCGCTGGGGTCTGCCGCGGGACAACGGACCCTTCCGGTTGGAGTCGATTCGATTCCAACGTGATGCGCAGGGGCGAGTCAACGCGGCTGATCTGAGTGGTGTGGTGTTTCCGCGGCGCGACTTCGGCGCCGAAGCGGAGGAGGAGCTGCGTAAGTCGATGCGTCCCATTGCAAGTCTGCGCGCCGAAGCGCTCGCGTCCAAGCCCCCCGTGGAAGCCGGTCCGAAGCGAGCCTCGGAGTTGACCGAACTCACCTCGCGGATACCAGGGATCCGGCTGGATATCCGCTATGCAACCTCGAACAACTTTCTACGCACGCCTGTATACACGCAGGCGCGCGCATTCCTGCAGCGTCCGGCGGCGCAGGCGCTACGTCTCATCGCCGCTGACCTGGCTCCCAAGGGATTCGGTCTCACCATCCATGACGCCTATCGTCCCTGGTTCGTGACCAAAATGTTTTGGGATGCCACTCCGGACTACAACCATATTTTCGTAGCCGATCCGAGCCAAGGCTCGCGTCATAACCGCGGCGCGGCGGTGGATCTGACCATGCACGAGCTCAAGTCGGGAAAGATCGTCACCATGCCGGGCGGCTACGATGAGATGTCGAGCCGCTCGTTTCCGTTGTATGTCGGTGGCACATCCCTGCAACGCTGGCGGCGCGATTTGCTGCGCGACGCCATGGAGGCTCGCGGGTTCACCGTGTACGACGCCGAGTGGTGGCATTTCGACTTCAACGGCTGGCAGGATTTTCCCATTTCAAATGTCGAGTTCTCGGCGATCGGCACACGCTGAGCTAAAGGGGGCGACTTGCGATACATGATCTCCAGAGTGTTGCTTACGACAATCAGCGCGGTCGCATCCGTTGCGTTCGCTGCCGGCTCGCAGCACGACACCATCCTCCGCAATGGTCTCATCTATGACGGATCGGGTCGGCCACCGTACACCGGAGAACTCGCGATCGATGGCGACCATATCTCCTATGTGGGCCCGCATGCCACGGGGCATGCGCGGACTGAGATCGATGTGCACGGTAAAGCTGTCGCGCCGGGCTTCATCAACATGCTGGCGCATCCGGAAGAGTCATTTTTCGCCGATGGCCGGGCACTGAGCGATCTCAGGCAAGGTGTGACCCTCGAGGTGATGGGCGAAGATTCGATGGGTCCGCTGACGCAGCACATGAAAGAGCTCATGAAACAGCGACAGTCGGACATTCATTTCGATGTCGACTGGACGACGCTGGGTCAATATCTGGAGATGCTGCAAAAGCGTGGCATTGCTCCCAACGTTGCTTCATTCGTCGGCGCCGGCGTAGTGCGCGAAAACTTCCTTGGTGAGGCGGATCTGCAGCCGACGCCGCAACAGCTGGATGGGATGAAGGCGCTGGTTCGCCAGGCGATGGAGGAGGGTGCCCTCGGGGTAACTACCGCTCTCATCTACGCTCCCAACGACTATGCCAAGACTCCTGAATTGATTGCGCTCGCCAGCGAGTCCGCGCGTTGTGGCGGGATGTACATTGCGCACATCCGCTCGGAGGGCGATCGGCTTCTCGAGGCTGTCAACGAAACCATCGATATCGCGAAGGCCTCGGGTGCGCCCGCGGAAATCTATCATCTGAAGGTGGCCGGGAAGAGCAACTGGAACAAGATCGACCCGCTCATCAAGACCATCGAGTCGGCGCGTGCGAGTGGAACGCGAATCACCGCGGATATGTATAACTACACTGCCGGAGCAACAGGGCTCGACGCCGCCATGCCGCCGTGGGTGCAGAATGGCGGTCTGGAGGCCTGGATTGCGCGATTGCGCGATCCCGCCACGCGCGCCAAGGTCATTGCCGAGATGCGCAATCCCAACCCGATCTGGGAAAACCTGCTGGTGCGCGCCGGCGCCAGTGGCACACTGCTGTTGGCATTCAAGAATCCGTCGTTGCGCCCGCTGATCGGCAAAACGCTGGCCGACGTGGCGGCAGCCCGGAAAGTCAGTCCGGAAGATGCCGCGATCGATCTGGTGATCGAGAATGGAGCTCGGGTTGAAGTCGCTTACTTCCTGATGTCCGAAGACAACATCAAGCGCCAGATTGCGCTTCCCTGGGTGAGCTTCGGGTCCGATGCAGGTGCTCCCGCTCCGGAGGGCGTGTTCCTCAAGTCGAGCGAACATCCACGGGCTTACGGGAACTTCGCCCGTCTGCTGGGGAAGTACGTCCGCGAGGAACAGGTCATCACTTTGCAAGAGGCTGTCCGCAAGCTCACCACCTTGCCGGCCGACAACCTGTCACTCCAACATCGCGGCCGTCTGGCGCCCGGCTACTTTGCGGATGTGGTGGTTTTCGATCCGGCGACCATTCAGGATCATTCGACCTACGAAAAGCCTCATCAGCTCGCTACGGGAGTTGAGGATGTGTGGGTTAATGGGGCCCTCGCCCTGAAGAATGGAGAGGCAACCGGGGCCGCCAGCGGGCGATTCGTGCGCGGTCGCGCCTGGTCCGGTGCTCCCGGCGGCGGCTGTCGGGCCTCCAGCCGGGAGTGGCATTGGGAAAATGGAAAGTAGTTTCCAAAATGGAAAGTCGCGGGTATATTGAGGATCGGCGGGGACCCGCCGGGCATTGAGGTTTCCATGATCGACACTGGCCTTCCGCAACCGTATCTGCTGTTTTTGGGCGATACGACGTCCGCGCCACTTGCGAAGACTGCTTTCGGTTTGCGTGATTGGGCACGCGAACAATGTGTAGGTGAGTACGCACTCCCGGCCGCTACCGTGACGACCGGGCTGCCGCCGCTCACGCCTGCGCAGGCAAAGGCCAAAGGTGCGCGTGGCCTGGTCATCGGTGTTGCGCCTATCGGTGGCGCGGTTGCTCCGAGTTGGATTCCCGCGTTGGTCGAAGCGCTCGAGGCCGGCCTCGACATCATCAGCGGCATGCACACGCGGCTTGAGACTGTCCCGCAGCTCCAAGCGGCTGCCGCGAAGCTCGGCCGGCGCCTGATCAATGTCAGGCAGCCGCCGGCAGGTTTGCCGGTCGGCAATGGACACAAGCGTTCGGGCAAGCGTCTCCTGACCGTCGGTACCGATTGCGCGCTGGGCAAGAAATACACCGCGCTCACTATTGCGCGCGAGTTCAAGAAGCGCGGTATTCCCACGGATTTCCGTGCGACCGGACAGACTGGCATTCTGATCGCCGGCAGCGGCATTCCGATCGACTCGGTGGTGGCGGATTTCGTGGCGGGGGCCGCGGAGCTGTTGAGCCCCAATGCAGCGCCGGATCACTGGGATGTGGTCGAAGGGCAGGGCTCCGTATTCCACCCCGCTTATTCGGGTGTATCCCTGGGCCTTCTTCACGGTACGCAGCCGGATGTCATCGTGATGTGTCACGCAGTGGGCCGCGATCGGGTGTTGGGGCTGGAGCACTACGCCACACCCAGCATATCCGAAGCGATCGAGATTACTCTTGCTCTTGCCCGCCGCACGAACCCGAAGGTCCGCTGCGCGGGAGTCTCAATAAACACCTCGGCTCTGGATGCGGCGCAAGCGCGCACCGTGCTTTCCGAGCAGTGCGCTAAACTCGGTCTGCCAGTGGCCGACCCGCTTCGCAGCGGCCCTGAGCTGGACCGATTGGTTAACGCGTGCCTGGAGGTGGTGTGAGATGAATACGGGGCCCCTGACTCTGCAAGTTGCGGTTGAGAAATATCCGCTCAAAGAGCCGTTTCACATCACTGGGCACACGATGGTGGATACGGAGGTCGTGACCGTAACGCTGCAGCGCGGTGGCCGTCGAGGGCGAGGCGAAGCATCCGGAGTTTACTATCGTCAGGGTGACGACGTGCCTGGCGTCGTCAAACAGATCGAGGCGGTGCGTGGGCGCATCGAGGCTGGTATCACCCGCGAGGCGCTGCAGAGCCTGCTGTCGACCGGAGGGGCACGCAATGCGGTCGATTGTGCTCTGTGGGATCTGGAAGCCCAGGAGACGGGCCGCAGCGCCTGGCAGATCGCGGGACTGGAGCGTCCGCGTCCGCTGCTTACGACATTTACCTGCGGGGCCAACAAGCCGGAAAAGATGGCCGCCGACGCGCGCGCTTACAAGAATGCGAAGGCGATCAAGCTCAAACTGACAGGCGAGCCGGTGGATGCCGATCGCGTCCGTGCCGTGCGGGCCGCGCTCCCGGATGTGTGGTTGGGCGTGGACGCAAACCAGGGATTCACCCGAGCCTCGCTCGGGACGCTGCTGCCCGTTCTGGTCGAGTGCCGGGTCGAGCTCATTGAGCAACCGTTCAGGATCGGGCAGGAAGCCGAGGTCGATGGGTTGAAGTCACCGATTCCTTTGGCCGCCGATGAGAGCGCGCAAGGGTTGAGCGATTTGCCGCGTCTGGCCGGGCGATTCAATGTGGTGAACATCAAGCTGGACAAGTGCGGCGGCCTTACCGAGGGTCTTGCGATGGCGCGGGAAGCCCGGCGTCTCGGCCTCGGGGTGATGGTCGGCAACATGGTCGGCACATCGCTCTCGATGGCACCGGCCTTTCTGGTCGGACAACTGTGCAATGTCGTGGACCTCGACGGGCCGGTCTTTCTGAGCAGCGACCGGACTCCATCCGTGCGCTATGAGAATGGGACGATCTCGTGCCCTGAGGAGTTGTGGGGGGCGCCGGAATTGTCGCGATGAGCGCGAGCCGGCCTTCCTGGTTCCAGCGTTTGCTGCTGCCGGGCTTCGCCTTCAAGGCGGTTGTGATCGGCGGCGGCTACGCCACCGGGCGGGAGCTGGCCGAATTCTTCCTGCCCAGCGGTCCTTGGGGCGGTCTCGCCGGCATGCTGCTGGCGACGGTCATCTGGAGCGGCGTTTGCGTTGCCACGTTTCTCTTCGCCCGCGCATTCGGGGCGTTGGATTATCGTACCTTCTTCAAACACCTGCTGGGCAGGTTCGCCCCTATCTTCGAGGGGGCCTATGTCGTCAACCTGGTGCTCGTTCTGGCGGTGTTCGGCGCCGCGGCCGGTGCGCTGGGTGAGGCCATTTTCCACTGGCCGCGGTTGTACGGAACGCTTTATCTGGCGGCGGGCATCGCTCTTTTCACGATGTTCGGCAATACCTCCGTCGAGCGGCTCTTCAAGTGGGTCTCTATTTTTCTCTACGTCACTTACGGAGTATTCCTGGTCCTTTCGCTGATGAAGTTCGGCGACAGGGTGCCTGCGAGTTTCGCGAGCGCCGCGCCCAGCGACGGCTGGATAGTCGCGGGAGTCACGTACGCGGGTTACAACATCGTCGGCGCGGTCATCATCCTGCCGGTGGTGCGCCACCTGACGAGCAATGCCGACGCGGTGAAGGCGGGACTGCTCGCCGGGCCGCTCGCGATGCTGCCAGCCATCATTTTCTTCGTCTGCATGTGCGCTTTCTATCCGCAGATCAAGTCTGAGACCTTGCCGGCGGACTTCATGCTGGCGCAGATGGGCCTGCCGGTGTTTCATGTCATCTTCCAACTGATGATCTTTGCGGCGCTGCTGGAGTGCGGTACGGGCTTCGTGCACGCCATCAACGAGCGCATCGGGTCGGCTTATCGCCAGCAACGGGGCACAGAGCTACCGAGCACGGCCAGGCTGCTGATCGCTGGTGTGGTGTTGCTCGGCTCCATGTTTCTGGCCGAGCGCTTCGGTCTGGTCACCCTCATCGCCCGAGGATACCGCGCGCTCTCCTACATCATTCTGACCGTGTTCGTCATACCGCTGCTGACTTACGGTATCTGGTCGCTCTGGAAGGGGCGCCGCGTGGTCGCAACCGCTTAGCCGGCTGCGACTACGGCGAACTTCACCAGGTGCCTGTTGGGCTGGCCGGCCATCTCATCGCTGGCGATGGTGACGGTCCAGCGCCTGCCATCTCCGTCAATGGCGTTCCAGGCGCTAACCGGGTGATCCGCAGGCGGCGCTCGAGAATCGCTCCGGGACCACTTGCCGGCGTCGGCGTACGCTTTGCCGATTTCCTCGAGTAACCGGGTGCCCGCCAGATCGGAGCTCAGCTCCACGACCAGCGTCCAGCGATCCTTGTCCCCCTGGGTGCTGAGTATTCTGGCTCCATGAACCACTTTCGACAGCCTGCCACCGACCGACGGCAGAACGTGAATGGCATCGGTGCCGGGAAGGAAGCTGCCTTCGGGGCGCCAGTCATACTCGAGTTGTACGGCCACGGCGTGGGCCTCGCCTTCACCCCTCATTCTCGACAGAATGTGTAGTGCGCCGTCGATGCCCGCCGAAAGACCGCCGGTGGTCAGGAATTTGCCGTTGTCGACCACGCGCTGATCGCGAACCACCTTGATCTGCGGATGCTGGCGCTTGAGGGTGTCGATATGCGCCCGCGTCGTGGTCGAGGTCAGTCCCTGAAGCAATCCTGTGTTGGCCAACGTGAATGCCCCGTTGCAGACTGACATCACGTGTTCGGCAGCGCCGCTCTGTTTTTTGAGCCACTCCAGCGTGGGCGCATCATTCTGGACCGTGCGCACGTCACCGCCCGGAATGATCACTACATCCGCCTGCGGCGCATTTGCGAATGTGTACTTGGGTAGCACCCGCATGCCCATCGCGGTCGTGATCGCGGCCTCAGTGGCTGACACAGTGTAGATCTCAAAGCCGTTGCCGGCGCCAAACACCTCGTAGGGTCCGGTGTAGTCGATGATCTCGACGCCATCAAACAGCAGGATCGCAACTTTCGTCGGCGTTGGTGCGTCGTCCGCGGGCGCCGCGACGGCGACTCCGTTGCAGATGGTAACGCAGAGCAGGAACTGGCTGGCACGGGTCAAGCACTGTTTCACGGCGGGCTCCTGTTAGATCGTAGTCAGGCAGTGGAGGATGCCGGGCAGTGCTCCAAACCCAAAGGACAGCGGTGACGCGTTTCCTGCCACGGGCGCGGGGTGGGCAGCCGCCCGTGGCAGGAATGCAGGCATAGTTGTCATTGCGCCACGCCACCGGGCCGCCGGATAGTCGTAAGAACGATGAACAGGCGGGAACTGTCCGGGGCGGGAGTGACCATGTCGGTCAGCGTCGGATCCTTTATTCTGGCGAAGACCGGTTTGCTGGACGGTAAGGCCGCCACGACGCATCATGCTGAGTACAGTCGTGTGACCATGGAGTTTCCCGCGGTGCGCAGCAAGGGGACAGCAGTGCGGCGAACGCAACTCCGGATGGCTCTCTCGCGACGTGTCGTGTTTCTGGTGGCACCTGGAGCGGAAGTTCTGGATCTGACCGGGCCGTTCCAGGTCTTCAATTCAGCCTCACAACTGTTTTGCAAGAGCAATCCCGCGGCGGCCCCACTCTACAGTACCGAGGTCGTCAGCCTTTCGCGGCAAACCTCGTTTGTGACCAACAGCGGCTTGCAGATGCGAGCGCACGGGAGTTTCCGGGATCTGAAAGGCAAGGTCGATACGCTGCTGGTCGTGGGTGGGGCTGCGGTGGAGGAGGACGACGTCGGCCTGCATGCGATGCAGTGGTTTCAGGAAGTCGCTGGCCGCGCCCGACGGGTCGGCTCTGTTTGTACGGGCGCGTTTCTGCTGGCGCGCGCCGGATTACTCGATGGCCGTAAGGCAACCACACACTGGAATTGGTGCGAGCTGCTTGCCCGGCGCTATCCGCGGATCGCGGTGGTCCCCGATCCGATCTTCGTCCGGGATGGCAATACGTACACCTCGGCGGGTATCACTGCGGGAATGGACCTCGCGCTGGCCCTGATCGAGGAGGATCATGGGCAACACCTGGCGCTGCAGGTCGCCCGCCACCTGGTGCTCTATCTGCGGCGACCCGGCGGCCAGTCACAGTTCAGCGCCGCCCTGAGCATGCAGTTGAGCAATCGAGAGCCGCTGCGCGAGTTGCAGTCATGGATGTTGGAGAATCTCGACGCATCTTTGGATGTGGAAACCCTGGCGCGGCGTGTGGCCATGAGTCCGCGAAATTTCGCGCGCGTTTTCCGCAAAGAGACGCGCCTTACACCGGCGAAGTATGTGGAGCGCCTGCGCGTGGAAACCGCGCGCAGGCGACTCGAGGAGAGCCGTCAGAGCCTGAAACTGATCGCACACGAGTGCGGCTTCGGCACGGTAAACTCAATGCGGACGGCCTTTCATAAATTGCTGGGCGTCGCCCCTGGGGAGTATCGACAACACTTCCAGGGTGTCTAGCGCTGGTATCAACTCAGGCACGCTGACGCCAAGCGCTCGAACTGCGCGCCACCGCGGATTGGGTCGGCCACCGGCAAGCCGAGTCTGGTGCTGTGCTCTGCCAGGACCGCGCGCGCCTGCGACTCAGAGAGTCGTGCTGTGTTGAGAGCGACGCCGGCACATCGCACCTGCGGGTTCGTGCGTTTTGCCAGTAGCAGATTGAGCTCGATTGCCTCGGTGAGGGAAGGCGTCGGGAAGGCCTCCAGCCCGAGGATTCGGTCGCGACCTACCTCGTGACACATCACAATGACGTCGGGCTGTGTGCCGTGCAGCAGGCCTAGCGAGACACCCGCGTAGGAGGGATGGAAGAGGGAGCCCTGGCCTTCCACAATGTCCCAGTGATCCGGTGCCGCATCGGGGCTCAGCAGTTCCGCCGCTCCGGCGACAAAGTCTGACACGACCGCATCAATGGGGATGCCGCCGCCGGCGATGAGGATTCCCGTCTGTCCGGTGGCACGGAAATCAGCAGACAGGCCGCGCTTGTGAAATTCCTGGGCGAGGCACAATGCGGTGTACTTCTTCCCCAGAGCGCAGTCTGTTCCCACTGTAAGCAGACGTTTGCCGCTTCGCTTGCGACCGGTTGCCACAGGAATTGCCGCGGGAGGCACGCGGACATCAATGAGTCGGCGTCCGTAACGTTGTGCCGCCGCTTTGAGCTGCGGTACGTCCTCCAGCCTGCCATGCATGCCGCTGATGATGTCGAGGCCGGCCTCCAGGGCTCCGACCAACACCGCGAGCCAGCTGTCACGGATGACGCCGCCGACGTTTGCCACGCCGATGACCAAGGCCTGGGCGCCGGCGGCGCGGGCCTTTTGCGGCGTGAGTGGCGGCAGTCCCACGCTGACCTGCGATCCCGGGCAGGCTAACTCGCCAACACACGCATCGCGCGCCCAGTCGCGCAAGCCCAGGGCGGTCTTGGCGAAGGCGAAGTCACTGGTTTCTCCGAGAAATAGCAGGTAGGGGCGGGGTAGATGGTTCATTTGCGGATATGTCATCGATATTGCGGATATGCAAATTAGGTGGCAGTATAGCCCACGAACAGAACAAACAGACAAGGGTTCGCATGAGCACGAGCCGCCGCATCGAGATCTTATGCCTGACTATTGTCGCGGCCGCGTGTGCAGCGCGATCGTACGGCGAGCCTGCGCCCGCGAACGGTCCGGTGTACGACATCGTGGTCACCGGTGCCCGGGCGATTGATCCTGAGACCGGCCTGGATGGGACTCGCAACATTGGCATCAGCGCAGACCGGATCGCCGCGGTCTCCTCCGAGCCGCTCAAAGGAAAGCGGACGGTCGACGGACACGGCCTGGTGGCCGCGCCGGGCTTCATCGACCTGCATTCGCATGCTTATGGTTACGAGACGGCGACCTACCAGGCCATGGACGGGGTCACGACACGGCTGGAGCTGGAGATCGGTGTCTATCCGGTGAAGCGCTGGTATGACAAGAAAGCCGGCCATGAGCTGATCAACTACGGCGCCAGTGTGAACCATGATCGCGTGCGGTTCGCCTTGCAGCACGGCGGCGACCTGACCGATCCGCGGATACCGGGAGAGACCTCCGATGACGGCATGGACAAGGACCCGAAGTTTGACGAGCTCATCCACGAGCCGATCCCGCCGGAGGTTTACGACAGATTTGTGCCGATGCTGGAAGCGGGACTGGACGACGGGGCGGTTGGTATTGGCAGCGGCACACAATACGCGCCCGGTATCACGCATCAGGAGATGTTGGATCTGACTCAGGTCGCCGGCCGCCGGCATGTGTGTGTCTTCACGCATATCCGATACGGGAGTCTGGTCGAGCCCGGCAGCACTCTCGAGGCGGTGCAGGAGCAGATCGCCAATGCCGCGATCACGGGAGCTTGCGTTCATATCGTCCATATCAACAGCATGGCGATGTCGAGCACGCCGCGGATGATCAAGCTGTTCCATCAGGCGAGGGACCATGGCGTCGACGTCTCCACGGAAATTTACCCTTGGGATGCCTCGACGGATGTCATCCGCAGCGTGATCTTTGACCCGGGGTGGGAGGCTCGCTGGGGTGTTTCGGTCAACGACTTGCAGTCGACCACCACTGGAAAGCGTCTGACGCGCGAGGAATTCGACGCGCTGCGGTCCGGGACCGGTCCGGACGGCGTGCTCATGCACATGAATACCGAAGCAACCATCACCAAGGCGTTACAGGATCCGTTGGTTCTGGTCGCCAGCGACTCGGCGGATATCGTCGATCGTTACGACCACCCTCGATCGGCCGGTACTTTCGCGCGCGTGTTGGGACACTACGTTCGTGATACGGGTGCGCTCGATCTGCCCACAGCCATCCGCAAAATGAGCCTGATGCCGGCGCAGCGCCTGGAAGCATTCGTGCCGGAGATGAAGAAGAAGGGGAGATTGCAGGTGGGGGCCGACGCCGACCTGGTACTGTTCGATCCCTCGAAGGTGTCGGAGCGGGCTCGCTATCTGGATGCGAAGCAATACTCTGTTGGCTTTTCGTACGTCATGGTGAATGGACGCTTTGTCGTCGAGCGAGGCAAGGTGATTGGCGGCGTCTTCCCGGGACGTCCGGTCTATTCACGATATCGGAAGAATTGACCTGGTGCGGCGAGCCGGCGCGGATCGATCCCAGGCGCTGAGGGTCGAGTCTCACAGTATCGACTTCGTGCCGCTCGCTGAGCGGTACGGGACGCCGCGCCGTCTGTTCACAGTCTGGTTCAGCGCCAACATGACCATCCTCGGGGTGGCTTTGGGCACCTTGGGTGTGCAGGCAGGACTGAGCTTCGCCTGGACGCTTGCCGCGCTGATTCTCGGCAATGCGGTCGGGACGGTGTTCATGGCCGCCCACTCCGCCCAAGGCCCGCAGCTTGGCGTCCCGCAAATGATTCAGAGCCGCGCGCAGTTCGGTGTTCGGGGCGCGGCGCTGCCTCTTTTGGCCGTCGTCGCCACGTATGTACTCTACTGCGCGGCCAATGGCGTTCTCATGCAGCACGTCATAGCCGCTCTGATGCCAATCGGCCCTACAGGCGCCCTGTTGGTGTTCTCGTGTCTGACGGCTCTGGTGGCCTTTATCGGTTACGAGCTGATTCACCGGCTGGGCGCGTTGCTGACGGTGATTTCCAGCGCGCTGTTTGTTGCTGGGGCCTATCTGGTGTGGGCCAGACATACTGGGGATGCGGTCTCCACCCCGGTGTCGTCGGCACATTTCACGTATGCAGCCTTCATGTTGACCACCACGCAGGCCGCAGCATGGTCTTTGAGTTACGGTCCCTACGTTGCTGATTACTCACGTTACCTGCCGGCGAGCGTGTCAGCCGCGAGGACGTTTTGGTATACGGGGTTGGGCAGTTTCCTGGGCTCTGTCGCCATCATGGCGTTCGGGGCCTATCTTGCGGCCATGGCGCCGGCGCTGGCCGGCAACCCGGGCATTGGTGTGCCCAAGCTCTTTGGAGCGGCCGGCCCGGTGGCGCAGGCGCTCATCATCGTCGGCGTGGTGCAGGGCAATGTGTTGAATCTCTACAGCGCCTACATGTCCAGTGTCACGATTTTCAGTGGCGTCCATGGTATGCAGCGGATAGGGCGGGGCACCAAATTCGTCATCATTGTCGCGCTGACTGCCGCGGCTGGGGCGATTGCCGCTGTCGCGCGCGACAACTTTCAAGCCTACTTTGCGGACGCGCTGAACGTCATGCTCTACTTGCTCGTGCCCTGGAGCGCCATCAATCTCGCTGATTACTACCTGGTGCGCCATGGGCGGTACAACATACCGGCGCTGTACTCGAGCGCCGGGGAGTATGGAGCCTATCGTTGGAGGACGATCGGCGTGTACTGTCTGGGCATCGCGATCCAGATACCGTTCATGCAACTGTCGTTCTATGACGGTGTCATGGCTCATTGGCTCGGAGCCGATGTTGCGTGGCTGCCGGGATTGTTGGTTCCGGGAATCGCTCACCTCGTTGCGGAGCGGGGCGCTGCCGTTTGACCGCGACCCCGCATACGACCGCCGCCGCGGTTCCGCCGCCGCCGTCGCCGTGGCGGCATAGCCGGTGACACCATCGATTGGGATCGGGCTCTTGGCAATGTATTGTGACTCTCGTCTATACTCAAGCTAGAGTCTTAATGTGAGGCTCCTGCATGAACTGGTGGGGATGGATAGTCGGCGGCACGATCCTGCTCGGGGCGGAGCTCATGTTCGTGAACGCCCAGTTCTACCTCGTATTCATCGGAGGCGCGGCCATCGTTACCGGCCTTGCGGCAGCGCTGGTTAATGGGTTGGCGTCTTGGGCGCAGTGGTCTGTTTTCGCCGTTCTGGCGCTGGTCTCAATGGTCACTTTTCGCGATCGTCTCCACCACCGATTGCTTCGTGCCGGCACGCCTTCGATACAACCGGGTCCGGTGGGTGGCGTCATGACTTTGCCGGTTGCCCTGGCTCCCGGGGAAAGCTGCCGGGCGGAGCACGGGGGTACCTTCTGGACCGTTTGCAACGAGAGCGACAAGCCGATCCCCTCCGGGGCGCAGGCCCATATTGCACGGGTGCAAGGTCTTACGCTCCTTGTGCGACCGAATATCTAACACGGACGCCTCACATGCCCATGTCACCGATGTCATTCATCTTTATCGCGCTTGCCATTGTTGTTGTGATCGTGGTCGCGCGTACCGCGACCGTGGTTCCTCAGCAGAGTGCTTATGTCATAGAGAGTCTCGGTAAGTACAGCCGTACGCTGCACGCCGGATTCCACATTCTCATTCCGTTCGTCGAGCGTGTCGCCTACCGCCACAATCTGAAAGAGCAGGCGCTCGATGTGGCTGAACAGGTCTGCATCACCCGCGACAACGTCCAGGTTGGCGTCGACGCAGTCCTATACATGCAGGTTCTCGATCCCCATCTCGCCTCATACGGCATCACCAATTACAGCTTTGCAATCGGGCAACTTGCACAGACCACACTGCGCAGTGAAATCGGAAAAATCGAGCTCGATCGCACATTCGAAGCCCGTGGCACGGTGAATGCGAATGTCGTCGCCGAGCTCGACAAAGCTTCCGGAGCGTGGGGTGTGAAGGTCATGCGCTACGAGATCAAGAACATTGCGCCGCCGAAGGATGTGCTGTCGGCGATGGAGAAGCAGATGCGCGCCGAGCGCGAAAAGCGCGCGGTGGTTCTGGCATCAGAGGGAGACCGTGATGCCAAGATCAATCAGGCTGAAGGTGAGAAGCAGCGCGTGATCAAGGCGTCCGAGGCCAGTAAGCAGCAACAGATCAACGAAGCCGAGGGTCAGGCTGCGGCGATTCTCGCGGTGGCGACTGCAACAGCGGAGGGGCTGCGCACGGTTGGCGATGCGTTGAGCCAGCGAGGCGGCATCGAGGCCATGCAACTGCGCATTGGCGAGGAGTACGTGCGCCAGTTCGGCAAGCTGGCCAAGGAGAGTACGACGCTGGTCGTACCCGGGCATCTCAGCGATCTTGCGTCGGTCGTCACGATGGCGACGAGCATCATTCGTAAGCCGCCGGTCGGCGAGGCTTAGGAGCGCGGGAAGTCAGTCCCTCGCATTGAGTCAGCGCGCCGTATCGCTCAGCATGCCTTCCGCCAAGGCGTTTGCGGCGGGCGCAGCCGCCGAGCGCTCCTCTAACAGCGCGATGAGCTGCTGTGCGCGGTGTGTCGAGGTGTGTTCGCTCAGCACCCGGTCTCGTCCGGCGCGCGCGATTCGCGCAAGCTCATGGTCTGAACAATCCAGCGCGAGCAGTGCTTCCTCGGTGCTGTTGGCGACGAGGATCTCCTCTCCGGGGCGAAGAAAGCACTCGAGGCCTTCCCAGGAGTCACTCAGCAGGGCTGTACCGCATGCCGCGGCTTCGAAGAGGCGACCTGAGGGGCAATAGCCCATGGCGGCCATATCGTGCCGGGTTACGTTGAGTGTCAGCCGTGATGAGCAGAAAAATCGGGGATGGCGGTCAGGGGGCACATGACGGAGGAACCACAGATTCTCGGTCCAGGGAAAGCGATGTGGGTAGCCCGAGCCGCCCAACACGAAACGCCTGTCAGGGCGGCGGCGCGCAGGTTGTATGAACAGCTCTTCCAGCTTGGCCTGGCGATCGTGAGCGTATGTGCCAAGATAGGAAAGATCAGCGCGCGGCCCCTGCTCGCCGGCGACCGGATGGTGCCTCAGAGGATCGACGTGGCCGTACAGGGCGGCAACTCGCCGCGCTCCTAACATTACCCCGAGCGAAGTCAGAGCAGCGCCACCGGTGTAGCTGAGCACCAGATCGAAGTTGCGTAGCCCGGCAGCTGGCAGATATTCCACACGCTCCCCCGCATTCACCCGTGCCAAGGTAACGGGCGTATCGAGGTCGTAAAACACGTGGAGCGCGGCTGGGGAGGCGTCGAGAATCAGATTTGCGGCGGCGTTGGCGTCCGGGCAGTACGAGGTGATGATCGTAGCGTCCGAGTCGATGACGTGATGCCGCACCGCTGCAGAAATCGTGCTCCATTCGCTGTAAAGCACCAGCTGTGCGCCAGGAAAGGACGTGAAGTCCCGATGCGCCGCGTAATAAGGAGCGTCTTTCTCGAAGAAAACCACCTCATGCCCCGCGGCGCTCAGTGCGCTGATGAGACCGCGCCACAAGGTCGCGTGACCATTGCCCCAGGATGAGCTGAGCGTGAGTCCGAATATGACGATCTTCACGCAAGTTGTGGAGCAAGCACCGCTCCTGTCGCGACCCTGAAATGTTGGAACAACGCGTAGCGTCGAGCCGTTTGCCACGAGTGCGTAGCGTCGACTCGTCAGATGCGGTGGAATGTCCGCTGGTACCAACACCTGCTGCATCTGGATCGCGGCCGTAAATTGCGCTCCAGATTGCTTCGCAGCGGCGATCCACATCTGGTGGTGATCGTTGTGCCGTGGCTCGGCATTCCCTGAGCGTGCCGCTTACAGACCGGAGGTCCAGGGAAAACTGTCGGGAGGCTCGCTCTCGTCCAGCAGTTCCGCTTTGAGCTGTTGCAGCGACCTCTGCGCGGACTGGCGCTGATCGGTATCCAGATGCAGCCGAGCCAGGAGCGCGGTGGCGCGCTCGTAGGCGCGCCGCGCATTCCCGAGACTGTGGATGCGAATGCCGGGATCACTGCTGCGCCGGGCTTGCGATAAGAGTGTCAACGCCAGGTCGATGTTGTTGATCACGAACTGCAGGCGCGGCTCGCGCAGCGCGTGGATATTGCGTGAGGTCGCCTGCATCACCACATCGAGTGTCTCGAACTCCACTGGTTTGAGCAGATGAGCGCTGATCCCGACCGCGGCTTCTCGCGCACTGTCCGTGGGGCCGGCAGCGCCACTTAACTCGATGATTTCCGGCTGCCGAGGCAGCGGCAGCTCACGAATTCGCTCCGCTGCCTCGATACCTCCCATGTTCGGCATCACGATGTCGAGGAGGATCAAATCGGGATGATAATGGCGGGTGATATCGACCGCCTCCAGTCCGTCGTGAGCTGTGCGTACTTCGTGACCGTGCATCGTAAGAAGACCGGCGAGGGCTTCCGCAGCATCGACATCGTCGTCCACGACCAATACGCGTAACTGTTCGGAGCTGGCTTTGACCATAGGCCCGATGTCACTCACGGCGGGGCGCTTCTCGTCGGGACTCGCCAGCGGTAGCCACACGGTGAATGTAGTTCCCCGATCCCGGCCGTCACTGCGAACGCGTACCGAGCCGCCATGCAATTCGACGATGCCCTTCACAAGGGCCAGGCCAATGCCCAATCCCCCGCCGCGATGCCCGGCAGCCGCGGGCGCCTGGGCGAACAGACCGAAAATATGAGGTAACACTTCGGCGGTGATGCCGATACCGCTGTCGCGGATTTCGACCTTGACGCCGTCGCCGTGCTGGTGTGCGCTGCACCCAATTGCGCCATGCCGTGGGGTGTACTTAGCTGCGTTTTGCAGCAGGTTGACGAATGCCTGCGCCAGCCGCACCGGATCGGCGCACACAGTCACGTCGCTTTCCGGTAATACCGTCGTGAGCTCATGGCCCAGTTCCGCGATGGTCGGCCCGACTGTCTCGAGCGCGCTTTCGAGGACACTAGCCAGCGTGACGTGCTCCTTCCGGAGCTCGAGCTTTCCGCAGGAGACCCGGCTCGCATCCATCAGATCATCTACCAAGCGCATCATATGGTGCAGGCGCCGATCCAGGATTGCGCGTGCACGCTCGTGCAGAGGATGCGCGAGCTCTGCCAACTTGAGGACTTCGAGGCTGCTGCGCAGCGGTGCGATTGAATTGCGCAATTCGTGCGCCAGCGTCGCCACAAAATCATCTTTGCGCCGCTCGGCTCCGAGCAATAGCTCCTTTTCCTCCGCACGCTCGAACAGTGCCATCGCTTGCAGAGCCAGTACATCCAGCAGGCGCAGCTGCAGGGGAGTGGGTGTGCAGGGCGTCTCGTTGTAGGTCGTGAGCAGTCCCAGGATCCGGCCCGATG
>Ga0134126_10004618_pt1 | contig 17238 bp, 25 predicted proteins | sample KB31752_FD_96881 | JGI IMG/M metagenome (GOLD analysis project Ga0134126, IMG submission 96881) | Terrestrial soil microbial communities with excess Nitrogen fertilizer from Kellogg Biological Station, Michigan, USA - KB3-175-2 | ecosystem: Environmental > Terrestrial > Soil > Unclassified ...
GGTGGTTATTAACGATGCCAGCGGGAAACCCCAGGCAGTTGCTACGTGGGATTACATACCGAACAGCGTTAAATCAGCGATGGCCGAACTCAAACATGCGGTAATTACGGGAGAAATGATAGCTGGAAGGATAATTCATATTGAAAATCTTGTGTTGAATGTTGCCACCGGAGAGAATGCAACGCAGGTAAATATTAATGCAGCAGATTTCGATAAATTGGATCCAGAAATAAGGGAAAGATTGCTATCACTTCGGAAATCCATCAAGAAAAACGAGAAGGGAAAAGTGTTCGATACCTGACACCCACGACATCTATTGAGGTTATACACATGACAAGCGTGTCACCTAAAAATCGGAATACCGGACACCTATGGCACCTAAAAAGGCCAAATACCTGACACCCATGTCACACTAACTAGATTCTTTTAGATATTAAAGAGAGAGCACTTCTTTAAATTTAATTTCTAAGAAACCCCAGTTCCACCAGTGTTACAGATACCTGACACCCATGACAGGTATGCTCCAAACCTTCCCTTAAAAAGATACGACCCATGAACGGGTTAATGTTTCGCAAAAAATAACCCAAAAATGGGTTGACTTATTTGTTGCGTTCACGCACACTTAATGCCGTAGACACATTAATGTGTTTCACCGAACAAATCAGGAGCCAGCCACCATAAGACGTTAGCCGCAGGTGAGGCGGAACCGAATAACGTTATTTCAGGAGGGATTTGAAAATGGGACACGCGGCAAGATGGAAAGAACTCTGGACCGAGCATCGACCGGTACCGCTCAACCTCACCGATTCGGAAATACTGGATTGGATGAGTGAATACTGTGACGAGATGAGTTACAGGTTGCCAACCCCGAATTATCCCGGCGGGTTTACGCTGAAGTGCTTTGGTGTCAAAACTTTTGACGCATCGCTGCGTGGTGCGATCTGCTTGGCAGCTGCGAAATGGAAGGAGGAAAACCGATGAATCTCATAACGCTGAATATTTACGATGGCCACGGGCTATTGAATATCGTCGTAGATGACATGGTTGCCGCAGACCGTCTTCGCAGAGTGATTAAACAAGGTTGTGATGCGATTTTGGCCCTTGAAGAACATGAGGAAAAGATCCGTTACAACGAAACCCAACTGGCAAGGAGAACAGCATGAATCCGCTACTTCTGATATCTGCCTTTACATGGCTGTTAGCCGCCCTACTCTGGTTCATCGCTGTCTTCCCGTTCCTGGTCAGGTTGCTGCCATGAACCGGGCCAGCGTGACACGCAGAATCAACTTAATGGAAACGGCGTACCTGGACATTCTGGTAAGCGTTCCTCCGGGCACTCCGGGCAAGTTGGATGCCTTGGAGAAGCTACGGAAAAGCGCTCATGAATTGTACGTTTCGTTTTCGACGAATAATTCAAGGATTTATTCTGAAGGAAGAAGCCATGTCTGAGAGCCCCATTGTCACTATCCGGGCATCAAGTCTTGGGACTTTGTTTGATTGCCCGGCAAGGTTTGAGGCAACCCAGATTCATGGAAAGCGTGTGCCTTCGAATGGAAAAGCCATGCTTGGTAAAGCTGTGCATGCCAGCACAGCGGTTTTTGACCAATCAACTATAGATGGCACAGGCATAACCATAGACGAGTCAGCAGGAGCCGCCGTAGACGCTCTGCGCCGTCCGAATGAGGATGTTTCGTGGGACGAAGACAATGCGGCGGATGCCGAGAAAGTGGCGCTCTCCCTACATGGGAAATACTGCAACGAGATAGCACCCAAGCAGCATTACAAGGCGGTGGAAATTGAATGTGACCGGCTGGAAATAACTGATCTTGGACTTGCTTTAACTGGTACGACAGATCGAATCCGCGAAACAGAATCCGGTTTTGGTATCAGTGATCTTAAAACGGGGAAAGCTGCGGTTGATTCGGATGGGATTGTTAAGACTTCAGGGCATTCCTACCAGTTGGGCGTGTATGAACTCTTGGCAGAACAGGCAAGTGGAATTCCAATTACCGGCCCGGCTCAAATTATCGGCATGAATACGGCCAAGACCTCCGTAGCGCAACGCATAGGTTCTGGCGAGGTATCGGGTGCAAGGGAAGTCCTTTTAGGTGACGGCGACGTTCCAGGCATCCTCGAAATGGCGTCTCGCCTAATTCATTCCGGCGCGTTCTACGGCAACCCAAAATCAATGATGTGTCATCCGCGGTACTGTCCGATTCACTCAACATGCAAGTTTAGAAAATAAGGAAAATAACTATGAACACCGTAACCACAAATCTTAATGAAATGCGCACGCAAGTTCAGCGCCCGCGTGAAACAAACCTCCCTGAAATAACTATGGGTTTCGGAAGCCTTCAGTCTTTTGAATTGATGCAACGCTGCGCGAAGTTGCTTATGACATCTACTCTCGTTCCGACAGCATATCGCGCCTTTGATGAAAAAAAGGGTGAAAACCCTAACGCGCTGGCTAATTGCGTGGTTGCTTTGAATATGTCTCAGCGCATGGGTGCAGACACGCTGATGGTTATGCAGAATTTGTACATTGTTGAGGGCCGCCCGTCTTGGTCGTCGCAATGGATTATCGCGGCTATTAATGGATGTGGAAGGTTCTCTCCGCTCCGCTTTCAGTTGCGGGACTTGGGCGAAAAGGAAGTGGAATACGAGGTAACGAAATGGGTTAATCGTGAAAAGACGACGACCAAGCACAGGGCGGTTATACAAAACCGTGAATGCGTGGCCTGGACAGTAGAAAGCGGAGTTTCCATTCCTCAATTCAGTCTCGACGATTTGAAGAAGAACGGCGGCGTATATGGTTGCTGCAAGGCATACGGTGTCCCGATTGTCGAGTCGCCTACAGTATCGATAGAAATGGCGGTTAAGGAAGGGTGGTACGGAAAGTCTGGTAGTAAGTGGCAGACAATGCCAGAAGTCATGCTGCGCTACCGTACCGCTAGTTTCTTCGGGAAGCTGTACGCGCCTGAATTGCTGATGGGGTTGCAATCCGTCGAGGAAGTGCGCGATGTGTTTGATGCCGAAAAATCGGAAGATGGCGCATATCAAGTCACTGCCGAGAGTCTGCGTAAAAAGGACGTAGCGCAGGTAGACGAATCAACCGGAGAGATTATCGAAGGCGGCGATCTGTGGACGCCAACACCCGAAGAAGAAAAGAAAATCAAAGAGCGGGAAATGGCGGAGGCCAAAGCCGGGTAAAAAGAGCAGCAAGCCGTTCTCGCAAGATTTGACTTCCCCGAAAAACACCATGACCGTGGTGCGTCGGAAAATAGGGTGAGCGAGAGCGGCACAGAGTTTCACCCCCTGCCCGAGATAAGAATTTACCGAACTGGTCAAGTCCCGGTTGAGGGCAGGGGTTTTTTAACCAACAGGAGAAAACAATGTCTTCATCACTAAATAAAGTGCAGATCATCGGCAATCTGGGCAAAGACCCGGAAATGCGGTATCTGCCAAATGGCAATGCAGTAACCAGTTTTTCAGTGGCAACCACGGAAACATGGAAAGACAAGGAGGGTAACAAGCAAGAAAAAACCGAATGGCACAACGTAAAAATGTTCGGGAAACTCGCTGAGGTCGCCGGGGAATATCTGAAGAAAGGCGGCCAAGTCTATATCGAAGGCCGTATCGAAACTGAAAAATGGACGGACAAGGAAGGCAAGGACCGGTACACCACGCAGATTGTCGCCAGTGATATGAAAATGCTAGGCCTATCGAAGAATGCAATGGCTCAGCAGGCAGCACAGCCGAAGCAGGAAGTATCTGCAAAGCAGGTGCGGGAAGGTGCGGCGAAGGTGTTTGATTCTGACGATATTCCGTTCTAGGGACTACCCCTAGAAGTATTGTAAACATAAAACCAAGTGAATAACAGGCCGGCAAGTCAGTTATGCCGGTCTTTTTGAGAGGGATGGCACCATGAAAGAGCGCGGCATACTCATGAGCGGAATGAATATTGCACCGATTCAGGCGGATGACAAGACTCATACGCGGCGAATTGTGAAGCCGCAACCTAATCTTATATACCGTCTTACTGATGATATAATACAGGTTGTCCATACAAACGAAGGGGCTTGTGATGAACTCGATTCAGTTGCCGAACAATGTGGCATTACTGCCAATTCCCGTATCTCCCAATTCGGATTACATGGCCGGAAGCGATGGGCATGTGTACTCACGGACGAAATACAAAGGCTTTGGTCGCAAGGATTACGTGGATTGGTACTCATTAGTTGGTCACAAAAACGTGAAGGGGTATTTGAGTGTGTCGTTGTGCCACGAAAACAAAAAGGTGACGAAACACGTTCATCGGCTGATATGCATGGCTTTCCATGGAATGCCGGAAAAGGAGTCTATGCAAGTTCGCCACTTGGACGGAGATCCACAAAACAATCGTCCGGAGAATCTTGTGTGGGGAACGCAGCACGAGAATTGGCAGGACAGGAAGGCGCACGGACATGGAATAGAGGGGGAGAAGCATCATGCAGCAAAGCTGACGGACGAGGAACGTTCCCATCTGAAGTGGGCAATTTCTGTGGGGCTTTGCAGCCAACATCACGCGGCGAGAATCCTTGGGATGAGCCAATCATCCATCTGGGCTATAGCAAATTCGAAGTAGGTACAAAGCTATGGGTCAGGGAAGCATGGCGTACCGAGTCTGATTACTACAATGATCTTTCTCCATCCGAAATGAGCGGTGAAGAAACTATCCTTTATGAAGCTGATGGAGATTGGTCAGCTAACAAGACCGTAGGCCGCTATCGACATGCTCGCTTCATGCCCAGGTGGGCATCCCGTATTGATCTGGAAATTACTGAAATTCGCGTCGAGCGCTTGCAGGATATAAGCGAAGCGGATGCGATCGCCGAGGGGTGTTTTGCGCTTGGAGACTGTGAGTGTACGGCAGTTCGGCAATATCGAGAATTATGGGAAAAGATCAACGGCCCCGGCTCATGGGATTTAAATCCGTTTTGCTGGGTAATAATTTTCAGGAGAATCAAATAATGGAAGAATGCAAGAATAGGGCGCCGGGATCGCTTGAGTGGAAAGAAGAGGGTGAGCGGCCCAGAAAACGGGAGAACTTTGAGAAATTCAATAAGTTCATGAATGATACTTTCCCGAGAGCGTCATTAATTGAAAAAGCGATAGCGGAATATATTTGGGATAAGCAGCAGAACGAGATCGATGCCATAAAGTCTTTAAACCGGAATTACTCGAAGCTCATCGGCGATCAGAGCAATGAGATTGATGCTATCAAAGCCGAGAACGAAAAGCTTCGGAAGGTGGCGGCGGAAGCTATCGCTGCCATAGGCTCCGCCATTGATGGGCGTGACGTGTGTTTTGATACTGTAATCGAAAATCTTATGGTAGCCGTGACCGCACCTGAAACTGAGAGCGCATCGTGAAGATCACGGTGAAAAGGCTTGAATCCGGGTACTTCTATGTTCTAGGAACCGGTATGTATGATTTATCTCAAGTCCCGCACTGGCCCTGCGATGAATCGGTTATCAGATCATGCGCGATGACGCATTCGTCTGAAGAATTTCTCGCGGCAGCAGGTAAGCTTGCGCGGGATAAGGCACCTGACACTAAAGGAGAGTGATGATGAACTGGAAGCTTATGCCTGTCGATTGGACTGATGAGGTGGCGGAGGCCATGGCAGAGGCTTACCGCGACAACTGTGATAAAGAGGTCGTCAAGAATTTCTTGCACTTACGACCGATGTACGAAGCCGCACTCTCCGCCGCCCCTACTCATCCAGATTTACCCGAATTTATACGGCAACGAGTTCAACGCGAACTCGGCGCGGCAAAGGATCCTAAAGGAATGAGTTTGCACACTGGAAAAGTTACGCTGGAAATTTGCGATGTTGAGAGGATGCTGATCTCCGCCGCCCCTACTCCGCCAGAGCAGGAAATCTTAAGGGTTATTGATGAACGTGATCAATATCACGAATGGGCGGATAAATTGGCTGATGCAATCGCCGAGAGGTTTGGAGTTGAAATTGGAGAGCACAGCAGCCTCAACTCCCCGTGGACAAATGCGCTTGAATTCATCGAGGCTACTCCGCCAGAGATTGAGCCGGTTGGATTCATCCGTGACGATGTAATCCAAGCTCTTAAAAACGGAAAAACTGTGACGACCGCATTGTTTCCAAAGCCGGATGAACTGGATGATGCAACCATCCCATTCTACGCATCTCCACCCCCGGCAGACGACGAACTGAGGAAGGCGGCGAAGGAATTTGTGCAGTGGTATGACAGGCTGGAACCAGGAGACTCAATTCACGCAATAACGTTGATGCACAATCTCCGCGCCGCATTAGATAAGGGGAAATCATGAGCAGTCCAACAGATGATCAACTAGCTCTAATCATGGGGCTTCGTGGCACGACTAAGCAGCAAGAAGAGGCGCGACAATACATTGCAGAGCAAGTCAAACTTGCCGACTATGCAAAATCTGAGGCCAAGTCACAACTCGATGCTCCCAATCTCAAGCCCTACGGCTGGGGGGTAGTGGATAAGGATGGGGAGCCAAGGCTAGCGCACGATTTCTTCACCAGGGAAAGTGCGGCACAAGGATTCGTCCAGTGGGCGACTGAAATACGCAGCGCGAGCGCTCCCTTCCGAGTCGTCCAACTATTTTACAAAGAGGAAGATTAAATGATGTTAAGACAATGGAATCCGGACGATCCGCTAACGATGCGGTTTCCGAGAACGAGCCGCGAGGCATTTGGTCGGCAGGTTTATTTTCCGAAACGTAGCCGTGAGTGGCTGTGGATGGCAGGAGCCGTGGTCATGCTGTGCGCCTTCTTCCTTATCGGGTATTACACGGCATGAGTGACAAACATCAAGTAGTGCGGCCATTGTTCGATAATGAACGGCTACCGCCAGTCTCCACAAGAGATTTGTTAATGCCAAGATATTATCATGAGCCGCTAGAATGCCTGTCACCGGAGCAGAAATTGTCCATTATTAGAAAACAAGCGAAGCATAGAGGCGAATCTAGGTGTCCGCAAAAGCATGATCTGATAGTGAGAATTCTGAGCGAGGGATGTTCGCGCGGAAAGATAGCCGATGAGGTCGGGGCGAGTTTTCGGGCAGTTAATCAGTACATCGCCCGGCACGGCTTGGCAGAACAGGTCAAACCCTACATGGAAACCGCCAGGGAAAAACGGGCAGAAATTCAGGATCTATGGAAGCAGGGAATCACGCAACGAGAAATTGCGAACCGCTTGGGAATTAATCGCTGGTCAGTGTGCGAGATTCTGTCGGGAAGGGTTAAACGCAACCGGTAGTGGATTGTTTTGCGTATTGATAAACCGTTTCCCGGCTGATACCAAAGCGCTTTGCGAGTACCGTCTTCGGTGTGCCCTGTCCTATCCCCTTGAGTAATTCTTCGGCCTGGATCGGATCGAGGGCACGCTTCCTTCCCGTATATACTCCCTTCCGTTTGGCAAGCGCAATACCTTCTCGTTGCCGCTCTTTGATCAATGCCCGCTCGAACTGGCTGAAAGCTGAGAGCATGGTAAACATGAGCATGGAGCGAGGATCGTCCTGGTTCGCGCTGAAGATCATATTTTCCTTCATGAATTGGACGGTAACCCCCTTACTGTTTAATTCGCGCACCAAGCGCAACATGTCTTCAACGTTGCGCGCCAAGCGATCCATGCTATGAACCATGAAGGTATCGCCCAGCCGAGCATGTTTGAGCGCGGCTTGCAGCTGTGGACGGTTGGTATCCTTGCCTGATGCCTTATCTTCGAAGGTAATATCTAGGTCGATGCCCTCAAGCTGGCGTTCGGTATTCTGATCAAGCGTGCTGACTCGCACATATCCTATTGTTTGGGTTTTCATGGCTTATACGTGAGAATAGATTCTAGAGTTACGTTTACAGGTGTCAGGTTAGGAGAAATGCCAACCCTAATATAACGTGAAATAGCCTAATTACGTATGTAGGGTTAGGGAGTACCCTATTACCACAGTGAATTTTCATTTCAGGTGTTTTTTGTCGAGACAAGAATAACCTTTGCTGGTTTTTACTGATATTCCCCCGCTGCTTTCACAATCGTCCGTTACCTTTTTTCCATACCACATTATCAGAACTCCAAATATCATCAATGAACCGATGAAATAATTCATACGTGTTTCTCCAAGCGTTAAATAAAAATTATCGGTATAGGATATATTTTGGTTTATTTTCACAATTCATGTGTGCTATTCTCTGCCGCATGTTTACAGCAACCACATCCGTTATGCCCCCTAGAAAATCTGAAATGAAGGTTACTAAGCGTCGCGTCTTTGCAGAAAACCTAAAGCGGGCGCGAGAAGAAGCGGGCTTTACACAAGAATATCTCGCAAAAATCGCCGGCATAACCCCATCCTTCCTGAACAAAATTGAGAGCACCAAAAACAATGTCAGCCTGGACAAGATGATTGCCCTCGCAGATGGTGTTGGTAAACCTCTCTCCAAACTTCTAGCTTCCCCCGAAAAATAATTAGTTCTTTTGCACCAAAAAGTAGTACTTTCGTCCAAGACTTGTGATATATTACATATTGTACGCCAAAGTATATAAAAGTCCATCGGAAAACAAACATGAATTACGAGCAACAAGACGAATACAAAACAGCTAACAGCATGCTCAAGTGGCACTTTGGGCCGGAATTGTGCGCACTGTTCGAGGACGATACCGTTATTGAAATCATCCTCAACTCAGACGGTAAATTATGGGTTGAACGTCTTGGGCAAAGGATGGAAGAAATAGGAACTATGGGCGCGGCTCAGGCAGAGTCTCTAATGGGCATCCTGGCCTCACTTAAAAAAGAAGTCATCACAGAAAAGAACCCCCGCCTTTCTTGTGAACTGCCGGACGAGTTTGCCGGCGCCAGGTTTCAAGGGCATATCCCCCCGGTAGTCAAGAACCCCGCGTTTACTATCCGAAAAAAAGCCATTGCGGTATTTACGTTGGAGCAATACACGCAAGAAGGAATCATGACCCAAGTACAGCGTGAAATTATCGAAACCGCCGTGCGTGACCGGAAAAACATTCTAATTGCTGGTAGCACAGGAAGCGGGAAAACGACGCTGACAAATGCCGTTATTCGTTATGTGTCTGATGTGTGTCCGGATGATCGAATCGTTATTATTGAAGATACAAGGGAACTGCAATGCTCGGCTCGGAATGCTGAGAAGATGCTTGTTACACCAGATATAACAATGTCGTGGCTGATAAAAGATTCGCTGCGGATGTGCCCAAGCAGATTGCTGGTGGGTGAAGTGCGGGATGGTGCGGCGCTTGATTTACTCATGGGATGGAATACCGGCCATCCGGGGATAAGCACATTGCATTCCAATTCTGCTGAAGACGCACTTGACCGGATGCAGTTATTGGTAGCGATGGCAAGTGCCGGGCCGATGCAATCCCTTATTGCGAAGGCGGTAAACATGGTTATTTACATCGAGAAGTGTTCGGGAAGCAGGAAGATAAAGGAAATAGTACGGGTTACGGGATATGACTATGACGAACGACGATATTTAACTCAACCAGCGGGAGAATCAAATGAATAGAAATTACCGGGCGCTATTTCTTGCCGGATTCGTGTTTTTAAGTCTGGCTATGTTCGCCGGATTCGCCTCTGCGTCTACGGCCTCTCCGGGGGGCAGTTCTATGCCGGGAGTCTCTGCGTTGCAGCAAATCAGGGATTTTATTACCGGTCCCTATGCGTACACGGCTTCCGTATTGTCATTCGTTGCTGCCGGCGCGGGACTCCTATTCGGTGGTAACGACATGGGGGCATTCGTGCGCACGTTGCTATATCTCGCTTGCGTCGTGTCGCTAATCGTGTTCGCTACCAACTTTATGTCAACCGTGTTTTCCGGCGCGTTAATCCCATAGGCGAGGGTAAAAATGGATCAATTAATAGAAGTCCCTTTTCATCGTGCCTTGCACCGGGCAAACCTGATATGGGGCGGTGAACGGGAACCCATGATTTTTTCAATGATTCTGGTCGGGGCAATAATTGTTCCGGCAATGAACCTCGTGTCAACAATTGTTGGGGTCACGTTTGGATTGCTTGCTGTTCTTACGTTAAGAGCTATGGCGAAGTCCGATCCGCAAATGTCGATCATATTTATGCGGCAGTGCCGATACAAAGATTATTACCCGGCTCATTCCCGGTATGCGCGGGTCTCTAGATCGCCAAGGGTTTACTAAAAATGCTATCGCTGAAAAAGTATAAATCGCAGGAGCCCGGCGCGGCAGACTTGTTCAACTATGCGGGGTTGATTGATGAGGGCATCGTGCAAGGGAAGGATGGTTCCCTGATGGCGGGTTTCTTCTTTCATGGAAAAGACTCTGCCACGGCTACGAATGCAGAACGGAATCAGGACACAGCGCTTGCCAGCATCTATCTATCCAAGTTCGATGCGGGATGGAGTATTTGGGTCGATGCGGTACGTCTTCCAGCGCCAGGATATACCCCTGCCGAACAATCGTTTTTTCCAGATCCGATTACGGCGCTGATTGATGCGGAACGCAGGGAAATGTTCGAGCGCCTGGATAGCCTGTACGAAACCGAATACGCAATTGTCATCCAATATAAACCACCACTTCGCAGTACTTCCAAGATTGGGGAAATGTTTTATAACGACGCGGAGTGCGACGAGTCAGCGCCAGGAAACAGAATCCTTGCGGAGTTCAAAAAAAGGATTAAGGAATTTCAGGAAGGCTTGCGCGATGTATTGAACCTCAAGCGCATGGGTTCAACGTATGTAACCGTCGATGGTGAAACGTACGAAAGCGACGAACTGGTTAACTACCTGCACTTTACCTTGACCGGCGATCCGGTTGCGTTGCGGATTCCGTCCTGCCCCATGTTCATGGATTCATGGATGGGGGTTAAAGATTTGTGGGTAGGAAATATTCCAAAATTCGGAGATAAATACATTGCTTGCGTGGCGATAGATGGATTCCCATCTATTTCAACACCCGGAATATTAACTGTGCTGAACAATCTTCCGATCGCTTATCGCTGGTCCTCAAGATTTATATTCGAGGAACGGAACGGGGTTATTGAGAGCCTGAAACGGTTTCGCCGTCAATGGCAACAGAAGGTCCGCGGATTCTGGCACCAACTATTAAAGGCAGATAACGGGGTGGTGGACATAGACGCCATCGCCATGACAAGGGAGGTGGACCAGGCTTTAGGCGATGCGCGGTCTGATACGGTAGCTCATGGCTATTACACCCCTGTCGTGGTGTTGATGAGCGAGAACCGCGGCTTGCTGATGGATCGTGCGGCCTACGTCAGAAAGGAAATAGAGAAGCGCGGCTTTGCGGCACGAGTCGAGGAAATGAATACGCAAGAGGCGTGGCATGGTTCGCTGCCGGGTCACAGTTTCCCGAATGTCCGCCGTCCGCTAATACATACGCTGAGTTTGGCAACCCTTCTTCCGCTATCGGCCATATGGCCCGGCTTGCGTGAGAATCCGTGCAAATTCTACCCAGCCGGTTCGCCGCCATTGATGCACGCGATCACGACCGGCTCTACGCCTTTCAGGGTAAATGTGCATGTTGATGATAACGGGCATGTAGCGGTATTTGGGCCGGTTGGTTCGGGCAAGTCTACGATACTTGGAATGTTTGAAGCTCAGTTTCCTCGCTATCGAAGCAAGCCCCGCCCCGATGGAACCACAGTACCCGCAACGATCACGGCATTTGATAAAGGCAGATCCATGTACACGCTGTGCAATGGCGCCAATGGTCATCATTATGATATAGGCGAAAAGTCGAATCTCGTGCTTTGTCCGTTATTCGATCTTGAGATTGAAAAGGATATTTTGTGGGCTGCAGAATGGATTGAAAGTTGCTACATGCTTCAATCAAAGGATGGTGCGCTGCGATTTACTCCAAAGCAAAGGCACGAGGTTACAAAAGCATTGAACAAGATGAAGTTGTTGCCAAAAACAGAGAGGCGCATATCGAATTTTAACCTTGCCGTACAAGATCGCGATGTGAGCGAGGCAATGGGACATTACGCCGGCAGGGGTGCAATGGCGCACCTGCTTGATGGAGGCATGCCCACCGATGAAAGTTCAAATTTCATAGTTTATGAAATTGACGAGTTGATGAAGCTCGGTGATCAGAATGTTATACCCGTTCTGCTTTGCCTGTTTAGGCGGTTCGAGAAGTCTCTTACCGGCCAGCCCGCAATGCTAATTCTGGATGAGGCGTGGATGGTATTTCGTCACCCGGTATTCCGTGAGTTCTTGCGTAAATGGTGGAAGGAACTTAGGAAACAGAATTGCTCCGTTGTTGTGGCTACGCAAAGCCTATCTGATGCGGTGCAGTCAGATTTGCTTGATGTGCTAATAGAGCAGTGCGATACCAAAATATTCTTGCCGAACCCTGAAGCCGATTCTCATGGAACCGATGGGCAACCCGGCCCGCATGAGTTTTACACCATGTTTGGATTGAATGAGCAGGAAATTCAGTTAATCAAGAATGCGCAGCGGAAGAAGCATTATTACTACAAATCCCCGTTGGGCCGCCGCATGTTTGAACTTGGCCTGGGGCCGCTGGCATTAAGTTTCGTGGGTGTGTCAGATAAGGACACGCTGCGGGAAGTGAGGGCGTGCGAGGATGCGCACGGTAAGGATTGGCCTATTTATTGGCTTAAACAGAGGGGTGTCAACTATGAAAAATATGTCAAGTAAGTTTTGGGTACTGGCGGTTCCGGTTGTTCTGTTTTTCCCTGTAGAACGGGCTAATGCGCTTTTCGGTATTGGCGACGTGGTGACTGATCCCACGCTTACGATGAAAACTATGGCGGCTGAAGTGGCACGGTTTGGACAGGCGGCAAACGATTTCCAGATGCAGGTTAACCAATATACAAACATGCTACAGAACACGGCAAGGCTGGCATTCGCGCCCCTTGAGCCTGTTGGTGCAATGGCCCGCTCTGGTGTAACCGCCTATTACCGCGCACAGAATTTAATGTATCAAGCAGAAAATCCTTCTTCCGCCTTTGGCTATATGTTTCCTTCTTTCAGTAATTGGCAATCCTATGCGATGAACATAGGGCGTGGCGGGCCGACGCTTGATTCCAAATATCAGGAATGGTCCGATAAGGGATACACCAATGTTCGGACGGCATTAACGGCAGCGAATATGCAGGCCGATACGATGGAAAAAGATAACACCATGTTAGATAAACTGATCAGCCAGACAAGCGGGGCAGGAGGTCAAATGCAAGCTTTACAAAGTATTGGACAACATACGGGGCAGTTGTCGGGTCAGGTGAACGGCTTGCAGAACTTACAACTTACACAGGTTCGCATGATGGCGAATTACTACGGTGCGCAAATTGAACGGCAGAGTGCTTTCGATGCTTCCGACATGCAATTCAACAGTACTTCTCCGATGAGTTCAACAGCAAAGGCATATTAATCATGAATATTAAAACATCCTTATTTTATGCGGCTCTTGCCGCTTGTTTGGGTACGGGTTATGTCGGCGGCACTGCCGTTTCGCAGCGTGATATTGACCGGCTCAGTATGCCGCAAGCGGCGTTCGCCCAATGTGGCGAAACTGAAGATGACAAGAGATTCAACAGCACAGCGCCAAGAAGCTCACCGGCGAAGGGATACTAATGAACCGTCCAATGCTTGCGCTGTTCGCCTTACTGTTTCTGAGTTCTGTTCCTGCAATCGCAGCGGGTTTGCAGGATGCCTCTGCTACATCTGAAGGCTTGCTGGATATGGTAAAGAACAGCGCGAGTTCTTGGAATAATTCATTGCGGGCGCTTGCCACAGAAATATTCTGGACCTTGGCAACAATCCAGTTTGTTTGGGTATTCGGACAGCTTGCCTTGAGAAAAGCCGATCTTGGCGAACTGATAGCGGAACTTGTCAGGTTCGTTGCGGTTATCAGTTTCTTTGCCGCGCTGCTGCTTTACTCGGTCGAGTGGGCGCAGTGGATTATTAACCTTTTTCGCAAGGCGGCGTCTGATGCGGCGGGAATACCCACAGTGCTTCAGCCAGGTGATGTTTTTGATATGGCAATAAAGCTAGGCAAAGAGGTTTCCCAGGTAAACACGCTTAATCCAGTTACGGCGTTTATTGTGGGTTGGTCGATTGTCTTTGTTGTGGCGAGTTTTTCATTCATTGCCATTTTAATGTTCGTAACGCTCATAAAATCCTATTTTATTATCAATGCCGGTGTCCTGTTTATGGCATTTGGCGGGTCACAATGGACAAGGGAATATGCGCTGACGATGGCGAGGTATTCCGTGGCGATTGGTGCGCAATTATTCGTGCAGACGCTATTGATTGGAATGATCATGCACCTTGCGCGCCAATGGCAAGCCGCATATACAAACGACATAACAAGTACGCTGGTATTGCTTGGGGTGTCTTTTATGTCCGCCTATGCGGTAAAGACGCTTTCGGACGATGTTCAGGCGTTAATTACTGGTGTGTCGTCTGGCAGCGGTAGCCAGATAGGGGCGATGCTGGCATCAGGTGTAGCGGGGATGGCGGCCGGCGCCGCGGCATTGTCTGCTTATACTGCTGGCGGCGGCGGGATGTTGGGCCAAGCTGGCAAGAGTGTTTCCGATTTAATCAAATCTTCATTTACGGGTTCAGGTGGGGCGGGAGGTTCTGGCGGCGGCGGTGGGGCGTCATACATGAACTCTATGGGCAGTGGCGGTAGCGGCAGCGGTTCAGGTGGTGGCAGTACAGGTCCGTCTCCTAGAACGGGTGGCGGCGGGTATAGCCAAGCGCCAGGAACACCGCCCAGCGCAGGGCCATCGTCTACGGGTCAATCGCCGTCTGGCGCCCAGCCTTCTTCATCGTCTGTATCAGGCGGTAGTCAGTCCGCATCGTCCGGTTCCGCTAGTCCTGCGTCAAGCGCCACCGAAAAGCTGCATTCTGCGGTACACGGCGCAACAGACGCGGCGGTGCGTACGGCTGGCCTGATTGGTTCGTTGACCGTTCCTGGCATGGATGGTGCAGCGGGCGCCTCCATAGGTCCGGCTCCTACGCCACCAGAAGTACCGGATTTGACCAGCGCAGCGGAAGAAACGCCCGGCAACATTATTCGGCCTGATTCCCCATCATCAATGATGAGCGGAGAGGCAGAAAACGCCCCCGTTACTGGTAATGCCCCTGTCAATACTCCTGTAGACAACGCGCAAGCGGCCGCGAGCGCACCTACACCAGCAGTAGATACCATGTCCAAATTGCAACAGGCTTTAAATAACCAAGGGAAAATTACATGAAGTCATTTTTTAAGCCGCAGGAGGAAGGCGCGCATACGCCTTACCTCAAGGCGCAAGGCGCATTCAATGAAATGTATGCGACTCACTACAATGCCCATCGTTTCTGGCGGCGCATGGCAGTCGGTGCGTGGGTTGTGGCAGCTATTGCTGTTGGCGGGGTAGTCGCTATGGGGATACAGCACAAGGTTGTTCCGTATGCCGTTGAATTCAACGATCACGGCGAAGCGGTTCGGATAAGCCGTGCTGATGAAATGGCACAGCCAAACGATAAGCAGATACGCGCCGCGCTCGGAAAGCTGGTCGAGGGTATCCGTACTGTGTACGTTGATCGACGCGCTCAGGACGTTCTTATGAAAACCGCGACGGCAATGGTACTGCCGAACAGCGCAGCCTATCAGACGTTCGCAGACTACATCCAGGCGAATAACCCCTACATTCTTTCCGAAAGAATGACCGTTGAAGTAGTGGTGAACTCGGTCCGGTCGATCAGTGATAAAACGTGGCTGGCAGAGTGGACGGAAACGAGAAGGGACCGCTCGGGCCGCCAGATAGACACTCGCGTATGGCATGGATCATTCACGGTCGCAATCGTGCCGCCTACCAGCGAGAGCGTGATTCGTGTTAATCCGATTGGATTGTATGTGGTGCAGTTTTCATGGGGGGAAAAGCAATGATTAAGATGATTTTGATATTCGCGCTGGCGTTTGCTACTTCGGCCGGCGCGCAAATGGTTCCGGCAATCGACCAGAATGGTTTGGCCGCGTTTATTGCAGAGACACCCGAATCAACGGCTAATCTGGACGACAAGGAGAGAAAGGCACTTGAGATTGCGCGGGAGTGGAAAAACAACCCAAATAAACCTCGTAAATCAGGCGACGGCGGCGTGATCTATCTATTCGGTGCAACATTACCAGCGGTTATATGTACTACGTTCCAAGTGTGCGCGATTCGGCTGCAACCCGGAGAGGTTGTAAACGGTGATCCGCACGCTGGGGATGATGTTATGTGGGATATTAAACCGTCAATGATAGGCAGTGGCCCCAATGCAATACAGGTTATTTTGATAAAGCCCAGGGCTTCTGGAATTGTTACAAACCTGATTATCAATACGAACCGGCGCAGTTACAACATGAAGCTGATGGCAACCCGGCATGAATGGGTTTCGTATGTGGCGTTTGATTATCCAGACGACAATGCGAGGGCATGGGCAAATTACAGGGCGCAGCAAGGCAGGACGGAAAACGCATCGACCATGTCAGGCGGGCAGAAGATAGCGAATCTTGATTTTGATTTTACGCTCAGTGGCGACAATCCGAAGTGGAAACCGATTCGTGTTTATTACGATAAAAATGGACACCAAACGACTATTCAATTTCCATCTGCAAATTTTGGTGATGATGCGCCAGTGTTGTTTGTGGTTGGAAAAGGAAAAAGCCTTTGGTCTGGCCCTACCGAAAAGATGGTCACTTACCGCCCCATTGATGATACCTACGTGGTTGATCAAATCATTGATGACGCGGTTCTTATTTCCGGCGTTGGCAGCGATCAAACAAAAGTAACCATAACGAGGGGGAAAGGAAAATGAAATCTTATGGTTACGGGGTTGTTGGTGTTGACGGTTCGTCACCGGGCGATGGGTGGACTCACTCGTATGAGGACGTAGCAAAAGGAATGGCCGACGACGCGAATAAAAGCATTGATCCGTTTTATGTCAATCGTCGTCCTTGGGTCGCTGTGCCGCTCTTTTATGAGGAAAACAAATCATGAAAAACATTGTTCTTGTCCTGATGGTATTGTCCTTTTCCGGTTGTGCGGCAATTAAAGAGCGTATCGCCCAGGCCGAAGCGCGCAAGCCGGGTAGTTCATTTGTGGCGCAGGAAATAAGCGCTTCTGATGCAAAGGAACTTGCTCAAGATATGGCGGCATTTTTGGAAAAACAGTTGCCAGCGGCGAA
>Ga0134126_10004619_pt1 | contig 17236 bp, 33 predicted proteins | sample KB31752_FD_96881 | JGI IMG/M metagenome (GOLD analysis project Ga0134126, IMG submission 96881) | Terrestrial soil microbial communities with excess Nitrogen fertilizer from Kellogg Biological Station, Michigan, USA - KB3-175-2 | ecosystem: Environmental > Terrestrial > Soil > Unclassified ...
CTATTACGGCACAGTGCACCCAGCCTACCTCAAGAAGCCGAACGGGTGCCCGGCGAGACCGTGCAATATAACGGCCATTAAGAAGCGCCGATGCACTTCGGTTTCTGCCGAGGTGGATTTCGGATCCGGCTTGCCGTCGACTGCACTTTGCCCTGAACCGTTTGCGCGTTGGGCTGCTGGCGTCGCCGACACGGCTTTATCATGGAACGCACCCGAAGGCGGCCCAAACGTCCTATCGCTTTCTCCAAGAGCGCCTGTCATCAGCGTGGCGACGACGACTATCGCCGGCAGGATCAACGAGACCCTCCATGACGGACACCACGACTTCGGAGTGAAAAGGATATGCATGGGGCAAAACCCCGATTGATCGATGACCCACTACCGATGTTGGATTTTCGACCGACTGAGAACAGGATCGGAATCTACTTACGGCAATAGCTGAAAATTCCCTGTAAGCCAGCAGACGTCGCTGCAACGGAACTGTGGCGACCCTCCCAGCCTCGCTCTACAGTTGCAGGCCAAAATGAGCGCGCAGCAGTCGCGATGATCGAGCCAGGCACATGCCGGGCCAAGCCGGTAGGGCGTGCCGGATCGAGCTCCGGTTCGATCACGCGGCGCACGCTGCTGATGTCCGCGATCGCGGCCGGTTGTGCCCTGCCGCGCGTCACACGTGCCGCCGGCAGGGCTGGCTTGGCCTGCCGGGGCCACCGACGAAGCTTGGATCAGCGCTTTTGACGGCCGTCGCGGTGGCGGCTGCGACCGGTGTTCGCGCCATGCCTGGCGCCGCTCACCATTGCCGAGCGCGCCCCGGGGACGATCGCGACCGCCGACCCGGCCGCCATCTACTACCCCGTGGGCAATGCCATCTGCCGCATCGTCAAGAAGCTCCGCGGCGAGGAAGCGATCTTCGGACTGGCCCAGCCCCAGTCGGATCTTGCCTATGGCGTCTATCGCGGCGAGGGACCCTTTGCCGCCACCGGCCCCGATCGGGAGCTGCGCACGGTCATCGCGCTGCAGCGGGAATCCTTTACGGTCGTCGCCCGCGCCGATTCCGAGATCCGCAATTTTATGGCTGGACGATCTCCGATTTCGATCGCACCCTCGAGCGCGCCCCGGCCGAGCAGAACCAGACGCTGTGCAATGGCGAGGTCGACGCCATCATCTTCGAAACCGCGCATCTCGACGGCTTGACCCAAGAGGCGACCAGCGAATGCGGCGCGCGGCTGATTCGCGTCGCAGGACCGCCGCTTGACCGGCTGCTGGCGGCGCATACTTACTACGTCGCTTCGATCATCCCCGGCGGCATGTACGACGGCAATCCAGACACCTGGGTCTGAGTAGATTCCGATCCTTGCCGCGAGCGCGTTCACGTCCCTACGGTGCGTGGGTCATCCGCGGGGGTTTCATGAAGGAAGACCCAGAAACCATCCGGCTCAATATTCGGCGTCATCAGGAACTTCTGAAGCTAAGCGCCAAGGCTCATACGCACGACCAAGTGCGCAAACTCCTAGCCGAAGCGCGGGCACAATGGCGTCAGCGCGCCGGGGAATTGCGAGCGACCGCCGAGCGGTTCGTCGTCCCGTCGGCACAGGATGCGCTCCTGAAAGCGGCTGCCGGTTACGAGCAGTTGGCGGACCAGGCGGAAGGGCTCCTGGCGGGACACCCCGCGGGGTAGCCCTCGCTGGGCTTTATATACCTGGGTATAAACCCTCACCGCCCCAAGGGAGGGCGCGCAAAGGGGAGCGGCAAGCGTTGGACCAGCGCGCTGGCGAGCATCTCCCCGAGCCTCCGGGATAAGCGGCCGAGGGCCGGATCGCGGCACCCCAGGCGCGGCGCCGAGCCTCGACCCCTTCGATGGACGCTGCTCGGCGGCCTTGTACTTCAGATCGCGGTTTGAATTGTAGACCGTCCGTGCGCGTGAGTCGTGCGCCATGCCATACTGTCGCTATGGCCCATCGCAAGAGCAGAGGCGACAAGGCAGCGTTCCCGGATCGCGAAATAATCGCGAAGGCCGAGGGGCGCTTCGCGAAGGCGGACAAACAACGTGCCGGCATGAAGGCCGATCCCAAACGGGAGGTGGCCCGCGAACAAGCGCGATCTAAGCGCGCTAAGAAGGACAAGCCCAACGCCTGAGGACCGCCCCTGGGATGCACGCGCCTACCACCTCGCCGAAATCCACGCCGGGGCCGGGGTGGCTGTGGAGGGCGCTCGTCACGCGGCTTGTCGCCCAGCGCCCACGCGCCTCAATGAAGCCCCACGGTGTATGTGAAGCTCGCGGGGCGATTCCGCACGTTTGCAGGGGTGCGGGGAGAGGCGTTCTGGACAAAGCTGCGACCTGGAAAGCGAAAGCGACTGCCTTGCGGAGTGCTGCGCAAGGCGCGGATCGCGCGTGCGACCGGAAGACGCTCGTCATGCTCGCCGAGGACTGCGAGGCGATAGCTGATAAGTTGTCCCGCCGCAAGGAAGTGCAGAAGCCGTGAAAGCGTGGGACCGGTGAGGGGTCCGCCCACCCGTCAGCGTTCGCCGCGTCTTCCTTCTTCCTTGTATTGCGCCCGCGCGCCTGGAGGCCAGTGATGCCATCTCGGTTATTCGATCCGGAATATTGGTGCCAATGCGCCGAGCAAGCCCGCGCCCAGGCCGATCAGATGACCAACCTCCAAGCCAGGCAGTCGCTGCTGGGGATCGCGAAGGGGTACGAGCACCTCGCAGAGCGACAGGCGAAGCTGCTGCATGGCGGTTGGAAGCCAAACAGCTAGTGGCGATCTTTTGAAAGGTGCATGGCATACGCGCTAGCAGATACCTTCGCCTGCCCCGGAGCCCGTCTTGGATCATCCGCGCATCGAGCAGGAGCATCCGCCGGCCGAGCCCGCAGCTCCCCCTCGGACTGGTAGTCGGCACGGTATCACCGACCAGCGGCGCACGTCGGAGGCATTGTAGGCCGCCAAGCCGCACTCAGAGCGCGCCAATTTGAGCACGTCGCGATTTTTGATGCCCTCACCGCGTCCGGCCCGATGCCGATCGCCGCGCTGATGCTGTCGGTTACGCCGGCGACCACTGGCACGCTCGATGGCCCGGGGCAGATATAACGTAGCCGTAGTGCCTCGACCCAGCTCACTCTCGAGCGCAATCGCGCCGCAGGCGCGATGCGCGAATTCGCGGATCTGAGAAAGGCCGAGCCCGGTGCCGTGCTCTGGCGCCTTCGTTGTGTTGAATTCCGGGCGCTCATCGCCGCGCGCGACGCGGCTCAGCGCCTGCGTGAATTCGACGCCGCGCTCGACGCGCTCGTCGGCGCCCAGCGTGCTCACGGACAATCGGCGTCGCGCCCACGACACCGCGCCCGCTCAGGCGTGGTGCGGCGCGCTCGAACGCCTCGCGCTCGACGCCGACGCGGCGCTGCCGAAGGTGGAGCGCGGGCGATGACCAATTCGGGCGCGCTTCATCGGCGCCCGGGTGACGCGCCCCGGTCTTGAAATGGCGGCGGGCGCGTCCACCGGCTATCAAGATGCTACCGACATGCTGCTGCCCTGCCCGCCAAAGCGTTCTCAAAGCCCGTTGACTTTGAAGATGTGGCTTCAGAGATAGCGTCGCAGCTGCGGGGGCAGCCGGCATAGCAGGCGCTATAAAATTATTTTTGTGAACTCCCGCTTCCAAGAAGCCGCTTGTAGTCCGCGCCGTCCTGTGCCGAGGAGGCTCTGGGGTACCTCAAGGTGATAGAGGTCTCGACATCGGTTTCTCCAACCGTGATCGCTGCGGCGTCAAACGATGGGGCACTCAGAAAGCCCCGTGCTTCATTGCCGAATCCGTATCCCTCTGTCGGCACTCCCAAGGCATTTTTATCAAGACGGCCGTTGTCATTCTCGTCATGGATCGCAATGATGGCGTATCGGCCCGGCGCCAACTGCGTGAAGACCGTGCTTTGTGTGCCGCGCTGCGCCCTGATTGCCGTGCCGATGAGGCGCCCGCGATCGGGCAGCAGGCCGCGTGTTGCGGCGTTGGCGATGGCGTGTTGAAACCCGTCAGCATTGTCGTAAAGCCCGACCAATAGTTCGCCGTTGTCGGAATGAACGCCCTTGATCGTCAACCGCAATTCAGCCGAAAGGGCAGGAACGGTGAACAGGCCGTTTGCAATGAGCGTCCCTGAGAAAGCAACGGCTAGACGGTTCCAGCGCATCTTCCGCCTCCTTCGAAGGCTGCCATCACGCGAGGTAAACGCTCAGATATCAAAGAACAGCTCTCGCAATCGAAAACCTAGTGGGGCGTCCTCAAGCGATAGGCTACCTAGTGCGCAGTCGCGTGCCCCTATATAGGGCGCATGCCAGCATATGCGTCAGTGCGAACGCGATTGTGGAGACAAGAGGTCGGTGTCGGGACGCCTCCGGCTGCTAAAGTCCGCCGCGCACCGGATTCAGTTACATCGCTGCCAGGATCACGGCTTTCAGGCGAAGCGCGGTAGGACGCGCGGGCGAATTCAACGTCGAGAATTCCTCTTTCTCGTGGATGATGACGAGCTGATTCCGGACGGACATCCGAATCTCGGTTCTGCTCGAACCACGTTGTCGCCAGATCGAGGTCGACATTTTGCGTAAAGCCGCCAACGAGCAACGACGGGTCCATCCCCTCGATTGCGCCTCCGAGAGGTCGTGGCCCCTGAACGGCGCCGTGCCGCGGATCAGCGCCTCGGAGCCCACCTGCTCGGCGATCTTCTCCTCGCGCGTCCCCGTGGGCAAGGGCACGTTGCGCGTCACGAACCTGAACGCGCGCATTCGGAAGCCCAGCGGCAATTTGCAACCGATGCTACAAATCCCGGACATCATTTCCTCCAACACTCTGAGGTCGCCGCTCTACCGGCCGCACGCTGAACCGTCGATCTCGACGATGCGGCGATGACTTCGAGCGACGCCATGCAGCCGTCGACTCGTCGAGTCGCGGATCTGCTCGGGCCATTTAGCGCGGGTTATTCGCATCAAAGCTGGAAGCGTTCGTCACCAATCCGGTCGCCGTGATCTCGCGGCGGAGGTCGGCTTCTGGAGCACAAATTTCCGAGGGTCAGCGGGGGAGCGCTTGCGCCGGCCCGTCGTTGGTGTGGTGCAACATAAGACGGGGGTGCACATGCGAGGATCACCGCGAAGCATCATGCTCACCTGGACCAATACCATCGCGGGCTGGTGGACGAGCGCAGGAGTATCAGCGATGCAGCGTCAACAACGTTCGATGCTCAATGCGATCAAGCCAAAGACTACACGACGCCGCGCACGGAAGCGGCGGCAGAGCTAGCCGGCCTACACGGGGGGAGTAGCGGGTCAGTTTGACCGGGCTCGTTGCGCGGGTGGCGTTGCACAGGCACAGATGCCATATTAAGCGCATGGAACGCAGACATCCTCATTCAGAAGCCATCTATTCTATCGTCCCCCAGGCCGACCTGTCTTTTGGAGTCGTGGTGACGATCCCCGACACGCACCCCACGACGGTGACGGGGTTCGCCACCCAGGAAGCCGCCGAGGCCTGGGTACATCGGCATAAACACGCGGCGACTCTCCCATTTTTTCCGCCACGGCGGCGCTGGTCCGGCAGCTCGTGATGGCCCAGCGCACCTTCGTGCCCTATCAAGGGCGGCGCCGGGCTAATGCACACGGAAGACTGCGGACAAGATGATCAGCAGCACAAGAACAGGCGCAAGCACGATCGGAGGAACAAACCAGGAGGCGACTTGATGCCGCTCCCACTGTTGTTCGAAAATCGAGAACGTCTCAACTACTCCCGGCGGTCCGCTAACGAGTCCTTGGCGTTCCGCTTCTGCCCTTCGATCCCCGCCTGAGCGCCAGGGCCCATTTTGCCCGCGCTTTTGCGGCCCGATTTTTGAAACCTTGGCTCAGTGTCGTGGGAACTTTGGAATAGGCTTTCGCAATGCTGGGCGGCGTCTTTTTCCCTGGTGCCATGACATGCTCGCTCCAAAAGGGCGTTCGACATGCACGAACTCTTAACATTGTGAGTCGCAACGCGGCGGACAGGCTCGGAAACCACTCAGCTCCCGAGCCGGCGATTTGCCCCGGAGCGAGACGCCGCCGAACGCCTCGATGGCCATCTTGCAGGTTGCTTGATGAGAGGGCGGACATATCGCGTTGTCGTGGGCAATGGGTGGTCGGCTGAGTAGTTTCCGAACCTATCCGTCCCCGTCGCCGCTCCCAACATTCAGGGTAACGTTCCGAAAAGTCTCGAGCGCGGTCGCGCCGCTCAAAACCGCGGCGTAGGAAGCGTCATGCTGAGTGTCCTGGGATCGTCGCAGATCCGCTCGAGCCAGCGCCTAAGAGGAGCGACGACCTTGAAGATCTGGACTGCTATGAAGAGTCTAAACCAACGCTACGACGCTTGGGCGTTGCGCACGTCGAGCGGGATCGCGGCCGATCTCGATCGTAAGTTCCGCAGCGGGGCGGAGCGTGATGGCAAGAAACACCTGAGCGTGTGGGACCTTCTTTCCAAGAAACGCGAATCTGGGCAGTAAGGAAGCGATACGATTCCACGACGTCAGGCGCGGCGAAGTGTTCGGATGCACGGATGTCGTGGTGACTATAGCGAGGCAGCAATCATCGCGGGAGCGCCCCAGCGCTCACAACAGGCGAGGAGACCCGAATGAGCAACGTAACGACTGACGCGGCGATCCGAAGAGCGCAAGAGATCTGGGACAGGAACAAGCAGCGAGACGTGGACACCCGAAGTGGCGCGCAGCGTGCCGAGGCGGCCAAGACCGCGCGGCTGCGCGAACTCCGCCTGGCGAAAGAGGCCGCTGACGCCGAGCGGCAGCGCGCAGAGCGACTGGATATCAAGCGTCGCCCGCGTCGCCGCAAATCGGCCGGGCTGGCGGCATCGGAACGCGTCGAATGACGGATGCCCCATGCTCGACAGCCCATTCGGCATCCGTCATATCGCACGGATAATTCAGGCCGCGGCGATCGGCAGCGCGGCGATGTTCGGGCTGCCACATCGGCACCCTCGACCAAGATCTCCGGGTGGCCTCATGAAGAGGCAGAACCCATTCCCACCGTTTCAACAACTTTCTGGATCGGCTCTTAGCATAACCGAGCTCCCGGCGAGGCAGGAGAGCGGCCGCGGCGAAGCATGCTCAATGTGGTCACTGCAGGCAGCCCATGCTGGCATTGGGCGAGGGGAATAGTTACGCCACTCACGTCGAGCGGGATCGCATGGTGCCGCGCCGCGAAGACGCCGACCTCATTCTCGACGCCATGTCCTACGTGGACTTGGTGCACATGGATCTTACGGCCGAGAACACCGCGCCGGCGCCCGGTGTCGCGGGTCGGGTCGTCGCTGCCATCCTCGCCGCTCCTTCGCTCGCAGACTACGTGCGGACCTGGGCGAGCGAGCAGCTAGCGTCGAAAGCGAGCCTTGCCCCGCCGCCGCGGCCGCCGATCAATGCGAACTACGAGCGCGTCCGCGGGCTCCTGCGACGCGCTGGTGACAGCCTGCCAAAAGATCGATCAGCAAGAGCGCGCTCAAGCGATGGAACCTAGACGCCACTGGCGAACGCCAGATCGAGCGCATCGCACAGTTCTTGGATACGGAAGGGTTTATGCAGAAGCTGCAAGCCGTGATCGGCGGCGTACCCCATGATCGCATCGTTACCAGAGATCATGACCAGCGGGAGCCGAAGCGCTTGCGCGTGGTTGGCGAGTGAGGCGCTTGTCTCGCGCCGCATTGGGCATCAATGACAATTGCATCAATCCCGTCGTTTTCCAAGAGATGACGCATCGAAAGCCCGTCCGGGACGCAACTCACCCGATAGCCGCGATCCTCAAGGATGGCTGCAATCGTGTCTCGGATGCCGCCATCGTGGTCGACGACAAGTATGTGTTTATGCAAGTATGTGTTTATGGCGGCTCATGGTCTCTGCGTCTCGAACGCCCGGTGTCGCGGACAAGGCACCCTTGCCGCCCCTATCCCTGGCGTCCGGCCGCCCGCCCCGCGTCGACCTCACGGCTTGGATCCGGCCGTACTGAGCATCGGCGTCTCGCGAGCGTCGCTCGCTATCGAGCCGCTGGGGCGCTGCCCTTGCGCCGCATTGTTCTGACTTGCTTCGGTGAATTCCGACACGGTCCTCTGCCACATAGTTATTGTCAATCCGACCCCCGCCTCGAGATCTGGGGCGACGCGGCGAAGGCAGCCGGTGAACCATTCCTGTTGGATCTGGAGCAGATCTGCGGGGCCATGACAATTGTGCATCTTTTCGATTGATTGCCGCACGGCGTCGATCATCTCTCGCCGTCGCTGGACCCATGCCCGGTTCACTGCATTCGACCGTGTGGAGCATATGTCAACCTGCCTGTTGAGCCAAGCTTCGGCACTCCGTGTCGCGGCAGGTGCCATATTTGCGTTTTTTCGCTCGGCTTTCCTTGAATGCGCCGGATTGCGAGCGGCGCGCGTGCGCCGCCGTTCCCACCCTGGGTCGATCACCTAAACGAGCAGCTGGCGGAGTGTCGCGAAGAAAACTGGCGAGCAACGTCAAAGGGCGCGAGGTTATGCGCTCCGCTCCCGCCATTCGGTCTGGTGACCCTCTCGTACCGCATTTAGCAAAAGCGCGCGCAACTGCGACGGCCGCCAGGGTTTGGGCAGGAGCGGTCCCGAACCAGGCGTGCCGTCCGCCGACAGCAGCTCGCGGCAGAAGCCCGTCGTGTAAATGACGCTGAGCTCGGGGCGGATCTCCTTCGCGCAGCGCCCCAAGTGCCATCCATTCATGCCCGGCATCACGATGTCAGTGAAAAGCACGGCCACCGACCTGTCGCGGCGGATAATCGAGAGAGCCTCCTCGCCCCCAAGCGCCGCCAGCACAGGATAGCCGAGCTCTTCGACGATGGCGCAGGTGGCGTTTAGCACGTCCGAGTCATCATCAACCACGAGCACCGTCTGTCGTCCGCCGGACATATACGCCCCCTTCGGCACCGAGCCCGAAACGCTTACCCGATTCTGAATCCCCAGAGCGGAGCCGCTCTCGATGCGTGAACTCGCGAGGTCGACGCGCCGGCGTGAGCTAATGCTGCGCCTCGGCGCGGAGACACCGCGCATCCTTCATCTCTCAGAACCTAAGCTGTGTACTGCGCTGGCACAAAGCTACCGCGCTTCGCATTGCAACATAACTGGCGCAGTGACGCAACGCGAAACGTAGGACCACGTATCAACCTAACGGCCCTCCCTCCGTGCCATCCGCGGAGATCGATGCGCTCGCGCTTGTACTTCGCTGGCGCACCGCGCGTTCGTCATCTCGAGCTCAACCAATCACTCCGATCCACGATGGTCCGCAGCGCGTCTGTTATGGACCGGCATCTCGGGTTCTCCTCCCCGTCGTGCACGGTGTAGTGCCTTTATCCCGGCGCTCCGAGGCCGTCACGGCCGTCCCGTGGGATTCCGGAAGGTCATGAATGCAGTGGTGATGTCATCCGAAGACCGGGCATTGAAGGCCAGAAGTTCGAGTCCGAGCTCCTACCAATCGGCTTCGTGCTCGAGCAGGTTACGCGCTGGCACCGCCGGGGGCGCAGCCTCCACGCAGAACGACGATGCTTAGGAGCGCCGGCCGAACGGAATGCCGCGCATCAGGCGTCGGGCCAAACTCCGTTTGGACGATGCTTGCTGCTTCTTCAGTTGTCTTTCTTGCTCACCAAGTATCTCCGCGACCAGTTTGCGTCGTGCCTTTGTAAGCTTCGTTTGCAAGAGCCAGCGATAGCGCTGGATATTCGCCTTTACGATCTTCAGGTTCTCATTCATAGCCGGCACTCTGCTTTGGCAGCCGCGGTTGAGTGCGTCAGCCGGATAATCTCTCGAGATCCCCCAGAACACTTGCCATCAGTTCGTGACGGCGCGTGTCCTGAGCGTCGGCGGCGTCGGCGAGCAGTTGAATGAGGTACCGCGCCCGGGCTGCGGCCTCCGGCCAGGTCGTCGCTGGCACGACAATGAGATATCTTTCGAACTCCGCTTGGCACTCTTTCAGAGCGGCTTGGTCGCACTGCACCTCGTGGAGCCGTCGACGAGTTTTCGTAGCCTTCTGAGCATCTTCGCCCCGGTGCTGATCGAGTTCTATCAGGTGGTTTGTCACGGCGCTCGCTCCCATGGTACCTCCGCCCGCGAGAAGCCTTCGCAATATCTCATGCCTAGTCGAACATGAGGACCAGGACGAAGCCCCGCGGGAGGCGGGGCAGCGCGAAGGTAGCGTGGGTCGCGGCAGCGGGCGCGTGATTACCCAGACACCTTCGCCAGCGGAGCTGGCTCCATCAGCCGCTGGGCACAGAGAATGGCCGCGCCATCGACCGGCTCTTTCATCCCGGCCAGCGTTACCCAGCCGCCCTTCTCAAGGTAATCGCCCCGCGTCCAGGAATCGTTCGCCTTGAGCGTGGCGAAGTTGGCGGCTGCATCGGATGCGGTCTCGAAACGGTTAACACAGACGGCAGCGGCCAGATCGGCGCGCGCGTTCGTGGCAGCCTGAGCCGCCATCCGTTCCGCGGTGCTGCCCCATACCCAGCCGCCCGCGGTAAAGCCTATGAGGAGGGTGGCAACGACGCATGCGGCACAGGCCCAAAAGACCATGGTCTTCGGCGCCTGGTAGTTCTCCCAGCGGTCCAGAAGGCTCTGTATTCGCAGCATTGCTCGGTTCCTCCCGTCAGGTTCGGACACCGGAGAGAGACTCTGTTTTGAGGATACAGCGCCGGTGAGGGGCCGGTCTCCGCCACAGGCGGAGACAGACAGGGTACGTCATACGTGGTGCGGCTATCCATGAAAACCTAGACATTTCTATTTACGGGCAAGAGAAACCACGCGGTTCATATCGACGCACGGCTGCGGTACATCGGCCGCGAACGAGGTAGAGGTTGGTTCGCTCCAGTGACCTTGCGCGGCATGGGGCGGCAACGCACGTTCGGCGATCGTTTGGCTGACCGCGTTGCTCGTTTCCGCGGATCATGGACCTTCATCCTGATTTTCCTCGGCGTGTTGATCGCCTGCACCGCCCTCAATACCACGATCCTGAAGCGGCTTCGGCGAAGCATTTGACCTTTACCCCAATATCTTTCTCAACTTGATCCTCTCCATGCTGGTGGCGGTGCAGGCCCGGGTCGCCGAGATCGAGATCATGGCCCTGCACGAGAAATTGGACCGGTCCATGTCGATCATCTCGAGGAGATATTGAATGGGCAACCGGGGGACCCGGCATTCCCGACGGGCAGCTCAAGGCGATCTTTGAAGAATTTCATCGGCTTGACAATGCCGCCCGCGAGCGCAGCCACGGCCTCGGCCTGGCCTCGCCATCGTGCAACGCCTGGCAGATACCGCGCGCCAGCGTCAGATCCTGGATCTAGTGCTCGCGGGGGCTCGGCCTAGCGCCCGTCTCGCGTCGAAGAAATTCAAGGTCGGCGATCACGTGATCAGGAACTCGGAAGCATGCTATGTCCGCGGCAGGATCATCAAGGTGCACACCCTAAAAGCCATACGCGTCACGCCAGCGACAATGACCCGCAATATGAGATCGTGAGCGACAAGACCGACCACCCCAGCAAGAACATCGCTGCCGATCTCGGCATCAGCCAACGGACCGTGGAGGACCATCGCAAGGCGATCATGCATAAGACCGGCTCGAAGTCGCCCTCGGCGCTGGTGCGCCTGGCGCGGTGAATCTGCTCAGTCTCTTGCCTTACTCAGCGCCGCGCCTTTGTGCGTTGCGCATTTGCAGCAAATTCTCACGTGGCGCAGCCACGAGGCGGCGATCACTCGGATTGTGCGGGACTGCCCCAGCCTGGTCACAGGTGTCCAGCTTGGCGCGTCGATCGCCGGAAAGCTGCTCTGGGAGCCCACATCGTTCTCTCGGGAATTACTGCGACGGCGCGTCCCGGCCGATCGTTCGAGGTTGGGCGCCTTATTCGCCCTGCATCCGCCTCAAATCGAAGATCCACAGGCGCAGTTGCTCGATCATTTGCCGGTCAGTCGCGAGCTTGAGCAGCCTGCGGCATTGTTCGACCTTCGCACGGAGGGATGCAGGGTTCCGTCGAGGGGCGTCGCCCTCTCTGTGAACAAACCGCCGCTCCGTCTTAGCGTTCGCATTGATGCAAATGGCGCTTCCTGGAGAAAGCAAGTCAACCCGCTTGCCCTGAGTACTTGTACTTAGGTGTCTACGGCTTCGGCAGGAATCGCAATTGGGCGTCGCGGCACCCAGGTGCTCCGCGCGACGGCTTGCGCTCTGAGTAGTTTCCGATCCTATCGCTCACACTCGCCGCTCCCACTTGTCTTGTAGTCCGCGCTTGTTCAGCAACTCTATCGGTTCTCAGGGATCGCGTCATGACAGCATGGGAAAACGCAGCATCCAAATGGACCGCCGCAAAACCTGCAGCGATCGCTCTGGTCATCGGCTTGGTCGCCGGACCGTTGATTTCCAACGCTATCGGTTGGCAGGTAACGGGCGGCACAGCGCGTGCCGAGCTCCACGCCGGGCTCGTCGAGCAGCAGGCGGTGATCTGCGAGGCGCGTGCGCGAGCGGATGTACCAACCGCCGCCAAGCTCGACTGGGACGCACGATACGCATTGGCAGGGAAATGGGCGGTGATGCCCGGAAGCGGTCCCGCCGACTCCGATGTTACGAGTGCTTGCGCCAGGAAGCTCGCCGCTTGATGCCGCGCTCGTTCGGTTGGGGGAGCAGAAGCGCCACGCGTGATCCGGGTTCGAGAAATCCCGATGTCCGGTCTCCGTGTGCCGAAGCGTCCTGGTATCATATCATCGTCTGTGTCATTGGACGCTTCTGAGACCCCGCGGACTCTTGGTCAGGAAGGAGGGAAAGATGGATACAGCGCCCCTCATCTTTCGGCGCGACGCCCTGCCGACGAAGGGCCCGTGGCCGATTTCGGAGCGTGCACGATGGCTGCCGGCGCTAGCCATTGCGATCGGCATCATTTATGGCGCGGACGTAATCCGTGTCGACCGCCCGTCGGCGCAACAGCCGCCTGCCGAGTAGCGCAACCGCGCGGATGCCGGTCAGCACGCGGCGGCGTTGAGCGCGCTTTCGATGGCTTTGACGAGATCCGCTTCACGAAACGGCTTGCGGACGGCCACGGCGCTCGGTCGGTGAGTTTGAACCGTTCCAGGGTCCCCGCTGACGAAGAGATGCGCGACCGGTCCCGCACGGAGGATTTCCTCGACAGCAGAAACACCGTTACCTCGCGCCAAAGCCACATCGACGATGATCAGGTCCGGCCTGTGTCGGGCGGCCGCCGCTACCGCGTGGGCCTCGGTGGCTGCCATGGCGCAGACATCATGGCCCATTCCCGCGAGCAGTTCTGAAAAGAGACTGGCGATCAAGGCGTCATCCTCGATGACGAGGATCCGGAGCGCTTTCATCGGTCCAGATAGGCACGATCTCGGCTTGGCCACAATCACTATTTCGGAGAAGACCTGCGGGCTGGGACTGTCCCAAACTGAAAGAGGTCGGCCGAGATCGTTACCGCGCGGATAATTGGGAGCCTGGGAACTCCCCATAAACCGCTCGAAATCTTCCTTGTCCTCGGATGACGGCTCCCGTGGGTAGATCAGAGATATCGAGGCGTCGATGGTCTGATCGGAAAGCGGAAGAGTGATGGCGGCGGCATTGAAGGACGGCGCGCTCAAAAATCCCTTTGCATTGTTGCTGAAGCCATATCCCTCGACTGGCACGCCCAGGGCGTTTTCGTCCAGAAGCCCGTTGTCGTTCTCGTCGTGGAAGACAATGATCGCGTACCGTCCTGGCGGGAGCTGCTTGAACGTGATGCTTTGAGCGCCCGCTTGTGCTCGTAGTGAGGCACCGGCAACTCGCCACTTCTCAGGAAGGAGAGCGCTTTTCGTCGCGCTATCGGCGAGGGCACTGCGAAACCCATCCGCGCTGTGGTAAACGCCCATCAAGAGCTCACCCGCGTCTGAACGCAGACCAAGCACGGTAACCGCGAGCGTCGCCGCTTGAGAGGGAACCGTGGTCAACCACATCGCGGCGCAGATCAGCAACAGTTTCGCGGGCATCTAGCACTTCCTCCGGGCCCCCGTCTCAATAAGATGGGCCTCTCCCTTCTCAACGCCCCGGCGGCAATAATGTCCAGGGCTGACCCCGTGCTATCCGCCGGCCAAAGTTTGCAAAATCTGAAACATCTTTCTTCTGTTGTAATCAACGGTCCGCCACCCCACTTGTACTGAGCATTGGCACTCTCGATCCGATAGTGCCAAATCCTGAAAATCCGGTCCGAGGAGACCAACCATGAAGTTGCGTCCGTTGCAGGACCGCATTTTGGTGCGCCGTGTGGCGCATGAGGCGAAGAGCGCCGGTGGAGTCATCATCCCCGACAGCGCGCAGGAAAAGCCGATGGAAGGCGAAGTCGTTGCCGTCGGCCCTGGTGCACGTGGCGAGGACGGCACGCTGCACCCGCTCGACGTCAAGACCGGCGACCGCGTGCTCTTCGGCAAGTGGTCCGGCACCGAGGTCAAGCTCGATGGCGAAGAGCTCATGATCATGAAGGAATCCGACATCATGGGCGTGATCGAGCCGAGTGCCACGAAGAAGAAAGCTGCCTAATCGAAGGAAACCAGAACATGGCTGCCAAGGAAGTCAGATTTAGTGGCGACGCGCGCGAGCGCATGCTGCGCGGTGTCGAGATTCTCGCCAACGCGGTGAAGGTGACGCTCGGCCCCAAGGGGCGCAACGTCGTCCTCGCCAAATCCTACGGCGCCCCGCGCATCACCAAGGACGGCGTGACCGTCGCCAAAGAAATCGAGCTCTCCGACCGGTTCGAGAATATGGGTGCCCAGATGGTGAAGGAGGTCGCTTCGCGAACCAGCGATCTCGCCGGCGACGGCACGACGACGGCAACGGTGCTGGCGCAGGCAATCGTGCGCGAGGGCTCGAAAGCTGTTGCTGCCGGCATGAACCCGATGGATCTGAAGCGCGGCATCGACATGGGCGTGGAGGTGGTGGTTGCCGACATCAAGAGGGTCTCGAAGAACGTCTCGACCAATGCCGAGATCGCTCAGGTCGGAACAATCTCGGCCAATGACGACCGCGAGATCGGCGAGATGATCGCGAAGGCAATGCAGAAGGTGGGCCACGAAGGCGTGATCACGGTCGAGGAGGCGAAGTCCTTGGCGACCGAGCTCGACATCGTCGAAGGCATGCAGTTCGACCGCGGCTATATCTCAGCCTACTTCGTCACGAGTGCCGAGAAGATGATCGCCGAGCTCGACGACCCTTACATCCTACTGCACGAAAAGAAGCTACCGGGTGTGCAGGCAATTCTCCCCCTGCTCGAGGCCGTGGTGCAGAGCGGCAAGCCGCTGCTCATCGTCGCCGAGGACATCGACGGTGAGGGGCTGGCGACGCTCGTCGTCAACAAGCTCCGCGGCGGCCTCAAGGTGGCGGCGGTGAAATCGCCGGGTTTCGGGGATCGCCGAAAGGCGATGCTCGAGGACATCGCGATCCTCACGGGCGGCCAGGTCGTCAGCGACGACCTCGGCATCAAGTTCGAGAGCATCACGCTCGACATGCTGGGCAAGGCCAAGAAGGTGCGCATCGAGAAGGAGAACACCACAGTCATCGACGGCGCCGGCGAGAAGAAGGCCATCTTGGGCCGGATCGCGCAGATCAAGGCGCAGATCGAGGAGACCGCCTCCGATTACGATCGCGAGAAGCTGCAGGAGCGACTGGCGAAGCTGGCGGGCGGCGTCGCGATCATACGCGTCGGCGGCGCCACCGAAATCGAGGTGAGAGAGCGCAAGGATCGCGTCGACGATGCGATGCATGCAACCCGCGCAGCCGTCGAGGAGGGCGTCGTCGCCGGCGGCGGCGTCACGCTCCTCTATGCAAGCAAGGCGCTCGGCCGACTGAAACCCGAGAACGACGACCAGAGGGCGGGCATAGACATCGTGCGCCGCGCGTTGCAGGCCCCGGCAAGGCAGATTTTCGCAAATGCAGGCGTGGACGCCTCGGTCATCGTCGGCAAACTCTTGGACAAGGGAGATGCCAGTTGTGGCTTCGACGCGCAGACTGGCAATTATGTCGACATGGTGAAGGCCGGGATCATCGATCCGACCAAGGTCGTGCGCTTGGCGCTGCAAGGTGCGGCCTCCATCGCCGGCCTGCTAATCACGACCGAGGCGATGGTCGCCGAGAGGCCGGAGAGGAGTACGCCGTCGCGGCCGGGCGGCCTGGAGGGCACGGATCTCTAGAGTTCGAGCTTGGCGACGGAGAGACGCCGATTGGAGCGCTGGCATGCGGCGCATCAAGCCGTGAAACCTAGTCCGCAGGGAGACGACCATGAAGATCCTGGACAATGATCAAGCGCCTCAACCGCTTTACGATTTCAGGATCGTGGCGGATCTCTCGATCGCAGATCCAAGAACGGCAGCAAGCCTGAACGCAAGAGATCGATCAGTGCATGGGACCTTCTCTCGCAGAATCGCGAACCGAGGCGATGAGGAGTGACGCACGCGATGCAGTTCATCGGCGGAAACTGGAAACGTTGGTTGGCTCGGAGCGTCGATGATTGGCGGTCTCCAGCGCATATCTCGGTGTTGACCTGGTTGTCCTTGCTTGTTTGCGTTGTCGTATTTCTGATGTGGCTGACGGGTTGACCGACCTTCAATTCGGTCGCTTTCGAAAGGGATGCAAAAATGTCAATGTCCTATTTCCGCCGTCGGGCAGCGCGAAGTTATCGCGGTGCACGAGCGTCTTTGGCTCCGCAGATCGAGTACGAGTCTCTCATGAGGCTCGGGCGGAAATTCAAAGCGCGCGCCATCGCAGCGCAGGTGCGGTTGGCGCGGCTACGCGATGCGGTACTTTTGAAGGAGGAAGCCGACCGACAGGATTTGTACCGGGACAGTCGGGAATAAACTCCGATCGCCCGATTGTCACTTTGGAAAGGCGTATCCCATGGGCTCCTGGTTCGTTCCCCCGCTCGTTATCCCTATTGCTCTTCTCGTGCTGGTCGTCGCCTACGCCGCGCTGCGAGCGCTATCGTGAAGACACCGCGGAGTGCGACAGCGCTCGATCTGGGGCGCAAGTCGATGGATCGCGTAGCGGCGCCGAGAGCCGGAGGCTGGAGGCGGGGCTGGCGAATCTGGCTGGGTCTCAATGCCATTGAGTTGACCTGGACGGCCCTGCTCATCGGTCTCATCGTGTTCGTCAACTTATTCATCGACCTGTTCACGTCGCGATGAACGACTTGCCCATCCCTTTGTGGAG
>Ga0134126_10004621_pt1 | contig 17234 bp, 14 predicted proteins | sample KB31752_FD_96881 | JGI IMG/M metagenome (GOLD analysis project Ga0134126, IMG submission 96881) | Terrestrial soil microbial communities with excess Nitrogen fertilizer from Kellogg Biological Station, Michigan, USA - KB3-175-2 | ecosystem: Environmental > Terrestrial > Soil > Unclassified ...
GATCCTTCCCGGTCACACTGCCTGCAAGTACGCCGACCCTAGGCCGCGCCGCCAGCGGCATTCTTCCCCACGGCAGGACCGAACTCAGCCACCCGGTACCCACCACAGGGCAGAAATCAGCCGACCAGGATCCGCCAGTCCACGGCGATGCTCGTGGTCGCGCCGACGAGGACGGGATTGAGGTCGAGCTCGGATATCTCCGGGTGGCCGGACATCAGATCGCCGACGGCTACGATCATGGCCGTCACGGGCCCGAGGTCCACCGGCGGGCGGCCGCGCAGCCCGGTGAAGACCGCCGCGCCGCGCAGCGACCGTAGCATGGCGCCTGCCTGTGCCTGGTCCACTGGCGCGACCGCCAGCTGGACATCACGCCGGGCCTCGACCAGCACGCCGCCGAAGCCGGTCATGATCACCGGCCCCCAGTCCGGGTCGCGGATCCCGCCGATGACCAGCTCGATGCCCTCGCGCTGTGGTTGCACGAGCACGGCCGCGCCGTCCGCCAAGGCGAGCAGGTCAGCCGCGGCCGACCGGACGGCGTCCGCGGTGAGCAGGCCGAGCCGCACCCCGCCTACGTCGCTCTTGTGCGTCAGGGCAGGATGGGCCACCTTGGCCACCACGGGGTGGCCGAGCCGGGCCGCCGCGGAGACCGCCGCGGCGGCGCTGTCGCACAGCACGGTCTCGATCACCGGTATCCCGGCGGCCGCCAGCAATTCCCGTGCGGCATCCGGAGGGAGCAGGCCTCGTCCAACGGGCACGGCCGACGGCCGCGACGGCCGTGGCGCCGGCGAAGCTGCGGGGACCGGTGCCGACCGCGACGCCGTTCGGCCAGGCGGCCGCGCGGCCTGCATGCCGCAGCGGACGGCCACGCCGACCGCCCTGGCCGTCCGTTCCGGCCACGGGAAGCACGGCACGCCCGCCTCCTGCAGCAGGCCCGCGTGGGCGTCCGCGGCCCGCGGCGCCACCCAGCAGACATAAACCGGGACCGGCACCCCGTCGTCGCGCAGCCGGGCCACCGTGTCCCGGACCGCCGCCGCGACTTCCGCCGAGGCCGAGCGCTGCAGCAGCACCGGCACTACCACGTCGATCTCGCCGGAGCGGGCCAGCATCTCGATCGTGGCCGGGTACAGCGTGGTGAACTGGCGCCAGGTCGGGGTCATGTCCACCGGGTTGCCCGCGCTGGCGTAGCCCGGCAGCAGGGCCCGCAGTTCGTCCTGCAGCGGCCTGCCCAACTCTGGCAGCTCCAGGCCCTCGTCGACCAGCAGGTCGGCCAGCTCGACGCCGGTGCCGCCGGAGTTGGTCACCACCGCGACCCGGGGCCCGCGCGGCATGGGCTGGCCGGACAGGGCCCGGGCGGCGTCGAGCGCCTGCAGGCCCGTGCGTACCCGGGCCACCCCGGCCTGGCGCAGCGCGGCATCGCGCACCGCGTCGTCGGTAGCCAGCGCGGCGGTGTGCGACACCGCGGCGCGCTGCCCCGGCCCCGTGCGACCGTGCACGACCGCGATGACCGGCTTGACCGGCGTCGTCCGGCAGGCCTCGGCGAAGAAGCCGCGGGCGTCGGTTATCGATTCAAGCAGCAGGCAGATGACGCTCGTGGCCGGATCCTCGCGCAGGTAACCGAGCAGCTCCGCATCGGTGATGTCCGCCTTGTTGCCTGCCGCGAACACCTTCGCGACGCGCAGCCCCTCGTCCCGGCCGAGCGCGTGCACGGCCATCCCGTAGGACCCGGACTGGGTGACGATGCTGACGCCGCCGCCGCCGCGGGGGGCGCCGGCCGAGATCGAGGCGTTCAGCGGAAGGTCCGCGTTCTGCACGCCGAAGCAGTTGGGGCCGACCAGGCGGACTCCCCCGGACCGGGCTACGGCCACGGCCTCGGCCTGCAGTTTGGCCCCGGCGGGTCCGGTCTCCGCGAAGCCCGCGCTGAGCACGACCACTGCTGCGACCCCCTTGGCGGCGGCGGCGACGATGATGTCCGGGACGGTGGCGGCGGGAGTGGCGATGACGGCGAGGTCGACCTCGCCGGGGACGTCACGCAGGTCGGGGTACGCCGGCCGGCCGGCGACGGTGGCGGCCTGGCAGACCGGCAGCACCTCGCCGGGGAAATCGGCCAGGTTGTCCCAGAGCAGCCGGCCCACGGAGCCGACCCGGTCGGACGCGCCGACCAGGGCCACCCGTCGCGGGTCGAACACGGCGGCCAGGCCGCTGCCGGTCAGCACGCGCAGTCCTGGCCAGCACCTGGCTCGAAGGTCCGGGCGAGCTCGCGGGATGAGAACTCCGACTTGCGCACCCCCAGCGGGTCCACCGAGCGGACAGCGGCCAGCTCGGCGGCCGAGGGTGGCCTGACGGTACGCAGGTCGCCGACGGCCTCAAGCGGGAAACCGGTCACCGTGCGGATCTCAGCCAGGCTCACGTCCGGGAAGAGCTCCAGCAGCCGCGCCCGGCCGCCGGTGAAGTCGAAGACGCCCAGCTCGGTCACGAGCCACTGCGGCCCGCCGCCGGTGAAGCCGAGTTCCGCCCGGGTACCCAGCGGGGTGCGGTGCCCGATGTCGGTGATGAAGTCGCACGCTTCCACTAGCGTGTGCCCGGACCGGTGCCGGGTGGTCCACAACGTCAGGTGGCCGATCGTGGCGGACAGGTTGCAGCCGCCGCCGCCCCCGCCGAGCTTGACCTTCGGCCGGCTGACCGGGCCGATCGCGGTGACGTTGGTATTGCCGGAGACGTCGATCTGCCCGCCGGACAGGAACATCCGGTCCACGTCGCCGCGGATCGCGGCGTCGAAGAACTCCTCGAACCGCATGCTGTACGCCGCGCCCCGGCTGAGGCTGGCATCGTTGCTGGTGGGCGGGATGAACGGCGGATCAGGGTTGATCGCGTACATCGCCCCCTCGATCAGCACCATCTCCGGCGCGTGGGTGCGCCGCGCGACGTGCATCGCGACCTGGGCGCACGGGCTGCCGAAACCGTGGAACACCGTCTCGGTTGGCCGGATGGTCCTGGCCAGCGCGATCACGAACCATTCGTCGATGGTCCAGCTCATGCGAACAGTTCCTTCCAGTCTGCGGTGGATCGCGACCAGTCGGCCAGGGCGGCCAGGCGCTCCGCGCCGATGGCGGCCTGGTAGCTCTCCTCGCTGCCGTAGACGTAGGTGGCCAGGTACTTGTCGAGGTCGTCCGGTCCCGATTGCGCCGCGGACACGTACTCGCGCAGGTGGCCGCGGTCGTAGGCATACCGCGGATAGCACGAGGCCGGGTGCGCCCCGAACGGGGCCAGGACCGTCGCGGTCACCAGGTGCCCGGGGATGGTGGTCCCGGACGCCACCACCTCCTGGGTGGACACCAGCTCGTCCACGGTCGCTATCACCGTCTTCGATGCCGAGGCGAACCGCTCGTCCAGCACGTACGGCTGCTCCAGATGCAGGTTGCCGTACCGGTCACCCGATGGCGCGTGCAGCAGGGCGACGTCCGGGCGCAGCGCGGGCACCGCGATCAGGGTCTCCCCGGTGAACGGGCAGGTGATCGTCGCGTACTCGGGATGCAACGCCGCGATGTCCGACCCGCGCACCCCGCGGACCGGCAGGAACGGCAGGCCCATCTCCGCGGCCCGCAGCTGGGCCAGCAGGTTGACGCAGCAGCTCTCCGCCATCTCGATCGAGCCTTCCTCGGCCGCGCGGCGATACGCGGGGGCCAAGCCGAGATCCTGCTCGAAGCCCACGTAGCTTTCCTCGCAGCGGCGCACCGCGCCGGCCGCCACGAGCATGTCCACGTCAATGCTGTGCGCCGACCCGACCAGGTGCAGGCCGCGCCTGCCCTGCCGGATCAGTTCGCGCACCATCGCCATGGGCAGCCGGGCGGACAGCCCGCCGCCGAGCGCGACGATGGCGCCGTCGCTCACCAGGGCTACCGCGTCGGCGAGGCTGGCGCGCTTGTCGCGTGGCGGCTGCAGGCTCATGATGACCCTCCCATGGTGCTGGCGGCCGGCTGTGAAGCCGACCCCGCCGTGCTCGCTACCGACCGCGCGGCCTTGGCCGCGACGGCCACCACGGGGTCGTACACGGGCGCGAACGGCGGAGCGTAACTGAGATCGAGCGCGGCCACGTCCGCTACGGTAAGCCGGGCGTACAGCGCGGTGGCCAGCACGTCGATGCGCTTCGCGGCGCCCTCGCGCCCGGCCAGCTGGCCGCCGAGCAGCCGGCCGTCAGGCGTGTGCACCAGCCGGACGTGCAGCGGCGAGCTGCCCGGGTAGTACTTCGCCCGCGATCGGGAGACCAGGTCGGTGGCGACCGCGGCCAGGCCTGCGGCCCGCGCCTCACCGAGCCCGAGCCCGGTGCGCGCCACCTCCAGGTCGAACACCTTTACCACCGCCGTACCGACGACGCCCGCGAACGACGCCGTTCCGCCCGCGGCGACCGTCCCCGCCACCCGGCCGGTCTTATTGGCGGCGGGACCCAGGGGCACCCAGGCCGGCTCGCCCAGCACGAGGTGCGGCAGCGCGACGCAGTCGCCGGCCGCGAACACGTCCGGCAGCGAGGTGCGCATGCTCTCGTCCACGACGACGGACCGGTCGGCCAGGTGCCGGGCACCCGCCCGGATCAGCAGATCCGTGGCTGGACGCACCCCGGTCGCGACCACTACCAGGTCGGTACCGACCTCATCGCCCTCGACCACCGCGGTCAGGCCCCGGCCGGCCAGGTCGGCGTCCTCGCGCACGGCGTCCAGCCGGGCGCCAAGCCGTAGCCGGGCATGCCGTTCCAGCTCGTCACGGGCCAGTTCGGCGATGGGCTCGTCGACGGTGCCGAGGACGCGAGGCAACGCCTCAATGACCTGCACCTCGATGCCCGCGCAGACTAGGGCCTCGGCCGTCTCCAGGCCGATATACCCGGCCCCCACCACGATAGCCCGGCGGACCACACCGCTGTCCAGGAGCCGCCGCAGCTTGATCGCCTCGTCCAGGGACCGGATCGTGAAGACCCGGGGTTGGTCGAGTCCCGGCACCGGCGGGCGCACCGGATCGGCGCCGCTGGCCACGACCAGCAGGTCATAGCCGAGCGGCCCGGTGCCGCCCTCGCCGCTGAGGTGCACGTGGCGGGTGCGGGCGTCGATCGCGTCAACCCGGGTGTTCAGCCGCAGGTCGATCCCGCGTTGGCCGCGGAACTCGCCCGGTGGGTAGGCCAGCAGGCTCTCCGCGCGCGGGACGACGCCGCCCAGGAAGTACGGGATGCCGCACATCCCGTAGGCGGCAAAGCCGCCCGCCTCGCAGACGACCACCTCGAGATCGGGGGCCACGCGGCGGGCGGCCGAAGCGGCCGACATCCCCGCGGCGCCGCCGCCGATCACCACGAGCCGTCCCACCTGCCGCCCTCGCCTTCCGATGACTTGCCGCCGGGACGCTCGAGATGAGCGCCGTCCCGCACCGGTCAGAACGAGCATCGGTCAGGGCCCGGGCGGCCGTCAGGTCATGGCGGGACAAAGAACCGGCCCAGGCTCGACCCTCCGGATCAATGGAATCAGCCACCGGCACGGGCAGTGTGATGGCATGAGCGAGCGCAAGGATCAGCGGGCGGGCAGCCCGGCGCCGGAGGAGGCTGTGCGGGAAGAGGTTGGCGCCCTGGTGGCGCGGGCCCGCGAGGCGGCGCGCGGCATCGAGCACTACACCCAGGAGCAGGTGGACGAGCTGGTCACCGCCATCGCCTGGGCGGTGGTGCGCAAGGACCACGCCGAGGCGCTGGCCAGGCTCGCGGTGGACGAAGGCGGGTTCGGCAACTACGCCGATAAGGTGGCCAAGATCAACAAGCGGGTGACCGGTGTGCTGGCCGACATGGCCGGCTTGCGCACGGTCGGTGTCGTCGAGGAGCAGCGGGAAGCCGGACTGGTGAAAATCGCCAAGCCGGTCGGCGTGGTCGCCGCGCTGATCCCGGCCACCGGCCCGGACGCCACGCCGCCGGTCAAGGCATTGTTCGCGGTCAAGGGCCGCAACGCCATCATCTGCGCCCCGCACCCGCGGACCCAGCGTGCCACCGAGGCGGTGGTCGGATTCATGCGGGCCGCGTGCGAGCAGGTGGGCGCGCCTGCCGACCTGGTGCAGTCACTGCCGGCGCCGTCGCTGCCGAAGTCGCAGGAGCTGATGCGCCAGGCCGATCTGATCGTGGCCACAGGCGGCGCGGGCATGGTGCACGCGGCCTACAGCTCCGGCACCCCGGCCTACGGCGTTGGGGTCGGCAACGCGGTGCACGTGGTGGACGAGACCGCCGACCTGGCCGACGCGGCCGCGGCCATCCTCGCGGCGAAGACATTCGACTACGCCACCAGCTGCCTGGCCGATAACGCGGTGATCGCGCACGCCGACGTCTACGACGAGCTGGTGCGGCGGCTGACGGAGGCCGGCGCGCACCTGTGTGACCAGCGGCAGAAGGACGCGCTGTGCGCGGTGATGTGGCCGGACGGCGGCCCAGTACCGGCCATGGCGGTGGTGGCCAAGCCGGCCGCGCGCATCGCGGAACTGGCCGGGTTCCGGATCGACCCGGACTGCCCGATGCTCCTGGTGGAGGAGACAAGCACGGGTCCCGGCCACCCGTTCTCCGGTGAGAAGCTGTCCGTGGTGCTCGCGATCTACCGCTACGACGGCGGCATCGCGGCCGCCGCGGACCTGGTGAACGCGATCACGTCCTACCAGGGCCTCGGTCACACCTGCGGAATCCATACCAGCTCGGACGCCAACGTCGAGCGGCTGGCGATGACCACCAGGACAGCGCGGGTGCTGGTGAACCAGAACCTCAACGAGGGAGCGGGCAGCCCGCGCAACGGCCTGCCGTTTACGCTGAGCCTGAGCTGCGGAACCTGGGGCGGCAACATCACCACCGAGAACGTCAACGCACGCCACTTCGTCAACCTCACCTGGGTGTCACGGCCGATCGAGCCGAAGACGATCAGCGAGGAAGCGCTGTTCGCCGCGCACTGGAACGCTCACGGCCGTTAGGGGCCGGGCCGCCAGGGCCGGGCCTAGCGGCCCGGCCCTGGCGATTCAGGCCGGCTGGCTGGCGAGAAACTCGTCCGGCTCCAGGTAGTAGGGGTTGTCGATCACCATGCCACCGAGCAGGGCCTTGGGGTGCGTCTTCAGCACGTTCATGATCAGGTCTCCCGAGCACCTGGTCAGGTCGTAAAGACACAGGTTGACCTGCGGGAAGTTCGACATGATGCGGTTGAGTTCCGATTCGTAGCCGATGAGGTCGGCGACGGCCCGCTGGCTGCGGTGGGCCCAGCTCATGTCGCCGATGTTCCGGGCGAACCCGGGCCCTTCCCTGGCCGGGCCCTGCCGGGCCTTGGCTTCCCAGAAGGTCAGCATGCGCTCGGGCAGGAAGCCGCCGCCGGCCAGGTAGGTGCCCGCCGCGTCGAGCACTTCGAGTTGGCTGACGGAGACGTACGCCTCGACCTCGATCTGCTCGGACATCTTGGCCAGCACATCGCCGGGGGTGCAGCTGTCCACCACGCACGTGCACTTGTCGCCCGCCTTGAGGCCCTCGACCAGGAAGGGGATCAAGATGTCGTCCCGTTCCGACGGCTTGCGGTAGAAGCCGCAGATGTGATCGCCGACGCCCATCTGCAGGCTTGGAGGGATCAGAGCGTGCTCCGTACCGAAGCGGCAGCCTGGCCCATGTTGCGTAGCTTCGCGTAGGCGACGGTCCGGCTGAAGTAGCCCAGGCCGCAATCGGGCGCGACAAGCAGCCGGTCGGGGGGAACGACCTCGAGCGCGCCGCGGATCCTCGCCTCGATCTGCTCGGGGCTTTCCACCTGCATGTTCTTGGTGTCGACCACGCCCACGCCGAGTACCTTGTCGGTGGGGAAGTCGCGGAACGCGGCCAGCTCCTCGTAACCCTTGTTGGCCATCTCCAGGTGGATCACGTCGGCCGGCGACTCCTTGAACAGCGCCATCATCGAGGTGGCGTGATCGTCGAACACGTCGCGCTGACCGTCCACGCTGCCGTAGCAGACGTGCCAGAACTTGAGCGCGTCGACCCCGTCGAACAGGATGTTCTGCATCTCGATCTGCCACATGTCCGTGGTGTAGGGCGGGAGCACGTCGATCAGCTGCACCGCTTCCAGGCCCATGTCGACCAGGTACTTGAGCTCGTGGTTCAGCGCGACCGCAAAGTCCCTGGCCATCGCCACCTGGTCACCGTAGTACTCGTCCTTCACGATGACGCTCTGCTGGGCCGGGCCCAGGAAGGCGATCTTGAACGGCTTGTCGGTGGCGTTCTGCATGGTCATGACCACGCCCTCGAAGATTGGCCGTTCCCAGGTGATCTTGCTCTTGATGACTGACTGGTAGAAAGGCCGGTACTTCACGCCCTCACCGGGCGGGCCGTACGGCTCGCACCCGCCGAGGTTCTCGGTGATGTAGTGGAAGATCGGCTCCAGCTGGTAGCCCGGTGCCTCCCAGTCGTAGTACTGCACGCCGTCGGTCAGTACGTGCAGTCCTGCGTTTTCCTGCTCCCGCGAGCAGATCTTGCAGGCGTCTTCATACGCCACCCGCAGGCCCTGGCTGCGCCAGGTCGGTTCGTGCAGTGACCCGAACACCCGTCCCTGCAGCCAGTGGGGGCGGGGATAGGCCGATACCGCCGAGACCGGCAGCAGGACTTCCTCACCACGAATCTCCATTGATCTCACCCCTCCATCGCTGATGCTGGCCATGCGTCATGGTTCACTGTGTGATCCCGGCGCGTTGGCGACCATGACCTGGCCGGACGAACTCGCCGCGCGGACTGGCCCCGATGGGACACCGGCTACCGGTAGTTCAGAACCGCGCGAGCGGCCGCGACGACGCGGGCGGCCGAGACGTCTACCTCGGCTTCGAGTGAGGCGGCCACGGGCAGCGGCACGTTGCCGCCGCTGACCCGGGCCACCGGGGCGGTCAGGTCGCTGAACGCCTCCTCGGCGGCGATCGCCGCGATCGCCGATCCCCAGCCGAGCTGACCCGGGTTCTCCTCCACCACCACCAGCCGACCGGTGCGGCGGACGGAGGCGAGCACGGCGGCGGCATCCAGCGGCACCAGCGTCCGCAGGTCCAGGACGTCGGCCGCAAGGCCATGACCGGCCAGTTCATCGGCCGCCTCCAGGCAGGTCCCGACCGTGATCGACAGCCCCACGAGGGTGACGTCGCCGCCCGCCCGGACGGTGCGGGCCCGGCCCAGCGGCAGCACGTGCTCGCCCTCCGGCACCTCCTCCCGGCGGCCGTACAGCGCCTTGTGCTCGAACACCAAGACGGGATCGTCGTCCCTGATCGCGGCGGCGAGCAGCCCGAAGGCCTCGGCGGGCCCCGCCGGGGAGACGATCTTGAGTCCGGGCACGCACATGGCCCAGTTCTCCACCGACTGGCCGTGCTGGCTGCCGAATCCGAGCCCGCCCGAGCCGTTCGCGCCGCGCAGCACCAGCGGCAGCCTGACCTGGCCGCCGGTCATGTAACGGACCTTTGCGATCTCGTTGACCACCTGATCCCAGCAGGTCGCGTAGAAGTCGGCGAACATGATCTCCGCGACCGGCCGCAGCCCGCCCATGGCCGCGCCCATGGCCGCGCCCGCGATGGCCTGCTCGGAGATCGGCGTGTTCCAGACCCGGTCCGCCCCGAACTTCTCGTGGAGCCCGGCGGTGGTCTTGAACACCCCGCCCGAGACCACGTCCTCACCGAGCAGCACCACCCGGTCATCGCGCGCCATCTCCTGCGCCAGCGCGGCGGCGACGGCCTGCCGGTAGGTCAGTTCCGCCATTGCCAGCTCCCGTCGCTCCACACGTCCGTCCAGGCGCCGGAGGGCTCCGGCACCGGCCTATCGAGCACCTGCCGGGCCAGATCGGCCACGTCCGACCTCGTGCGCGAGTCGATCTCATCCAGCGCCGCCTCGTCGGCGCCGGCCGCCGTCAGCGCCGCCCGCACGCGCAGCAGCGGATCACGCTCGCGCCACAGCGTCACCTCCGCGGCGGGACGGTAGGCACCGGCATCGGCGGCCGAGTGACCTTTCAGGCGGTAGGTCTGCGCCTCGACCAGGCTCGGGCCCTCGCCGCTCCTGGCCGCGGCGACCGCGTCGCCGACCACCCGCTGCACGGCCGTCACGTCGTTCCCGTCGACCACGACCCGGTCCAGCCCGTAGGCCGCCGCCCGGTCGGCCGCGGGCAGCGCGACCGGGATGACGTCCGCGATCGGGGTGTACTCCATGTACCAGTTGTTCTCGCAGACGAAGACGACCGGCAGCCGCCACACCGCGGCCAGGTTCACCGCCTCGTGGAACGCGCCGATGTTGGTGGTCCCGTCGCCGAAGAAGCACACCGTGACCGCCTCGGTACGGCGGATCTTCGCGGCCCAGGCGAGCCCGCACGCGATCGGCAGATGCGCGCCGACGATGGCATAGGAGCCGAAGTACCCGTGCTCGACGCTGGTGATGTGCATCGATCCGCCCTTGCCCTGGCAGATCCCGCCGGCGCGGCCGAGCAACTCCGCCAGCACCGCGTCGGGCGGAGCGCCGCGCGCCAGGGCGTGCGCATGGCCCCGGTACGTGCCCAGCGAGCAGTCGCCGGGGCGGAGCACGGACGCGGCGCCTACCGCGATCGCCTCCTGGCCGAGACCCAGGTGCGCAGGGCCGTGGATAAGGCCCCGCCGGTACAGCAGGTCAACACGCTCCTCGAAATGGCGCAGGAAGCACATCCGCACGTAAAGCTCGAGCCCGTCCATAGCGAGGACGGTATGACGGCCCGCGGCAGGTGGGCCTCGTCCTGGGGGGGCCAACGGAGAGCGCAGGCTTCGCCCAGGCGGCTACCTTCGGTCAGCCGCGCAGAGCCTGCAGGGTCACCCAGGCCCTGGTGGCCAGCTCCAGGTTGAAGCGCGTATCAGGGTCCCCCAGGTCAAAGCCGGTCAGCTCGCGGATCCGCTGGAGCCGGTACTTCAGCGTGCTGCGGTGCACGGAAAGGGCCTGGGAGGTGGCCTCGTAGCCGCCGCCGTGCTGGAGGTACTGGGTGAGGGTCCTCACCAGCTGGGTGTGCTTGCGCTCGTCGTAAGCGGCCAGCACGCCGAGCCACTTCCTGACATAACCTTCCACATCGGCGAGATCCTCGACGGAGGCCAGCATCCGGAGTACGTCCAGGTCGGCGAAGGCCGACGTCCGCTCCACCGCCGATGACGCCTTCTGCAAGCGCAACGCCAGCTGGGCTTCACGCAGGGACCTAGGCAGCATGGACGGCCGCGGATACGGCTCCCCGACGCCCAGCCGGCAGCCACCGCCGCCGAGCTGCGCGACGGTGGCCAGGCGCAGCGCCTCCCAGTCAGCGTCGCCGCGGGGCGTGACGATCACCATCGTGCCGGCGATCGTGCCCAGCAGGGCGGGCACCTGCTGCTGGCGCAGCGCGCGGCGCGCGGCGAGCAGCACGTCCTCGTCGGCGGGGGAGCCTTCCGTGACCTCCATCACGGCCACCTGGTGCGGCGGTCCCAGATCGTAGTCCAGCGCCTCGGCACGCAGGTAGGCACTCTCGTCATCGGTGCCGGTGAGCAGGTCCTGCACCAGTTCACGGCGGACCCGCAGCTCGGTGTCGGCCAGTCCGCGCAGCCGGGCCAGCTCGACGGCGAGGACGGTGGCGCCGTGCTCGATCGCCATCACGTCCGTGCTGCCCGCCCGGCGGTGCGGGTCGATCAGGGCGAGCAAGCCGAGCACGCCGGGGCGGGGCGAGGCCAGAGCGACCACGCGATCGCCATCACGCACCGACCGGCCCGCCGTCATCAGGCACCGGAGCAGTTGCGTCCGCTCGTACGCTGACGGCTTCGGGTATGGGTCGGGCTGGCCGGGGCCCGCCCAGGCGGACAGATTGCCGTACCGGTCCTCCACGGCTACCGCCAGCCCGGTCAGGTCATGCAGCGCCTCGGCGATGCCCGCAGCCCCCTCCCCGGCGGCCTCGACCCGGGTCAGGCGCTCGTGGATCTGCATGCCGCGGCGGAGCGTGGCCACCGTCTCCTGGAGCGCCGCGTTGGTCTGGGCGAGCTCCGCCGCTATGGCGCGCTCCCGCGCGTGCAGTCGCGCGTTGGACACCGCCACGCCGGTCTGCTGCGCCACCACCTGGGCCAGGAACTGTTCCTCGCGAGTGGGCTCGCCCGCGGCGCAGGCGACCATGTGGCCGATCGGACCGGCGATGCTGCGCAGCGGGTACGCCCAGGCCCATCCGCCATCCAGGGTGGTCACCTGGCCCCCGGTCTCGGGGAGCGCGCGCAGTTGCTCGTTCAGCTGCGGGGGAACCGAACCGGTATCGCTGGCGTCGGTCCGCCAGGTGTCCCCGACCGTGAACCCGGCGATCCGCCAGGCCCCGAGCGTCGAGGACGCGGAGACCGCGAGCCGGAGTATCTGCTCGTCGTCGGCGCTCTCGGTCATCAGGATGGACAGCACAAGCAGCGCCCGGAGGTTGGTCAGCTGGGCCCGGAGCAAGCCGAGTTCGTTGCTGTCCGCACCCGCGGACGACCCGTTCGAGCTCACTCTTCCACCCACCATGTGCACCGGCCGGGACGCAGGGTATAGCTAAAGACGCAGGCTATGGCTAAAAGAGTACGCCCATCTTGTCCTGCGGGGACAGGGGAAGCGGGACCGTCACTGGGACGTCATGCCGCCGTCCGCGGTGATCACCGAGCCAGTGAGAAATGAGGAGTCGTCACTGGCCAGGAAGAGCGCGACCGCCGCGATCTCGTCCGGCGTGCCGAGCCTGCCGATCGGATACTTGGCCGTGGTCAGCGCCAGCCCCGCCGCGAGGTCGCCGCCGCCGCGGGCCAGGAGCATGGGCTCCATCAGCGGCGTGTAGACCGTGCCGGGGCAGATCACGTTGACGCGGACGCCGCGCGGTGCCAGGTCGACGGACATCGACCGGGTCAGCGCTACCACCGCGCCCTTGGCCGCGCAATACGAGGCGAAGTTCGCTATGCCCACCACCGCCGCGACCGATCCCTGGTTGACGATGGATCCGCCGCCGGCCGCCACCATCGAGCGTGCGGCCACCCGGGAGCAGAGGAACGTCCCCTTGGCGTTCACCGCGAAGCACCGGTCCCAGTCCTCCTCGGTGGCATCGATCACCGAGCCGCTGCTGTTCACCCCGGCGTTGTTGTACAGCACATCCACCCGGCCGAATTCGCTGGTTACCTGGGCAAACGCACCGTCGACCTGGGCCGGGTCAGCGATGTCGGCGCCCACCGCCAGCGCGCTGCCACCGGCCTCGGCGATCAGCCCCGCAGTCTCCTTGGCGGCCTGGGCCGCGATGTCCACCAGCGCCACCGACGCCCCCTCGCGGGCGAACAGCACCGCCGCGGCCCGCCCGATCCCGGATCCCGCCCCGGTCACCACGGCCACCTTGCCGGTCAGCTTGCCTGTCATCACAGCCTCCAGATAGTCACAGCGCGGACATGCCCCCGTCGATGACAAGCGGGTGGCCGGTCATGTAGCCGAGCCGACCCGAGGCCAGCAGCGCGACCGCCTCCGCGATCTCGTCGGGCGCCGCGACCCGGCCGACCGGGATCCTGCCCTCCACCTCGGCCCGCAGCTCCGGCTGGTCGAGCCGCCAGCTCGTCATCGGCGTGTAGACCATCCCCGGGCACACGGCGTTGGCCCGGATGCCCGCGGCCGCATAGTCGACGGCAATCGACCGGGTGAGCATCAGCGCCGCGCCCTTGGACGCGGTGTAGGCGCACCGGCCCGGGAAGGCGATCAGCCCGGCCACGGACGCGATCGTGATGATGTGGCCCGATCCCCTGGCGACCATCGACGGCAGCACCGCGCGGCTGCATAGGAAGGGCCCGCGCACGTTGACGGCCTGGACCCGGTCCCATTCCTCCACCGGGGTCTCGTGACACCGGGCGGCTTGCCGTGACCCAGTGATCCCGGCGTTGTTGACCAGCACGTCGATCCCGCCGAAGCGGTCGGTCACGGTGGCCATCGCCGTTGATACACCGGCCTCGTCCGTGACATCGCAAACGACGGCGAGCGCGGCGATCCCGGTCGCGCCGGACGGCTGCAGATCAAGTGCGGCCACGGTGAAGCCGTCCTTGGCCAGCCGGGTGCAGGTCGCGAGCCCGATGCCGGACCCGCCTCCGGTGACCACGGCCACCGGCCCGGCGGTCACAGGTTGACCGGGTTGAGCTGGCCCGCCCGCAGCCGGCAGAGCTGGATGAAGTGCTCCGGGTTGAGGAACAACTCGTTCAGCTCGGCCATCTCGTCCATCGTGAAGCCCTCGGGCCGCCGGATCAGGTAGTCGATGTACTGGAAGGCGTCCTTGGCCCCGAAGCCGACGTGGTGCGCACCCAGGACCTTGCGCGAGTCCGCGTCGATGACCAGCTTGAGCCAGCCGGACAGGATCGGCCGGGTGAAGGCGTAGAGCATCGATCCCTCGGCGGCCGGGAGGGCGAACGTCTCCGGGTCGGCGTCGTCCGGCGGCATCTGGATCTTGATCACGTTGCGGTACTTGTCCCTGGCCTCGGCCTCGGATAGCCCGCACCAGGTCACCTCGTAGGTCGTGTGCAGGAAATCGGGGTACTGGGTGTAGTCGAACGCGTAGTCCTCGCCCATGATGTTGCGGGCCGCCCCCACGCCGCACTTGCGGGCCTTGAACATCTCCATCGGCGGGCCGACCAGGTCACCGGCCGCGTAGACGGACGGCACGGAGGTCCGCATGTGCGTGTCGGTGACCACGAAGCCGCGCTCGTCGGTCCGCAGCCCCAGGGGCGCGTACATGCTCAGGTCCGGGCGCTCCCCGGTGCCGACGAAGACGAAGTCGGTGTCGACCTGCCTGATCTCGCCGCCAGGCGCCCGGTAGCGGACGCCGGTGACTTTGCCGTTGCCCAGTATCTCGAGTGGTTCGGCCCCGGCCACGATCTCGATGCCCCGGTCGGCCATCATGGAGACCACGTACTCCCGCAGCCCGGCGTCGACGTGGTGCAGGGTCGCCGTCTCCATCAGCGGGCTACGCGTCAAGATCGTGGTCTGGCACCCGGTGGCCTGGAAGAACGATCCGTACTCCAGCGCTACCTTGGAGCCGCCGATGATGACGCAGCGGTTCGGCTCGTAGTCGAGGTCCTCGATCAGGGTGGCGAAGTCGTACACGCCTTTCAGGCCGATGCCCGGGATCTCCGGGTACATCGTCCGCGCGCCGGTGCACAGCACCAGGTTCCTGGCGCTGAACCGCCGGCCCTCCACCTCGATGGTGTGCTCGTCGATGACCCTGGCCGGGGCGTTGACGATGTACTCCATGTCGAGCTGTTCCTTCGACTGCCAGTTCATGATCGCGTGCGGGTACGACCGGCCCGCCTTGAACAAGTCAACGATTTCCCTGATGCTGGCCCGCTTTTCGTCGAACGCGGGATACCAGAGCCGCCCCTGCATGTGCCGGGCTAGGTCGAGTTCGCGGGCGCATTCGGAGAACAGGTGATGCGGGACGCACGCCTGGTGCGGGCACGACCCGCCGAGGAAGGGCCACGCGTCGACGGTCAGCTGGCGGCCGCCCCTGGCGCGCAGGAACGCCGAGCCGAACCGGCCGCTCGCGCCCCCGCCGACGAAGATGGCGTCGTACTCGCGGTCGTCCTCGTCGGGTGACGCCACGTTCCACAAGCCCTCGGCGTTGTCCCGCGGGTGCTCGACGATGTCGTCGATGAGCAGGGCCCACTCGCCCACGGTCAGCGGGGAGCCGTCCGCGCCGCGGTCACCGGCAGCCAGCGGGCCGAGAGCATGAATCCGTGCTCGCAGCGACCTGAATCGGTCCGACGGCTTCCGTACATCGATCATCGTTTACCCCTCATCACCAGGTTGGCTGCTGTTCAGCATCACCGGCGGCGGGCCGGGCCGGGCAGGTCACCGAGGGACGAAGAACCGCCGGGACATCGTCCTGCCAGATCAGGACACCCGGCTTGGTACAGTTTCGGTCCGTGATCACGGTATCGCCTGCCGAGTCGCGGGACGCCGCGGCCATCGCGGCGCTGCTGGGGGACCTGGGCCGCTTCTACGGCGCGACCGAGTCCGAGCCACTCGACCGGCGCATCGGCCAGATCAACGAAGCGATCTTCACGAGCCCGCCGACCGCCTACGCGCTGCTGGCCCGGGACGGCGATCAGGTGGCTGGCCTCGCAGCATACTCGTTCCTGTGGCCGGCGGTCGGCGCCACCCGGTCGCTCTACCTGAAGGAGCTGTACGTGCCGGACGCGCACCGCCGCCGGGGTGTAGGGACGCTGCTCATGCGCGCCATCTTCGAGACCGCCGGCACGCTGGGATGCAGCCGCGTCGAGTGGACGACCGATGCCGGCAACATCGCCGCGCAGGCCTTTTACGCCAAGCTGGGTCTGCCCGCGCACCCGTCGAAGGTCTTCTACCGAGTCGAAGACACCGGCTCGGGCCTCAGGTCCATCGTCCCGGGCGGGTCAGCTGAGTCAGGGCTGTTACCCGGCTCGTTCGGCGGAAAATAACAAGATGCGGCCGTGTCCCCGTTGATCTTCAACGCCGACGTGGTGCACAACGGGGTGGATGTGGCTAGGTTCCGTTCGGCCGATCCTGATCTGGTCGCCGCGCTGCGGCAGCGGGGCCGGCGCGGGCGGCGCGGCCGCTGATCTTGGCCATGGGCGGGATCGAGCCGCGCAAGGGCAGCGACACGCTCATGGCGGCGGTCGCGGCACTGGGTCGTTCGGAGGTCCGCGGATTAGCGGTCCGGGGGTTTTCCCCATTGCCTCTGGCGGCCGGGCCTGGGTACGCTCCGTTTCAGTGGCAGCGCACCGCCTGCCCGCTTCCGAGCCAGCGACGGCCCGCGCCGGGGCTGGCGACGAGGACAAGGGTCTTCGACTCGCGGGCTTGTCTAGCTACGCCACGTTCCGCGGCGGGCTTAACCGTCATGCCATTCATCCATGGCGGGCAGACGCGGGCCGACCCGCCGGGAGAATGATCATGACTCAGGACAAGGCGAAGAAGACCGCCACCCGTCAGCGGATGGCCGAAACCGGCGAACCGTACAGCGTGGCCAGGCACGCGGTGGAGGACGAGGCAGCGGGTGCGCAGAGCGCCGCCGATGCCGGCGGCGTTCCGGCGCAGGCCGGCGGCGTTCCGGCGCAGGCCGGCGGCGTTCCGGCGCAGGCCAGCAGCGTTCCGGCGCAGGCCAGCAGCGTTCCGGCGGGGGCCGGCGAGGGCCGGTCGTACGCGGAGCAAGCGCAGGACCTCGCCGACCGGGCGCGACGGCGGGCCGACGAGGCGCAGGAGC
>Ga0134126_10004622_pt1 | contig 17233 bp, 15 predicted proteins | sample KB31752_FD_96881 | JGI IMG/M metagenome (GOLD analysis project Ga0134126, IMG submission 96881) | Terrestrial soil microbial communities with excess Nitrogen fertilizer from Kellogg Biological Station, Michigan, USA - KB3-175-2 | ecosystem: Environmental > Terrestrial > Soil > Unclassified ...
GCAAGCTCCGCGTCGAGCCGCTCGAGGGCATCGAAATACTGTCCCTGATAGGCCTCGTAGAGCGCCTCCCCGAAGTACAGATCCCTCAGGTCGAGGTGTGGTCGCGCGGGTCCGCTCTCCACCTCCGCCGGCCGGAGTTGGGCGCTCGCTGACGGACCGCCCGCGAAGCTCGCGCGCACGAGCGCCGCGGCGAGCAGCGCAGCCGCGAACACCTCTGTCAGTCCGCGATTCATCGCCTACCAGTCTCCGAGCTCGATCGCCGGCTTGCCGGAGTCCGGGCCGGCGAGCTTGACGCCGATGAGCTTGGGCTTGATTTCCTTCGTGAATGCGAAGCGCTCGGTGTGGCTGTAGTCCTTGCCGCTGGCGAGCTTGCCGGTCAGGGAGACCTCCAGCTGATGCTGCCCGGTGGCGATATTGCCCGTGTAGATCCGTTGCACGCCGCCCCTTCTGAGCGCGTCCAACTCCTTGAAGCTGTAGATGTAGCGCGCCGCGGGCTGGCCGTCGATCTGCACCTGTACCGAGTCCAGGCGCAGCGTCTCTCCCTGTTCGAGCGATACGAACACGGCAAGCTGCGTGTCCGACGGATAGAGCAGCTTCTCCTGCAGCTGATCGAGGTCCGCGGCGATGCTCAGGACGTCGGATTTGACTTCCTGCACCTGCTCATCGAGGCCTTTCATCTGCTCACGGGAGTGATCCTGCGCCCGCGCATACCTCCCGCAGACGCAGATGAGCACGCCCAACACGACAGTCCAGATTGCCATTCGCATTCGGATTACCTTTCGGTACGCGCGTGTGTTCGCCGGCTGAATCAGCTCCGGCGAGTGCGCTGCAAAATTTGAGTGCGGCTGCTAGTGGGCTTCACTGGAGCGCGAGTGCGCGCTCACCCACGTTGGCGCCGGCGAGACACGCGCGTTGCGGTCTCGTTCTGCATGCTACGACCGACGCGATGTCCCGGGCGTGCACGCCCTGGCCGGCCGCGCCGGCGAGCACTGACTCGATCCGCTTTCTCATGGAGACCTCCCGTGAGCACGTCCGGAACCAACATCCCTCCGACCTGTCGCCAACTCCGTTGTCGATACATATGAGATCAAATGCCCTACATATGGTGAAGATGTCTGCAGTTGGCGCCAGCGTGCACTGTCATAATCCGTGTGATTTGACAGTGTTGTTGAAAAACGGGAGCGCCGGCGTCTTGATGTGAGAGGTACGTCCTTGCGCCCACGCCATACCGCGGGCGGAGGCGCGGCGCGCTCCTGCTATCGCGAAAGTAAACACCCGCAGTCAGCGACTCTGAGAAGAGCCGCCACGCGTTTTTTTTCTAAGCATTGCCCGGAACGGCGCCGCAACCACGCTCGGCTCGCCACGAGCGGCGGTTGTCCGCTACAGTTGGCAAACGCTGCGTGATTCGATTTCGCGATCGGTGCTCGCACGGGACGATACATGTCAACCACCGAACACATCCTCCTCGAGTCGGAGGTCCGCGAGGTGCCGGCCCTTCACGGCGCCCGCAAGGTGCATGCGCGCATCGGCCTCAGGAGCCGCCTTCGCCGCGCAGTGCTGCAGCTGGAAATCATTGATTACTACTACCTTTCCGTGCGCTCGTGGCGCTCACGCACACTGTTGTCGCAATACGTTCTCGACCTGCGCTTCGTCGAGGCGGCGCCGCGGCTTTCGAGGCGCATCGTCTGGCGCTCGATCATGGCTGCGGTGCTTTTGACGGCACTGACGGCAGTGCTCGCCGCGCGCCTTGGAGCGTTGGCGTCACGGGATCACTGGGCCGCGCTGCTCATTGCATTCGTCGCTTCTGGCGCAACGGCCGCAGTCGTCACATGTCTGTACAGAACCCATGAAACCGTCACTCTGTACAGCGCTTACGGACGGGCGAAATTGCTCGAGTTCATCGGCGGACTCGGCACCCACCGCCGTGCGCGGCTTTTCCTGGCAAAGCTTGCGGCACATACGCGCCTTGCGACGCGCGTGCGACGACGCTCGAGAGGCGAGCATCTGCGCGATGAGATGCGCGAGCATTTCCGCCTGAAGGAAATCGGGTCGCTCTCCATGGAAGAGTACGAGGCAGCCAAGGCGCGCATACTCGGCCAGCACCCGCGCTAGCGGCGCTGGCAGAGATCCTGGCCGCGCGCGTGCATCGCCGCGTCGCCGAAATCCGCGGGCGGGTTGAGCACCTGCTGCACCGGCGGCGGGGCCGGCAGTTGCACGGTGCGGTTGAGCTTGCCGGTGCACGTGGTGCTTCGGCGGAACTGACCGGTACGCCGTTCCCGCAAGCGTCGCTCTTCCCCACTGCATTCGGTGAGTGGGCTCGGGCCTGAGGCCCAGGCCTGGCGTTGCGTTGCCGCCGGCTGGAACGCAGCGTCTGAGCCGTAGCATTCGCGCGCGTCGGTCACGCGTCGGCACAGAACCCTTCGTGCTGATCCGCGTACCCACTGGTGATCGATTTGGGAAACCACCGAGCCGCCAAGCTCATTGGAGCACGAGATGTGGCATGTTTGGAGCGCGGAAGTTCGGGCTCGAGCGGTGTTTACGCTGGTCGTTCTGCTGGCGGCGGCGGCAGGTCTGACGTGGCACTCTCTCGCCTCCAGTCGCAATACGACATTCGAGATCCGTACTCGAGACGCCGTTTCCGGGCTGATTGCCGACTCGCCCGTGGAGTTCCACGGCGTCGAGATCGGCAAGGCGCAGAAGGTGCGGCTGATCGATCGACGTTCGGTGAGCATCCTGCTGAGCGTCAAGCGGGATGCCCCCGTCACGAGGGCGACCGTCGCCACGATCACCACGCGGGGGCTCGCGGCACGCGGATTCACCGGTTACGTTTACGTTGCGTTGGAGGACGTCGGTGACGACACACGGCCGCTGACCCGTGTCCCCACCAGCCGGTTTCCAGTTATCCCCACTGCATCACCGCGCTCTGCAAGTCTGGATACCACAATCAGCGACGTGAGGCAGAACGTTCAACTGCTGACGAACCTGCTCCAATCGGTACTCGATCAGAAGACGGTCGCCTCACTGAAGCTGACGCTGGACAATCTGCAGAAGGTCACGAGAACCTTGTCGGCCAACAATGCGCGCCTGGAGGCCACGATCTCCAATGCCGAGCGCGCCAGCGCAAACGCCGAGCGAGCCAGTCACCAGATCCGGCCGCTGCTGGATTCGAGCCAGGATACCGTCAAGGCCCTGCAAACCCAGGTTCTTCCACAAGCGCATGACACGCTCGCCAAGCTGCAGAAACTGTCAGCCTCGATGCAGGAGATCACCACCGAGATCGAGGCGGACCCGTCTGTGCTCGTGCGCGGCAAGGACAGGGCCGCGCTGGGTCCTGGCGAAAAACAATGAGGCTCACGTTGCGCTCCATCACGGCTGGATTCGCCATCGCCGCTTTGTGTATGACAGTGGGGGGCTGTACGTTGCTGTCCCCACGGGAGGTCAAACCCGAGAAGTCGCTGCTGAATGAGACTCCGCTCGAGCTTCCGCACGAGCAAGCTCACGAAGCTACGGTGCTGGTGCTTCCTCCGGAGACGGCCGCCGTTTACGACACGACCCGCATGGCCTACAGCACCCAACCGCACGACATAGGCTATTTCACTCAACGCGAATGGGGCGAGACACCCTCGCAGATGCTGCAACCGCTGCTGGTGAAGACCCTGGAGAACACTCACTCGTTCGGCGCGATCGTGGTTCCGCCCTATACCGGCCGCTACACATACACGCTGCACACGGAAATCCTCGAGCTGGTCCAGGATTTCACGTCACAGCCCGCGACCCTGGTGCTGACTCTGCGGTTCCGGTTGACCGACGACGGCGCAGGTCAAACGACCCGTCAGCGCATGCCCAACCCCGTTCCCGAGGGGGTAGAGGGCGCCTCGCTCGACCACACGTGGACCCGGGAAGTCGCTGTGCGCCAACCCATGCGGCAGGAGACCTCCTATTCAGGAGTCATTGCCGCAAACGAAGCGACCGCGAAGGCTCTGCGGCAGATGGCCGCTTTCGTGCTGCAGCAGGCCGCGGACGGCAGCCGGCAGGCATCCTCGAGGTAAGCGCTCACCGGGCGGGCAGCATCTTTTTCAAAGTGTCATCGCGCCGGGTGAAGTGATGTCTGACGGCAGCCCCGATGTGCGCCACCATGCAGGCGATCAGCGCATAACTCAGCCATTTGTGTGCCTCTATGAGCATGCGGTACAGCTGCTCATCGTGTGACACCAGATCCGGCAGTGTGAACAGACCCAGAACGGATACAGGAATTGCGGCGGCCGAGGACATGAGCCAGCCGGTGACCGGGAGGGCCAACATCAGACCGTAGAAGCACAAGTGCACGAAGCGCGCGGTGACCTTCTGCCACTCGGGCAGGGTCTCGACCAGGCGCGGCAGCACGTTGCCGAGGCGCCAGAGAAATCGCGGCGCGAGTAGCATCAGGACCACGATGCCGAGCTCTTTATGATAGAGGATGAGCCAGATTTTCCGCGCATCGAACCCGACGTCCGGCAGGGAAACCATGTATAAGCCCAACGCCACGAGCGCGATCAGCAGTAGCGCCATGAGCCAGTGGAATGCCATGGCTACTCCTCCGTAGCGCCGCTCGGAATTCCTCAGCAGCATCATCGACTCGGCCGCGCGCTGTGGTGACAGCCGCCGCCTGTGCGAAGGCGCGCCGCAACCGCGTTGGCAATTGCCTGCGCGCCCCGCGGATCGGGGTGCCGATCGCCCGGCAGGTGCCAATTTGCATCAAGCTCCACGTGGACGTACGGCAAGCCGGCTTCATCGAGGATGTGCCGCCGCAGCATCGCCTCGGCTGGGCTCTCCGGACCAAATTGCGGTACGACGATCAGTGGCACGGCCCCTCGCGCGCAAGCGAGATTGACCAGCGCTCGCAGACTGCCCCGGGTGCGCACGATGCCCTCCTCCACGGCAGCGTTGGTACGGTAGGGAATCAGCCAACGCAGCAGCGCGGCCAGGCGCCAGTGCTGGTCGACGGGCTGCCAGCGTAGTCCCGGTCCCAGACGTGGGCGATTTTCCAGGAGGTTTTTATCGAACAAGGAAGGCATGAACAGCGTGAGCACGGCGACCGGCTTGCGAAAGCGCGGCAACTCGGCCGCCAGACGCAGATACGATTGGTCGCTGCTGTAGTCGAACACTGCCAGATTCGCGCTCTGTATTCCGAGCAGTGCGCTCACACGAGCCGGAATCGTCTCCTCCCATGCCAGGCCGAACCCCGCGATGATGGATTCTCCAGTGAATACCAACGTGGGCCTGTCGATGTCGACGGAGGCTCCAGGCGAGGACACCCGATAGCCGGCTGCGTCAAACGAATAGGATAGTCGGCGGCCCGTCTCCTGCACGAGGACCGTTCGAGCGGGCACGAAAACCCAACCGAGCCACGGATCAGTCCGGCGTCTCGGCTCCTGCTTCATGGGGTCGGCATCGTGAGGGTACGGCGGGTGGATGCGCAGGATCAGTTCGCCAGCACCGCACGCGAGCACGCCCGCGAGGAGGACCCGCAACACGTCCCCAGCCGTCGCCCGGCTCAGAACGGTGGCTACCGGACGGCGAAGCACGAGGCACAGGGCGGCACCGGCAAAAGCAACGAGCCCACGCAGGGTCTGCTCCGCAGTCACCAAAGTCGAGCGTGTAAGGGCGAAAATGGGCAGAAAGTGCCTGTCCCACCACGATTGTCTGGCTGCCAGCGCTGCCACGATCAGAGCGATGCCCAGACCCGCCAGTGAGCACTCGAGCGCGCTGCGAACAGATATGGCAACCCTTCGGCGGTGCGTACTCAGCTGACTTGCCGCGCCGTCGCTCATGTCGTCCTGCGGCCGACCGTCACGAACAGCCCACCCTCGGGCCCCAGGCTTCGCATCCAACCGAGCTGCGCAAGCCATTCTTCCGGATTCCAGCTGTCACCGGCGGCGCTCAGGAGGTCCTCCCGAGCCTCTCCGAGGCATGCACTGGGGTAGGTCCTGAGATACTCGACACGATTCTCCTTGAACCAACTCTGCACTTCGCCAACCGTGTGGCGATGTTCCTCAGGATGCCGATATTGGTCCCTCAGCCAAGCCTCGCGCCGCGCCGGGTCGGCGTGCCTTTCCCGCAGCACCGGATCGAAGGGAATCCATCGATATCCCGAGAGCCGGGCAACGAAACGCCGCAGCCGAAGCGGGACGCGCGCGAATGTATTGTAGAGGCCGACAATGACGATGCCGCCTGGCTGTGCCAACGAAGCGATTCTGGCAAAGGACACCCGCGGGTTGGGTGTATGGTGAAGAACGCCCGAGGCGTAAACGACATCGAACGCACCAGCCCGCACTCCCGGGGAGTGCAAGTCCGTTTCGACAAACTGCACGCGCGTCAGGCCGAAGCGCCGCGCGGCTGCTTGGCCGAGCAGCAAGGAAGATCGCGACAGATCTGCGGCAATGACCAACCGATCCGCGCGCGCCAGATAGAGGCTCATTTGCCCTGTCCCGCACCCCATTTCCAAAATCCGGGCGTCGGCCGGGATCGCTTGATCGAGCAGCTGTGCAAACTTGCTCCGCTCGGCCCGTGCGTATAGCGACGCCACAGTGTCGCGCACGCCATAGCCTGGGAATGGCGCGCACTCGTAAAAACGGCGTACGGCCTCTGTGCGCGTGTCGCCGCCATGGCGCAAGTCAGGGACGCCATCAGTAGCGCCATACGTCTTGCCGCATCCCCCGCAGTGCCAGCCGGACGCGAGGGCGCCACCGCACGCGGGGCAGGCAAGTAGCTCTCGTAAGGGGTCCATCTCGTCAGAAAATTGAGTAAATGAAAGGAGCCAGCGCCTCCACGCTCGCAGCGACGATCAGCACGAGTCCCAAGACACTTAAAAAAACAGCCAGCGGGAGCGTCCAACGTTTAGCAGCACCGCCGTGCCACATCCCGCGCGCAAGATCGGCAATCGATCCGCCCGCACTGCCGAACATGACCAGGTTGCGCCTTATCCTGCCGCGCTTCTTGAGCATGCAATCTCCTCCTCTCGCGCTGCTGACGGTGGGCGTTTCGTTACCCGAGTCCGACCCGCGACCAACACGTCGATTCCGCTGCGCCGAAACGTCGAGTACCCCTCGACTGCGCGATTCACAATGGGTTCTCCTGCCAGATTGAACGACGTGTTGAGAAGTACGGGAATGCCGGTGCGGCGTCCGTACGCTTGGAGCAAGGCGTAAAGCCGGGGCGCCATACACTCCTCCAACGTCTGCAATCGAGCCGTGCCGTCGACATGTGTGATGGCGGACAACCTTGCTCGCCACTCGCGCTTGACCGGAAACACGCCTGACATGAACCGTGCGAGACGGGCTCCGCCGGAAGGCAACTCGAAATAGCGGTCCGCGACCTCGATCGGCACGACCGGCGCGAATGGCCGAAATTCCTCGCGGCGCTTGACGTCGCGGTTGAGCCGATCACGCATTTCGGTGGCGTGCGGCGCTGCAAGTATGCTGCGATGACCCAGCGCGCGCGGGCCAAACTCCAAAGCACCGTCCATCCACCCGACGATGCGACCCGCCGCGAGATCGTCGGCAACCTGCATGATCAATCCCGAGTCGTCATCCCATTCATCGCAGGGCCGCCGGTCCTGGCGCACCAAGCGCGCAAGCTCCGCTTCCCCCACGGCGGGCCCCCAGAACGGATGGTCGGCCACCTCGCGATCGGGATTCCCGAAGTGGATCCGGTCGGCGTACAGGGCAGCGCCCAGCGCACACCCCGCATCACCGGGAGCTGGCGGAACGAACAGCCGCTCGAACCCCGATTCAGCAAGGATCCGCGCATTGGCGACGCCGTTGAGCGCCACGCCACCTCCCATGCAAAGGTCGGGTAAACCCGTTTCGTGGCGAAGCGTGCGTGCGATTTCCACGAGCGTATCCTCGAGCACTCGCTGCACGCTGGCCGCGCAGTCTGCGAGGCGCCTCCCCTCGGCGGTCTGCAGATCGATCGGTTCGTGGGGATTTCGGGGCGGGCCAAACAGGTCGACGAACCGCGAGGAATAGGAGGATTGCGTCGTGGTGTGGAATTCGAAGTACTCGAGCTCGAGAGCGAAGGCCCCATCCGAAGTGCGACGGATGAGCCGGCGGACCTCGTTGACGAGTGTCGGGCGGCCGTAGCTGGCCAGCCCCATCACTTTGTACTCACCCTCGTTGATGGCGAAGCCGAGATAGGCAGTGAAGGTCGAATAAAGCATTCCGAGCGAGTGGGGAAACCTGATTTCCCGCAGCAGCCTGATCGCCGGGGAGCTGTCGGGACCGCGCGTGCCGAACCCGACGGTCAGGGTTGCCCATTCGCCGACGCCGTCGGTCGTCAAGATCGCCGCCCGACGCGTCGGCGCCGTGAGGAAGGCCGCCGCGGCATGTGATTGGTGATGCTCCGTGAACAGAACCTTGCGCGCCGGAATGCCCAGGTGCGACGAGATCAACCCGCGCACCCAGACCTTCTCACCGAGCGCGTTTTGCATCGCCTGTGGAAACGCGCGCCAGGAACGCGGAAAGGCCCGAAGGGTACTCGTCAGAATGCGATCGAACTTCAACATCGGACGCTCGTAGAAAACCACCGCATCCAACGCCTCGGGGCTGATACCGGCGTGATCCAGGCACCACTCGATCGCTGCCAGCGGGAACGCGGCGTCATTCTTGCGGCGCGAAAGGCGCTCCTGCTGAACCGCTGCGACCGGTACGCCATCGATGACGAGCGCCGCCGCCGAATCGTGATAGTGCGCGGAGATTCCGAGGATCTTCATCTCAGTATTGCCTGTCGAGTGAAGCCTGGCGCTGCGCACTGAGGCAGAACCAGCCAGGGATCTCCCGCCTGGCGGCGCCTTTGGCGACACAGGCAAAGGGAACCAACACGGTGAAATACACGATGGTCAGCATCAGGCGGCTGATCAGGCCTGCCAGCGCGACCGCCATGCGCACGTATGCCTTCCAGAGACGGCTCAGGCGGGCGCGCCACAGAATGAGGCGGTGATGCTGGGGCGATACACGGTGGAGTTGCGACAACGTGTAATCCATATGATAGACCTCGTCACGCAGAACCTTCCGGAACAGCGCTCGTGTCTGCGGATCGCTTTCGAGTACATTGCAGTACGATACAAAGTCCGTCGCCGCCGACTTTTCGGACAGGTGCAGAAAGGCGAGCAGGGACTCAGCGTTGAGGTCCTCTATCCGCAGGTCGTCCAGTCCGCGTTCGCCCGGAGTCAGCCAGTCGGCGCGGTAGCCGGAGCGCGAGGCGACCGGGAGCCCGCGCAGCAGCGCCATTCCGCGCCCACGAAACAAGTCCGCATGGCGCTGCTCATCGCGCGCATGCAACAGAAATAGCCTGCGCAGCAACGGGTCGGGCGTCACTTCGGCGGCGCGCACCAGATCATGCCCGCCATCCGCCTCGGTTTCGGCAAAACGAAGCAGCTTACGCGCCCGCCGCGAGGTGTCGCTCCAGACCCAGCGCTGGAGTGGGCGCAGCAATAGCCGCACTGTCGAGATTGCGCTCATTCAAACCTGTCCGCATTGCCCATGCCCATATCGTCGGTGCCCGCAAGCCTCGGAACGGTTCATCGCGGACGATAATTCCAAGCAGGGTTGGCACGCCCCGTTCCAGAGCCCAGATGCCGCCGGATGCGGGAACGGCCCCCGTGGAACGCTGCTGCGCTGGTTTCAGGGCAAGGACGAATCGCTCTGGCCGCCGGCGCAGTCGCTGATGAACGCAGCCATCGGCCGCGCGGCGTGGGGCAGGTTGCCGTTCAGGCTCGGCCGGGGGGCTCGTGCTCGCGGTGAAACCGATGGATAGTCCACAGGTAACTCTCCATCAGGGAGTCATACCCGAGCTCACCAAGAATTTCGAGGCGGCGGCTCAGCGCGAACGTGCGCGCAAGCTGCGAGCGTGCACGGCTGAAATGCTTCAGCTGATTGCGGTATTGCCACAGCAGCTCGCGCGTCGCCATTTTGTTCTGATGCAGCTCCCATGAGGCGAGCACCACGGCCGTGAGACCCATGATGAAGGTGAATGCGCGCTCCAGAGACAGTCCGAAGACAAAGTGCTTGCCCGCATCATCACCCAGCGCAAGCAGAACTATGACGATCACGATGAAGCCGCCGAACAGGACGCGTTTCATCCACTTGGTGCGCATGCCGCTGCCATGCAGTTGCGCAACCTTTCTGACGAAGTAGCGGTGCTGGTCCTCGATCCAGGCGAGCGTGACGCTATCCTGGGCCTGGGAATTGCCGGTCGTCTCGGCATGAGCCACAGGCAGCTCCAGCGGAATCAGCACGTGTCCGATCCAGCCAAAACCATGGAAGCGGTTGACGCCCGAGAGCGAGAGCACGCGCTCCGCGTCGACCAGATGATCACCGCTTGCCAGGCGCAGGTAGAACTTCACGCGCAGCGTTTCCGCAAGCGTACGGCACATCAGATGCTTCGCGAACCAGTGTCGCTCGTGCAGGATGAAGTACAGGCCCGCGCTGGAAATCAGGATGAACAGATACGCAAGAAGCAGCATGCGGCTCTCGAAGAGCCGTTCATAGGCCAGGTAGGCAAGCCCCATCGCGAAGGCGACGACGTTGAAGAACGCGAACAGCTGATCGGAGCGTCTCTGGAAGTACAGGGCAAGGGCGTCGGCCTTGCCGTACTGGGCATCGATGCGCTCCAGCACCGCTCGCTCGTTCGGCGCAATCGTATCGAGCGCCAGTCCCGTCATCAGGGAGTCCGGCGGGCCGCTGCTGCGCCAGCTGTGTACGAAGCGTCGATACTCGGTGTTGTAGATGTTCAGCGAGCGCAGCTGCACCTCGAGCCGTCGTGGCATCGATGGCAGTCGCAGCAGCGAGTTGTCGCTCAGGCCCGCGAGATAGCAGGGTGCCTCGCTCTCCGGAGGACTTGCACTGTTCGCGCGACTTGCCGGGATCCAGTACACCAGCCGGCTCGCGAGGTCCTGGTCCTCCTCGGAGGAGAGGTCCACGAACAGCAGGGGGGTATCTTCATTGGTTCGGTCTGTGCGCACTCCAAGGTAGCGCAGGACCGTGTCCGCCGTACCGCCCGGAAGGACCGACGATTCGCCATCCCAGATCGCAACCAGCAGGTTGCAGGCCCGGGTGAGGACTCCCGTGAGCGCCAGGTAGTGATCATCCCGCGATGCCGCCGCCGCACTCTCGTCCGCTGCGGTGCACAAGGGGAGCTCGATGCAGCTGACCTGGGGGTGCGCCAGGAGCTTTTTGAGCGCGGCGAACGAGGCGGTGTCGAAGTCCGCGGCGTAGTGCGCCAGAGGCATCGGCAGGACGGCATCGACTGGCAACCCGAGATCCAGGGCGGTCTGCGCCACCAGCAAATCCGCACCGCTCGCCATCCCGGCCATGACCCGCACCTCCGAGTCCGCGAGGTGAGTACCGAGCTCCTTCAGGAATCCAGCCACGGCGCCGCGCAGGTGCTCGAGCACATCCGGATGCAGATCTCGGTGCCCAGTCACGCCGACGACGAACGGCGAGACTCTTTTTCTGGTGTCGTTGAGCAAGACGCTGTGTCGATGAGCGCAGCCGGGAATGGCGCATTGTGCCGGCTTCCGGGGATGCCGGACAACAACGAATTCCTTACACCGGCCTGCAAAGAGCTGAGCGGCCGCGACGAGGAGTACGCTACACTGTCGCCATTGGACGAATAAGCATAACAGGCGACCCAGGAGGAACCGCCAGCGGGGGGACGCGTCTTGGAACGCCCCAACTATTGGGCTTTTCTGAGCTACAGCCACCGGGACGCCCAGTGGGGCGCCTGGCTGCATAAGGCGCTCGAGTCCTATCGGCCCCCGAAGTCGCTCGTCGGCACCCACACGCAGCGGGGTCCCGTACCGGCTCGGCTCTCCCCGATTTTCCGGGATCGCGAAGAGCTCGCCAGCGCTACCGACCTCGGCGCCTCCATCAATGACGCTCTGAGCCGCTCTTTGTGCCAGATCGTCATCTGCTCGCCGAGCTCGGCACGCTCGCGATGGGTCAATGAGGAGATCCTCGCCTTCAAGCGGCTCGGTCGCGAGGATCGCATCTTCTGCTTCATCGTCGATGGCGAACCGAACGCCTCCGACGATCCCGCGCAGGCTCATCTGGAATGCTTTCCGCCCGCCCTGCGCTATCGCCTAGGCGCGGACGGTGCTCTCAGCTCGATCAGGACCGAACCGATCGCCGCCGATGCGCGTGCGGGGAAAGATGGCAGGACCAACGCGAAGCTCAAACTGATCGCCGGGATCCTGTGCGTCGGCTACGACTCCCTGAGGCAACGGGAGGTGTATCGCCGGCAGAAAAAACTCCTGGCAATCGCCTGCGGGGCGATCGCCGGAATGGTCCTCACCAGCGTACTGGCCACCGCTGCCCTCATCGCGCGTGCGACCGCGCAACGACAGACCGTCATCGCCAAGCGAGAGGCGGAAACTGCCCGCCAGACCACGGCCTTCCTGGTCGACTTGTTCAGGATTTCCGATCCGAGCGAGGCGCGTGGCAACAGCCTGACTGCACGTGAAGTGCTGGATCGGGGTGCGGCGCAGATCCAAACGCAGCTGACGCACCAACCTCAGGTCCAGGCAACCCTCATGGACACACTCGGCACCGTGTACATGGGTCTCGGGCTCTACAAGCCGGCACAACCGCTGCTGGAATCGGCCACTGCGATACGTCAGTCGCTGCCGCCTGAAGAGCATGCTGATCTCGCGCTCTCATTGAGCCATCTCGGTGATCTGAGAACCGCACGCGCGGAATACACTGATGCCGAGCGCGCTTATGACCGTGCCGTCGCCGTTCAGCGCTCGCTGCCTCCGAACGAGCGCGACGAGGCCGCCTATGCCAGGACTCTGTTTGGCCTCGGCGCTGAGCAACTCGAGCGCGGTCACTCCCAGGAGGCCGAGCGTACGCTGCGCAACGCGCTGGAGCGACAGCAACGGGTCCTGCCAGGTGCTAATGCAGATACCGCGCGCACCCTGCAGTTGCTCGCGCGAACGGTCGAGGACCGGAGCCCGGACGAGGCAATCGCGCTGCTCCAGAAAGCCGTGGCCATGCACCGCACGCTCTGGGGCGCCCAGCCCTACCCGGACTTCGCTGCCTCGCTGAACGACCTGGGCCTGATGCTCTACTACGACAAGAGCGACTACGATCACGCGGAGCAGCTGCTGCGCGAATCGATGGCGATGAAGCGGCGGCTGCTCGGGGACAAGCACCCTGAGATCGCCACTTCGTTGAGCAACCTCGCGGATGTGCTCCACAACAAGGGCGATCTCGCGGAGGCCGAGAAGGACTACCAGCAGAGCCTTGCGATGTACCGGGAATTGCTCGGAAACGAGCATCCCTCCGTCGCCCGGACGCTCAATAACCTGGCCTTCGTGTACTACGACAAGGGCGATGTCCGCGCAGCCCTGGAGACAGAGCGCGATTCGCTCGCGATCTACAGGAAGAACTTCTCGGGCGACAACCCCGAGGTCGCCCGCATCGAGAACCGCCTGGGGTACTGGTTGATCGAGACGGGCCAGTACACCGATGCGCAACGTTGCCTCGAGGAGGCGCTTGCCATGCGCACGCGGCTATTCGGGAAGTCGCATCCGGATGTGGCCAGCAGCCTCATCCACGTAGCCATTCTCGATGTCGCCATTCGGAAATATCCCGATGCCATCCGTGCCGCGCGCACCTCGCAGGAGATCTTCACGAAGACCTTCTCGGCGACCAGCTGGCAAACGGCACTCGCTGATTCCGTCGAGGGGGCCGCGCTCGGGGGTATGGGTGAGTATTCGGCCGGCGAAGCGCAGCTCCAGCACGGCTACGAGATCCTGAAGAATGATACCGGCGCGGTGCCCATGTACCGCACGCTCGTCCGCGGGTACATGCGGACGTTGTACCAGCGGTGGGGACGCCCGCAGGATGCCCAGCGATACGCAGCGGCGAGGTGACATAACGCGTGCGTGTCGAGCCAGAGGGACCCGCTGACTAAAGAAAAAGGAGTCACCTCGAGACCTCGCTCCTCTGTAGGAGAGCGGGGAGGTCCCCTATGCATGCGTTCGCTTTTCTATTGCCCTCGCGGCAGGCCTGTCACCGCGCGGCGATTGGACGTATAGTCGCGGCTCGCTCGCCGAGCCCACCAGAACAATCCAAAAGCTCATTGTCCGGGGAGTCCCATGAAAAATCGTGGCCTGCGCACGCTCGTTGCGCTCACCTCACTCGTCGCAGCGGCCGCAGCGCATGCGCAGAACATCACGGTCACAGCCGCAAATGCATCCAACGATGCCATCTACAATGTGACCTTCAGCAATGGCGGCGGCACCGCCATCCTCAACACCGACCAGGGCTCGCTGCACAACATCGTCTCCCTGGTATTCGCTCCTAACTTGGCGACGTTTCAGCTCGATCTGCTGGCCGCGGACAATCAGGGCGGCCTGATCGTGCGTTATCCCGGAGACTTCCACCCCGGGAGCCCGACCACCGGGACGGTGATCTTCACCGCCGGGGGTGCTGGTCCTGCTTATCCGGATGGGCTGTCGGTCGATGGCGCGGGCGACCTGTACGTCCTCAACGCATCTCCGGGCAGCGCATCCGATCCGCAACTGTGGGTGCTGCCCTCGAATGGCACCGGAGGCTTTGCGAGCCCGGTCCTGATCGATGCCAATTACGCCGCCACCGAGTCACTTGCGGACACGCTCGTTGCGAGCACGACCGTGGTGCCGCCCGGCGGCACCCAGCCGGTCGTGAACCCCGGGGACGTGCTCGTCGTGACGAGCAATCCGAGCCTCGTGCTGAGATACCCCGGGAGCAACGGCAACGGCCCCCTGAGCGCGACGACCCCGACCGTCCTGGCGACGCTTCCGGCTGGGGCCATCCCCGGCGGCCTGGCGTTCTGGCCAGCCGACAACAGCCTGCTCGTCACGACCAGCCGCGGCACCATCTATCAATATCACCTGACGCCCAACGAGACGCCGAGCGTATTCGCCAGCGGACTCGGCAACGGGCAGTTCAAGATCCGCACGGGAATCCAGGCCGGTCACCCGTACGCCTATGTGGCGAATAACAACGGTGGCGACATTCTGCAGTTTGGCGGTCCCAATCAACTCCTCGCGACCGTCACGACGGGCGTGCAGCATCCTCAGGGGCTGGCGGTCACGAACGTCGCCTACGCGCCGATCACCAGTTGTCAGGACCCGCAGTCGAGCGGGTGCGATCTGCTCGGCGGTCGAGTGATCACGCACGACGTGCCGTCAAATCTCTCCATCCCGGGCAGTGTCATTGAAGACATCTGCGTGGTGCCGGCGGATCCCCGCCTCGTGCAGCCCGGGAGCAGCTGCACCACTTCATTGCCCGTCGCGACAGTGTGCGGCGGCTTCAGCAGCACGGTGACCATCCCACCCTCGCTGTGCGGGGCCTCGGGACCCTCGCAGAAAGGTTTTGCGGTCATCAAGACACGGACACAGGCCTACTCGACCCCCAACGTGTTCCCGTTCAATGGGAGCCTGATTGCCAGCGATTCGAACCTCGAGAACGTATTGCCGCCGGCGCCAACGAACCCGGTGTGCAACCCTTCCGCGCCGGGCGTTACCCCCTTGGGCACACTTGCCTGGGCGCCCCTCCCGGGTGAGGGTGTCGTCGCCGAAGGGAATGACGTGGCGGACATCACCGGCGGATGCGATGGCAGCGCTGCCCACAGCTACGGGATGTCCCTGTTTGTGGTCGGCCTGGCCGTCAACACGAGCAGCCTGACGGGCTTCACGGCCGCGAAGTACACCAACCTGCTCACCACGCTCCAGGGTGAGAGCAGCTCGGCCGAGGGGGCGCTGCCTGCGGCCGTACCGCCTGCGTCGCAGGCGCCGGATGGGAATTTCACCTATCAGCTGCAGCAGTGCATCTCGACGAGTCAGGCGGCTTTCGCCAAGGGCGCCAGCTTCTACGCCGGCGCGGCTGCGGAACTGCTCGCCGCCGATCAGCAGGTCGCGGCCGTCGCTCCGCTCTCGGCCCCGTTCATTCCGGTGTCCGACTATCCCAACCCTTCAGGCGCTCTGCGCTCGCGGCTGCAAAACATCTACTACACGATCAATACACGAATCGGCGGAAACCAGGCGGGGAGCGAGCCGCCCTCGCCTCCTCCGCCGCCCCCGGCGCCCACCATTGCGGGCACGCCCACGACAAAAATCAAGGCCGGCACGCCGTACTCGTTTCAACCGACCGCCGCCGACTTCGCCGGAAACGTCGGCACTCTGACGTACTCGATCGCCGGCCAGCCGTCCTGGGCGACGTTCAGCACGACGACCGGCCTGCTGAGCGGAACGGCCGCGAAGGGCACCTACAACGGCATCGTGATCACGGTGACGGACGGGTGCGCCAGCGCTTCGCTCCCCTCGTTCTCGATCCGGGCGAACTGATCGCGCACACCAGAAGGTCGCGCGCGGCAAGGTTTCTTGCCGCGCGCGCTCGCACTCGGCAGGTCAGGTCGCGTCTGCGTGTATCGGTTACGCTTACCGGCTGACGTCGATGCTGGTTCCTCCGGCGCTGGGGCCGCTGATTCGGGCGCCTTGACCGTTGGAGACAACCTTGACCCAGAGCGAGTCCTTGCCCTTGTAGTACGAGGTGGCGCTGGCCTTGCGCAGCGCATCCAGACTGTCCTGCGGCGTACCCGAGGCTGCAGTGGCGAATCCCGGCAACTCGAAGATCACCCACGAGCCCTTGTCCAGTTCGCTGAGGCGCAGGACCATGGACGGCCTCTCCGTAGTCACTTTGATCTCGGTGCCGGCGCGTATGTTGGTTTCACCGGCGAGGGTGACCTCCTTGCCATCGCGGCTGAGAACGACTGGCGGCTGAGGAGGTCCCGCAGGTCGGCCGACTCGACCACCCGGTCCGCCGGGGCCGCCACGACGCGCCGTCGCGCCAGGACCGCCGCCAACTGGGGTACCAGGAGCGCGGTTGAAACCGCCACCGGGCCCGGCAACGGCCAGTCTCCCGTAATCGCCCTTGCACACCGCCGCATTCCAGGTCGGCCTGATCTCACAGGCCTGGTCGACGGCGAGCCCGTCATTTTCGTCATTGATCAGAATGTAGGAGTCCTTGACACCGCTGACCGAGCCGTCCACGTCGTGGAACACCGAGGTCTTATAGCTGCCATTGCCGTAATCGTCGTTGCTCCACTTATGCTCCACCGGCGGGAAATACACCGGCTTGGCGTTGATGAATTTCGCGTGCTGTACGGTGTTGTTGGTGCTCATTCCGAAGCTGGTGTACAGCAGGTAGGA
>Ga0134126_10004623_pt1 | contig 17232 bp, 13 predicted proteins | sample KB31752_FD_96881 | JGI IMG/M metagenome (GOLD analysis project Ga0134126, IMG submission 96881) | Terrestrial soil microbial communities with excess Nitrogen fertilizer from Kellogg Biological Station, Michigan, USA - KB3-175-2 | ecosystem: Environmental > Terrestrial > Soil > Unclassified ...
ACCGCCACCCCACCATGGCACGCACCATTCTCGTCACTGGCGCCACCGGCTTCACGGGTGGCAGCTTGGCCCGGCGGCTCACCTCGCAGGGCGAGAACGTGCGCGCGCTGGTGAGAGATGCGGCGACGGCGCGGCCGCTCTCGGCGGACGGAATCGACGTGCGCGTCGGACAACTGACGTCTCTCAACGACGTGGTCGCCGCAGCGCGCGGCTGCGATCAGATTCATCACATCGCGGCGGTGTTCCGCACGGCGGGACACCCCGACAGCTACTATCACGAAGTCAACGTAGGTGGCACGCAAAACGTGCTCGAGGCGGCGCGGCGCTGCAACTGCGAGCGGGTCGTGCATTGCTCGACCGGCGGTGTACACGGGCACATCGCCAACCCGCCGGCGGGCGAGACCTACCCCTACGGCCCCGGCGACGTCTACCAGCGCTCCAAGCTCGAGGCAGAGCTCGCCGTCGCGGCAGCCGCCCGGCGCGGCCAGCGCGTGGTGATCGTGCGGCCGGGCCCGATCTACGGCGAGGGCGACCTGCGCTTCCTGAAACTCTACCGGGCGGTGGCGCGCGGTGTTTTCGTGATGATCGGCAGCGGCACGCCGAAGCTGCACATGGTGCACATCGATGATCTGGTCGACGGCATTCTGCTTTGCAGCACCTCTGACGCGGCGCTCGGCGAGGCCTTCATCCTCGCCGGCCCGGACGCACCCACCCTGAATGAGATCGTGCGTCACATCGCCCGCGCGCTCGGCGTGGCGGAGCCGCGGTGGCGCATTCCCGTGTGGCCGGTGTACGGCGCCGCCTTCCTCTGCGAGACGCTGTGTGTGCCTTTACGCCTCGATCCGCCGCTGCACCGGCGGCGCGTGGCCTTCTTTACGCACCATCGCGAGTTCGATTGCTCGAAAGCCGTCCGCCTCCTGGGCTACGTGCCCCGGGTCAGCGCCGCCGAGGGTATTGCACGCACTGCTCAGTGGTATCGATCCGCGGGATATCTGGGCGCGGTCGGCACACGGCCGGGCGCGATGGCGCACGGCGGCCGGCACAGTACCGCATCCAAGTAGGCGCGGTCTCCCGCTGCGCTACGCGGCCCCTCGCGTCTCCAGCGTCTGATAGGCGGCGCGGACCTTTTCGCGGAATGCCTCGAGCGAGTACCTCTCGCTCGCCCGCCGCCGCGCAGCGGACCCGAGCCGCGCGCGCAGCCCCTCATCCATCGCGAGAGTCGCCAGCCCCTTCGCAAGAGCCTGCGCCGTCGGCTCGACCAGCAGGGCGGAATCGTCGTCGACCACCTGCGTGTGCGAGCGAATCCGCGTGGCGAGAATCGCCCTCCCCGAATTCATGTACGAGTAGATCTTCATCGGCGTGTTGCAGCCGCGCAGGCGCGGCGAGACCAGGATGTCGGCCTGAGAGAGGAAGCTGGTGAGCTGCGCGAGCGGCCGCGGGCCGAGCAGGTACACCCGCTCCTCGAGATGGAGCTTGCGCACGAGCGCGCGCATGCGGGCAACGTCTTCCTGCGTGCCACCGATGAGCACCAGGGTCAGATCGAACGTCTGCGGCAGCAGGGCCATCGCCCGCACGACCTGCTCGACGCCCTGGTACCGCTGGAAATTCCCGACATAGAGGGCAAGAGGCCCCCGGATAGCCAGAAGCTCGCGCAACGGCTCCGCGCCGCCGGAGAACGCCTGGGCCGGCAGTGCCACGTCCTCGATCAGGAATACCGGCACCCCCGGCGCATCGACGGTTACGTGCCGCGCCAAATCCTTGCAGACGGCGAAGACCGCATCCGCCCTGCGGATGAAGGCTCGCTCCAGCGCGCGGAGCATCCGCTCCACCGGTCGCAGCAGCCGCCATTTGGAGACGAGCGATTCGCCCAGCATCGAGTCCATGTCATAAACCACCCGGGCGCGGGCGGAAGAGCGCAGCAGGATGGCGGGAAATACCGCCTCCTCGACCGCATGGATGACATCGTAACGGCGGGTCAGCGCCAGTCCCAGCAGGCGACCGGAGATCAGGAGGTCGCAAACCAGCTTCTTCCAGGAGATCCCGATCGGAACGTGCCGCAGCCCCGGGAGCGCCGGCGTGCGCAGGATCGTCAACCCCTCTATCTCGAGGTCCGCGCCCTCGTGGTACGTCAGAAGATCGACAGCATGGCCTTGGCCGCAGAGTGCCTCGACCAGCATTCGCACGGCGATGGGGGTACCCCGCTCCTGGTAGAACGGCTGTGGCGCGACCAGCAGAATTCGCATTTCAATCCAATCGAGCAAAGCCCATACCCGCGACGCGAAATCGCTGTCTGCAAAAGGTGACGGGCGGGCGCAAGGCTCGTGCCTCCGGCGGGCTCAGCCCGTCAGGCGATGTGCGGGTGCGACTCGCTGGCAGCCGGCTGAAGCGTCCCCTGCCCCGGCTGCGGCGCCGGCAGCGCCGCCGCGGGATAGCGGACGACTTCCTCGATCTGGTAGTCCTTGATGTCGCGCGCGTGAGTGAAGATGATCAGCTCGCCGAGAAGCCCGAGCGCGAACAGCTGCATGCCCAACACGACGAGGAGCGAGGACAGCAGCAGCGCCGGCCGGTCGGCCAGCGGATGACGGAAGACGAGCCGGTCGATGGCCAGCCAGGCGACCAGGATCGCGCCCGCCAGGAACGTGGTGAAGCCCACCATCCCGAAGAAGCGCAGCGGCTTCTTCGTGAAGCGCACCAGGAAGAACACCGTGCAGACATCGAGTGCCCGCCGGACGTACTCCCGTGTCGTATAGCCGCCGTCGAAGCGATCGAGCGGCGACTGATGCAGCTCGACCTCCAGCACCCTGAAGCCGATCCGGCTCGCGAGCACGGGCAGGAAGCGGTGTTGGTCGCCGTAGAGGTTGATTTCCTCCAGCACGCGGCGCTTCATGGCCCGCGCGCCGCAGCCCAGGTCGTGGAAGCGCTGGCCGGTGATCGAGGCCAACACCCGGTGGAAGGCGTCGCGGCGCAGGGTCTCGAAGCGGCTGCCCACGCGCGGCCAGCGGCGGCCGATGGCGACGTCGGTCACTCCCAGCGCCCGCACGAGCTTGCCGATCTCATTACCGTGGATCTGGTGATAGGCCGGAAGGGTAAGGATGATGCGTCCGCTGGCCCGTTTGAATCCCGCCACCAGCGCGGTGGCCTCTCCGAAGCGGCGCGTCAGACCGATGACCGAGATGGGCTCGCCCGAGGAAAGAAGGCGCTGCACGTCGGCGGCCAGCTCCGGCCTCGGTCCGTCGAGCACCACGATCACCTCGTAGCTCGATCCCAGCGCCGCGAGGCCGGTCTTGTAGTCGGCATACAGGGCGAGGATATCGGCCGCGTGGCGGCGCCCCACCGGGATGATCACCGAAATGTCGACGTTTGCGCCGGAAGGATCAGTCATGGCTGGCGGCACCTCTGACGAGCAGGTGTTGAGTCAGGCCGGAGAACTGGTGCTCGCGCAGATCTCCCAGCTTGTAGATGAGCTCGCCGATCGCCCCGGCGGCGAGCAGCATCACCGTTGACGTGAGGAAGATCACGCCCGTGCCGGCGATCGACAGCGACATTCTCCCTTGCGTCGCCAGTGTGAAGCAGGTCCATCCCAGGGCCAGCGCCGCCGCGGCCAGCATGGGCAGCGACAGCAGCCCGTACCAGAGCAGCGGTCGCGCTGTGAAGGAGGCGACCGTCTTGATCACCATCAGGTCGAGCAGCACCTTGTAGACGCGCGACAGCCCGTACTTCGAGCTGCCGAACCGCCGTGCGTGATGGCGCACGCGGATCTCCGCGATCCTCGGTCCTGCGATCGAGGCCATCGCCGGGATGAAGCGGTGCATCTCGGAGTAGAGCGGAATCTGCTTGATGAGGCAGGCCCGGTACGCCTTGAGCGAGCAGCCGTTGTCCCGGATCGGCACGCCGGTGACCTTCGCGATCAGGGCGTTGGCGATCCGCGAAGGGATCTTTCGCGTCCACAGCTTGTCCTGACGGTCGTATCGCCACCCGACCACGATGTCGTTCCCCTCCTCGATCCGCGCCAGCAGCTCGCCGATGTCGGCGGGATCGTTCTGCAGATCACCGTCCATGGTCACGATGATCGCACCGCGTGCCTCGGCGATGCCGGCCGCCATGGCCGGAGTCTGCCCGTAGTTGCGGCGGAACTTCACCAGGCACACCCGTGGGTCGGCGCGCGCAATCCCGTCCGCGATTTGCACGGTGCCGTCCCGGCTGCCATCGTCGACGAAGACGATCTCGAAGGAGACGCCGAGCGGCTCGACACCGGCGAGGATCGCGTCATAGAGCGGCCGCACGCTCTCCTCCTCGTTGTAGAGCGGAACGACGACCGAGAGATCGAGCGCCATCAGTAGTACGGGCTGTCGTTGTGCTCGGTGGAGCGATTGAGGACCACGCCGAGGACGTTGAGCTCGGAGAGCACCTCCTTGGCGTTGGCCAGCGTGCGGCGCGCGGTGAGGCCCTGCGAGACGACCAGCAGGAAGCTGTCCACGCGCGGCGCGAACGCCAGCACGTCATCGCTCACGTTGAGCGGCGGCATGTCGAACACGATGATGCGGCGCGGCGTCTGCGCTTCCAGCGCGTTGACGAAGTCGGCCATCCGAGGCGCGCGCAGGTGCTCGGAGGAGGTCTCCACGGGACTCGCGTTCGGCACCACGGCGAGGCGCTTGATGCCGATGTCGTAGATGACCTGTTCGAGCTCCGCCTGCCCGGTCAGGTAGTCCGTGAGCCCGTACTCGTAGCTCATGCCGAGATAGGCCCCGAGCTGCGGCCGCTGCAGATCCAGATCGACCAGGAACACCCAGGCGTTGGGATCCTGTGCGAGAGCCAGGGCGAGATTCACCGCGGTGACGGTCTTGCCTTCGCCGGCAGCCGTGCCCGTCACGCCGAGGGTACACCAGTTATTGGCGGCCATGCGGTGCAGCACCCGCGTGCGCAGGATCTTGTAGGCGCGCGATACGGCCACGTCCTGCACGCGCAGTAACACACGGTTGCGCTCCATTGCCTCCGCGTCCACTGTCGCAGTGCGGTACTGCTGGACCACCGTATCCGGCGCGGGGGCAAAGGCCGGCCGCGCGTGTCGCGCGGCCACTGCCGCTCCGCCGGTATTCGCCGCGAGACCTCCCGGCACCGCGGCACGCTCGTGCGCCTGGCGGCGCATTACTTCCTCGATCAGGCTCATGAGTCGCTTTTACCTCGCCGCTCGAGCAGCTCTGTACGGATCAAGAGTAGAAACTTCGCGCCGCCATCAACACCACGGCCGTCCCCACGAACACGCACACCGTCAGCATCACCACCTGCAATCGATACCGGCGCGCGGTCGCGGCATCCCTGATCTCCGGTATGACGCCGAGGGGAGAGACCGCCAGGACGCGACGGATGTCGCGGCTCCCGCGTACGCTCTGATCGATACTCTCGGCTATCACCACCGCTGTCAGGCCTAGCAGTATCGCAAGCATCAGTCCCACGACCGCGATCGCGATCCGCTTGGGCTTGCCGGGCGTGAGCGGGACCGAGGGGTCCTGCACGATGCGAATGCGGTCGCTGCGCCCGCTCGCGAGCGCCTGGCTCGTGAGCTGGGCGTCCATCTGGTACTTGAGGAGCTGGTTGTACTTGGTCTGCGCGAGCTGCAGGTTGAGCGCGAGCGCCTTGTACTGGCGCTCCACCTGCGGCGTCGTCTCGACACGCCCCTCGAGCTGCATCAACTGCTGGCGCAGCTGGCCCGATTGTCTCTCCAGGGCGTTGGTCTGGTTCTCGTTGGCATTGAGCTGGGTCTTCAGCTGCACGACCGCGGGGCTTCCCACCGCGTTGCCGGCGTACTTCTCGCCGTGGGCAATGCGCGTCTTCAGCGTCTGGATCTGCCGCTCTATGCGCTTGACGTCGGGAAAATTCTCGCTGTAACGCTGCCTCGCCTGTGCGAGCAGCTGCTCCTGGGCCCGCAGCTGTGCCGGGAGCGACAGGCTGTTGACCGCGCCGCCGCCCTCCTTGAGGGCATCGATCTGCTGGCGCAGCGCAATCATGTCCGGGTAGTCCGGGTCGTACGTGGCAAGCTTGCGGTTGTACTCGGCCTCGAGCTGGGCCAGCATCCCCGTGTCATCACCCGCGTTCTTCGCCTGATCGAGCTGCTGCTGCAGGAAGATCCGGTTCTGGCGCAGCGCCGCAATCTGCTGCGTGACGTTGTCCAGGTCGCGCTGCGTCGTCTGCATGGCGGTCATGTTGAGCGCCGTGAGCCCGGGAAGCTGGTCGTAGTTCTTCGCCTTGAAGGCGGCGAGCTTCGACTCGATCTCGGCGATCTGTTGCCGGTACTGCTGCGTCTGGCCGTCGTAGAACTGCTCCGCCGCCTTGGCCTGCACCAGGCGGCTGTGACGGTTGGCCTCGATGAAGGCATTGCTCAGCCAGCCCGCGGCCGCGGCGGCGACCTCCGGGACACGGCTGTCATACGACACCGTGAAGGCCGAAATGATGTCGAGATTGCGCCCGGTGTTGGGGTCGAGGACCGGCGTGCGCACGGTCTCGACGTGCGCCCGCCGCTTGATTTCGCCCACGGCGTCGCTGGTATCGGTCCCCGGTGCAACCACCCCCGGGACCTCCTTGGCGAGCTGCGCGAAGCTCGCGTCGCTCATGACGCTGCCCGCGAGGCTATCGACGTACGCGTCGCGATACTGTTCCTGCATGCGCTGGATCGCATCCGCGTTGGCGTTCGCCGGCATTTCACCCGGGACCGTCGCATCCGTGAAGCTGAAAAGACCCGTCGACACATAGATGTTCGGCAGGCCGACGGCCAGCGCGGCCGCGATCGCCAGAATCGGCAGTGCGATGCTGGCGAGCAGCATGCGCCGGCGCTTGATGGCCGCCAGATAATCCGACAGATCGAGACTGCTGTTTTCTTCGACGACGTGTTCCGCCATGTTCATCGCTCCTGCGGGATTCCGTTGAGCTCGGGCAGAGGCTCATAACGGCTGAGAGGCTGGTAGATGATGGAGAGTGCGACGGCGTTGGAGCTCGCGTTCGGCTCGCCCTGGAAGCGCTGCCAGGTGTAGAAGTACTTGCCCTCGACCCGAAAGTTCTGCGTGATCTGGTAGTCGACGCCGGTCTCGGCGGCCACGTAGTCCTCTCCCTGGATGGTGAGCCCCGTGCGATTGGAGGAGCCGCGCAGCTGGATCCCACGCAAGCCGACATAGCCCGAGAAGCGGGGCGCAAACGCATGCAGGACTCTGAAGCGCGCCTCATTGGTGATCACCTGCGCGCCCGCATCGCTCGGCGCCAGTGCCCGCAGCAGGTCGAGCGTAACTTCGGTGACCTCATAGCGCAGGTCGACGCCCACGCCACCGGTGATGCCGTTGGTATCGACCGTCTCGTTGGTGATGGTCGTCGTCGTGACGCTGGTGACCGTGTGGCCCGGACCGGGCTGCGTAGTGGTGCTCACGCTCGTGAGCGTCGCATCGGCCCGGGAGCGGTTCGCGCCGACGCGCGCATAGAAGTGCGCGATCTGCGATTCGCGCATGTCCCACTGCATGTTGACGCCGTAGGTGCTCGTATCGTGGCCGCCCTCTTCCGGCAGGAAGCGGGAGCCGACACCGGTCACGGTGAACACCGAGCGCTCCGAGACGTCGAAGCCGAGTCCGGCCGTGCCCGTGTAATTGCTGTAGCCGACCTGCTGGATAGCGGCGTGATTGAAGGTGGCGCGGTCGTATTCGCCGCCGAGATCGAGGTGCAGCCGCTCCGTGAGGTCGTAGATATAATTCGGCGCGAAGCGCGCGAGCTGCTCGCGGTTGTGCAGGCTGACGCGGCCGCTCTCGCCGGCCACCACCTGTCCGAGCGCGACACCCGGAAAGGTCGCCGGCAGCAGCTCCGAATAGATCACCGTCTCGTTGGCGTATTGCCCGATGGCGGTGAAATCGGACCGCAGGGTCTTGTACTCGCCATCGAGGTCGAGATAGCCGTCGGTCGACTGATCCTCGTGATCGGTCGGAAAGAAGGTCGAGTGCACGCGCGGCACGATCTCGAATTTCGACCCGGAGGGATCGACGATCTGCATGTTGAGCTGCGCATCGACATAAGGACCGTAGACCTGCAGTTTGTCGGCCGAGGTCTCCGCCAGGCGGTAGTTGTCGTTGTAGGTCCCGCCGCCCTCGATGCGCGGCAGGAACTCCCAGTTGTCCGCGCGCACGCCCGGCGTCAGGCCGATGAGCGCGCCGGCGCCGATCGCCACGTAGAGCTTACGGCACGACGACGACATCGCCGGCCTCCAACGTCACGTTCTGGGACAGGTCGTTGCCGTGTACCACATCGTTATAGTTGAATGGCAATGCCTCCTGACCTCCGTTGGCGGTCCGCCTGATGATCTTGATGCTGCCGAGCGAGGCGAACGGCGTCGTGCCGCCTGCCATGCTGATGGCCTGGATCACGTTGACACGCGGATTGACCACGAACGCCCCGGGCGTCTTCACCTGCCCGATCACATAGACGCGGTTGCCCTTGATCTGCTGCAACGACACCGTCACGACCGGGTCGGAGATGAAACGCGCGAGATGCTGGGTGATCTCCTGTTGCAGCTGGCCGACAGTCTTGTCGTGCGCGTCGATCTGTCCGCACAGCGGAAACGAGAACGTTCCATCCGGCTCCACCAGGACCGGACGATGCAGCTCCGGCTCCTTCCATACCGACACCATCAGGGTGTCGCCGGGCTTTATGGTGTAGGGCGGGTCGGGCGGGGACGCGAGGGCCGCGGTGGCGGCCAGCGCGAGCAGAGCCCCGCATGCCAGGCGGGTGACGAACGATCGCATCGGCGAGGTCTCCTCGTTATTGTTTCGGGCGAAGCTCCGCCCCGGTCGGAAATGCTACTTGGGCGAAGCCTGAGCAAGTTCCGTACCCGCGCGGGCCGCTGCGCCCGGGCATGCGGGCCCGGCACTTGCTCCGCCGTCCTCTCCAGATGCGGACGAGCCGCGTTCCGCTGTCCTGGGTGGGTCCATGTATCGCTTCGAGATGACTCCGGAAAGGCCGCTGATCTACTTCGTCAAGTTGGCCCGCTTCTCGAATACCAACGCATATGTCGAGGCGCAGTTGCGTGCGCAATTCCCCGAGGCGACGGTCAGGACCCTGGACGTGAAGAGCGTGTTCAAGCGGCCCTCCTGGTCGCTCTTCACCGCCCTCCTGGCGGCGCTGCTCTCGTTGGGTCGCGACCGCATCGCCGGGCGGCGCTGGACGGGGAAGCTCGCGGACGCCGTGGTCCACAGGCTGTTGCGCTCGCCGGCCATGTTTTCCGCCATGAGCGCCATGGCGCGCAGGGCCGTGGAACGCGAGCGCGCGCACGTCTGGTTCACGATTCAAACTCAGTCCCTGTGGAACGCCGCGGTGCGGGGCATTCCGCACTTCGTCTACACGGACTCGACGGTTCTGGCGAATCTCTACTTCAGGCACCGCGACTTCGCCTGTCTGCCGCCGGCGACGTGGCTCGAGCGCGAGAGCACCATTTACGCGGACGCCGCGAAGACGTTCGTGATGAGCGAGCACGTCGGCCGCTCGCTGACGGAGCTCTACGGCATCGAGCCCGCTCGAGTGGCGCGGGTGTGCGTCGGGGCCAATCTGCGCCGGCCGCCCGAGTCCGCGCGGCCCGCGCCGCGCGACAACAGGACGATCCTCTTCGTCGGCATGGAATGGGAGCGCAAGGGCGGCCCGGAGCTGGCCGCGGCCTTCGCGCGCGTGCGCGAGCGCTACGGCGATGCGCGCCTGCTGATCGTCGGCGCCTCGCCGCGCCTCGACGCGCCGGGTTGCGAGGTCATCGGGCGCGTGCCCGCGGACCGCGTCCCCGAGTATTACGCGCAGGCGGCGATCTTCTGCATGCCGACGCGGCTCGAGCCGTTCGGCATCGCGTTCATCGAGGCGATGATGCATGCCGTGGCGGTCGCGGCGCCCGGCCACGGCGCGATGTTGGATTATGTCAGGGACCGGGAAACCGGCGTTCTCTACGAGCCGGGCGATGCGGGGGACATTGCCCGCGCCCTCCTGTGGCTGCTGGACCACCCCGCCGAGCGGCAGGCGATCGCGCTGCGCGGCCTGGAGGCGGTGCGCTCCGCCTATACGTGGGATGCGGTGGGGCGCCGTTTGCGCGCCGGGATCCTCTCGTCGCTCGAGCCGGCGGAGGCCCGGCCGGATCCGCGCGGAACGTTTCGCTCCTGCCCGCGTTTGTTCCCGGATCGCGAGCCCGCCGGATGAACCGATGACTCCTCCCCACGTGTGCTTCGTCGGCCTCGGGAATCTTCCCGTATTGGCGCCCGAATACGCCGATCAGCCGGCCGGGGGCGCTGAGTTGCAGCAGGCACTGTTGGCCAAGGCGCTCGCGCGGCGCGGGTGGCCGGTCTCGATGGTCGTCTTCGATCAGGGACAGCCGGAGGGGGCGACCTGGGAGGGGGTCCGCACCATCAGGGCGTACCGCCCGGACGAGGGGATGCCGGTGCTGCGGTTTCTGTATCCGCGCTGGACGAAGCTGCAGAGCGCGCTCAGGCGCGCGGACGCCGACATCTATTACACGAGCTGCGCCGGCGCGCATCTCGGCCAGACCGTTCTCTTCGCGCACCGACGGGGGCGCAAAGTGGTCTTCAGAGTGGCCAGCAACTCCGATTGCGATCCACGCAAGCTCCTCGTGCGGTACCGGCGCGACAGGCTTCTTTACCGTTATGGACTCGCGCGCGCGGACCTGGTGCTGGCGCAGACGGCGCAGCAGCAGCGCGCCCTGCGGCAGAACTTCGCCAGGGATTCCCACATCGCGCCCTCGCTCTTCGAGCCGGCGGAGCGCTCGCGCCCCCTGGAGGAGCGCGACATCGACGCGCTATGGGTCGGCCACATCCGCTCGTTCAAGCGTCCCGATGTGCTGCTCGAGATGGCGCGCAGGCTCCCGCGGCTGCGCTTTCACATGGTCGGCGGCCGCATGCCGGGCTCGGAGCAGTTGTTCGATGCCGTGCGCAGCGAGGCCCGGGCGCTCGGAAACGTGACCTTCCATGGAGCGGTCCCCTACCTCGAGGCGCGGTCGCTCTATGAGCGCGCGCGGCTCTTCGTCTCGACATCGGACATCGAAGGGTTTCCCAACACATACCTGCAGGCCTGGTCGCACGGCACCCCGGTGGTGGCCTTCCTCGATCCGGACGGGCTGCTCGAGCGGCATGCCATGGGGCGCGCGGCGCGCACGGTCGGTGACATGTGCGCGGCCATCGCGGCCCTGAGCGGCGATCCGGCGCAGTGGCGACAGGCCAGCGTACGCGCCAGGGACTACATGCAGCGGCACCGTGACGAAGGCAAGGTGTTGGGTCCTTACGTCGCGGCCCTGGCGGGAGTGCGCAGCGCGGCCGCGGATGGGCATGCGGCGGCGGAAGCTCCGGTGGCGCGCGGATGAGACCCGATGCGACCCACGAAAGGCCCTGCCGCACGGTTCTGATGGTCGGCACCGACCTGGCGGGCATGGGCGGCATCCGCACCGTCGTCGAGGGCTATATCGAGGCGGGCCTCTTCGACGAGATCGACTGCACCTACGTCACGACGCATCGCCCCGGCTCACATTGGACGAAGCTCCTCGCCGCCCTGTCGGGCTGGACCGCGGCCGCCGTGCGGCTGGCGACGCTCGAGGCACCGCTGGTTCACATCCATCTCTCCTCGCGCGCTTCCTTCTGGCGCAAATCCGTGGTCTGCCTGCTGGCGCGGCTCTTCCGCAGGCCGTATCTGCTGCACGTGCACGGCTCGGAGTTCGCGCAGTTCTACGAGGAGTGCCCGCCGCTCGCTCGGCGGATCGTCCGTCTCGTCCTGGCCAGGGCGGATCTGGTGATGGCGCTCTCGCAAGCCTGGCGGGCGACGCTGCAGGGCATCTGCCCGTCCGCACGCATCGAGGTGTTGATGAATGCCGTGCCCCTGCCGCCACCGGATGAGGCGCGGCGCCGCGCGGATCGTCCGTCCACCCTGCTCTTTCTGGGCGAGATCGCGCGCCACAAAGGCGTCTTCGAGCTCGCCCGGGCCTTCGGCGGCGTGACCGGGACCTTCCCCGGGCTGAGGCTCGTCTACGCGGGCACGGGCGCCGCGATGGATGACGTGCGGCAGCTGGCCGCGCAGCCCGAATTCGCCGGCCGCATCGAATGCACCGGATGGCTGGAAGCGCAGCGCAAGCGCGCCGAGCTGGCGCGCGCCACGATATTCGTGCTTCCCTCCTACGTCGAAGGAATGCCCATGGCCTTGCTCGAGGCCATGTCCTGGGGCTTGCCGGTGATCGCCACCGCCGTGGGCGGCGTCCCGGAGATGATCACTCACGAGGTGAATGGGCTTCTGGTCGAGCCCGGGGACGTCGCGGGCCTCGCCGCCGCCATCCGCCGGCTCATGGAGGATGCGGGACTGCGGGAGCGGCTGGGCGGCGCCGCTCGCGAGACGATCGCCACGCGCTTCTCGCTCGATACGGCGTTCGAGCGGCTGCTCGAGATCTATCGTCGCTTCGGCATCCAGCCGCGGGGCACGTACGCCGGGCAGGCAGTCTGCGTGCACGCTGCCGCCGACGAGAAATGAGCACCGGGGCCGCCGCAGCACGTACGCCGGGAGTGCTGTTCATCGTCAACTCCCTGGAGACAGGCGGAGCGGAACGGCAAGTGGTGACGCTGCTCAACAACCTCGATGACCGCCGCTTCCGGCTGCACCTCGCGTACCTCAAGCGCAACGAGAAACTGCTTCCACAGTTGCGCCGCGAGCGGCTCGCGCGCCTGGTGTGCTGCGATGTCGCGCGTCGCATCGACGGCAATGCTATTCGCCGCTTGCGCGAGCTGATCGTCGACGGCGGTGTCGAGGCGATCGTGTGCACGAACGAATACTCGACTTTGTACGGACAGCTCGCGCTGCGCGGCAGCGGCGTCGGCGCGAAGCTCGCGACCGTGTTTCACACCACGGTGCCGCGAAGCCTCAAGGAGAGAGCCCAGATGCTGCTCTATCGCCGGCTCTTCAATCGCTCGGATCTCATGGTCTATGTGTGCGAGAGCCAACGCGGTTACTGGCGGCGAAGGGGGATCCGCCCGGCGGCGGACGAAGTCATCTACAACGGCATCGACGCCGACCACTACACCGACCGGCGCTCGAGCGGTGAGCAGCAGGACTTTCGCCGCTCGCTGGGATTCAGCGATGAGGATTACGTCGTCGGCCTCTGCTCCGTCTTCCGTCCGGAGAAGGCGCATGGGGATCTGCTCCAAGCCGTCTCGAGGCTGCGCGCGGCGGGACTGCCGGCGAAAGCCCTGCTCATCGGCGACGGCCCGGAGCGCGGCACGATCATGGACGCGATTTCCCGCCTCGGCCTCGAGAGGCATGTCGTCATCACCGGTCTCGCGCAGGACGTCCGCCCCTTCATCGGCGCCTGCGACGTCATGGCCCTGGTGTCGCATTCGATCGAGAGCTTCTCGCTCGCCGCGCTCGAATCCATGTCGCTCGGCAAACCCATGGTGCTGAGCGACGTCGGCGGCGCCCGCGAGCTCGTGGTCCACGGCGAGAGTGGCTTCGTCTTCGCGCCCGGCGACATCGACACCCTGGCCATGCATCTTCGGATGTTGACCTCGCCCGCGCTGCGCGAGCCCTTCGGCCGTGCCGCCGCGCGCCGGGTGAGAGAGCGCTTCACGGTTGCGACCATGGCCGATCGCTTCGCGCAGTGCATCGATGGCCTGCTCGCGGATCGAGTGCAACCCTTGCCGACAGCGGGCAGCGAGCATGCACGGCGCAGCGCCTGAGATTCCAACGGCTCATCGGCTGTTCTTCACCGACGAGTTACGCAGTGACCCGCGCCGGCCGCAGCTCGAGGATTCCTTCTTCCACTCGCTCGTGCTGCGCAACGGCACATTCAAGACGACCTGGCATCACCGTCTCGATGACCTTAATGCGCTCGTCGAGCGCTACCTGCCCTGCCGCAGACCGCTCGACATCATGGACGTGGCCGTGTCTTCGGGAATCAGCACGATCGAGTGGCTGCGCGCCCTCGAGCGCGCCGGAGTCGAATGCCGCATGACCGCGGGCGATGCGGTCATCGATGCCTTCCTGGTGACGGCCGGGCCCCTGCGCGGGCTCTTCGACCGCACCGGCCACATGATGCAACTCGAGATCGCGGGCCGGGCCGTGCGCATGCCGCCGCCCCGCAGGCGCGACCGCCTGCGCTACGGTCCGCTGCTGTGGCTCGTGAGGAAGGCCGCGCGGGTGTTCGATGACACCTTCCGCGACGGTGCCGGCTCCGGCCGCCCGCAGACCCGCCTGGGGCTGCGCTGCGGCGCCTTGAAGCTCATCAGTCCGTCGCTCGCCACCCACCCACGCATCGAAGTCGTCGAGGACGACATCCTCGAGAACCGGCGCTGGCCACGCCAATTCGATGTGCTGCGCGCCGCCAATGTCTTGAACCGCCGTTACTTCGATGACGCGCTGCTGGAGCGCATGCTGCGCAACCTGCGCTCACGCCTCGCGCCGCAGGGCCTGCTCGTCGTGTGCCGCACGACGGAAGAGGGCCGCAACGATGCGACCCTCTTCCGCCTGCGCGAGGACTCTACCTTCGAGGAGCTGGCGAAGCTCAACGACGGATCGGAGATTGCGCCGCTCGCCCTCGCCCTGGCGCCGGGCTAGCTCCCTGCACTGACCCCCGTCGGGGCTTTCGGCTGCTGCAGCGGAGACTGCCGCAGCAGGATGATGCCATCCCTGTCCTGGAGCGTCACCGAGGTGACGGTCTGCCCGCTGTTGACGGACGGGTCCTGACCTCCTTTGATCTTCACGAAGGTCCCTCCGAGCTGCACCGTCTGCGCGCCGTTGCCTTTCGGATTCACCAGCGCGATGCCGTTGGTGAAATCGCGCCGCCAGACTCCTTTCTGCCACGCCGCCGTCGGCGGCACGGTCGTCGCCTGGCCGAGATTGGCGTTGTACTCATCGAACCACACGACACCCGTGTAGCCCTTCGTCGGGTCCGTGAAGCTGTAGTAGCCGTCGTTCATCAGACAGGACGCGAAGCCATAGCGAAACGACTTATAGTCGGTGGGACTGCCGTACTGATTGAAGATGGCGAGCTTGGGAGACTTCAGCGACCCCATCACGCGGGTGTACTGGCCCATCATCTGCTGCCAGCCGCCCCAGCCCTCGATCGACCACGAGGCGCCGATCATGGCCTCCATCAGTCCACCGTCGGCCATGTTCGTATAGCCGCTCGGCACGGCCGAGCTCTGCCCCCACTCGGCGACGTTGCCGAGCTGGTACTTGCCGGGCATGAGCGTGCGGACCAGGCTGAAGTAGCGCTCATAGCCGGCCTGTATGGCCGCTTGTGCCCTGGAATCCGACGGCTGCAGCACCTGGCCGTTGCGGTACCAGTCGCCGGCGACGTTGGGCCGCACGAACACGTTGTCCATGAAGAACCCGTCGATGTGCGGGTTCGGCTTGTAGTAGTTGTTGACGTAGAACTTCGTGATCCAGTCTATCGAGTCGTCACCGCTCGAGTCCTTTGGCGTATAGGGCGAGTTGTTGACCGTATACCACGTGCTGCTGTTCTGCGTCGCCACCGGACTGATGTCGCTGGTGTTCGGATAGAGCCACCACTTCATGCCGTTCAACTGGCTGCGGTAGGCGGTCCAGGCGTCCGGCGAGCCGTTCGGATTCTGATAGTCGGACTGCACGTAGAGGAAGACGAGGGCGTTGGGATTGATGCTGTGGATCGCCTGCGCGACGCTGTCCATCGAGTCCCCGCTCATGCTCATGCCGGGGTAGTAGTTGAGAAGGATCACCGACTGCCTGGCGAGCTGCGCCTGGACGGCGGAATCGTTGTAGTTGAACGGATTGCCGTAGTCCACGCCGCCGAGGCGCGGGAAGGACGGTGGTGTGAAAGCTAACGCACTCGCGCAGGTAGCGAGCGCACCGACGGCGGCAACAGCCGTCATGGCCTGACGAATTGAACGACGAATCATCATCTCCCCCCGGGAGCTAGGATTGACCGCTCGACGAAGTCGAGGTGCTCTCCGGTGCGGCGGACAGACGGCGCGCACAAGTTTTCGAGCCGGGACTGTTCTCGTGGTGATCCGCGCGCGTGCGGGCGCCCGGACATCACTGCGGTTCGATGACCGCATGCACGTCCACACCGGAGGTCTTGCGGGGCACCTTGCAACAGGGCAAGCCACTCCGTGCGACCGGCGGTTATTCTTGCAGCGTTCGTCAGAACGTCAATAGTCGCGCTTGCAAATTCTTTGAACTCGTGCCGCTTTGTCTGCATTCCCAGACGGCTCAGCGTCTCAGTTCGCCGACAACCCGACGCGCGGCGGCGCGGCCGGCGCGCGTCGTCAGCCGCGGTGCAATCGATCCGATCGATGCGCGGGCGACAGGCTGCGGGGCGAGCCGCTCCGCCTTCTCGATGACATCGGCCGCCGCGCGCAGCGTGAAGCCGAGGTACACCCAGACGTAGGACCAGGGCTTGTCGAGATTGCCGAAGAAGAGGCAGACCGCGAGCCCCAGCATGCCGAACACGAGGGCGATCATGTAGGGCCGCAGCGGCGGGCTCGCCGCCGCGATCGCCTCCTTGCCCGTGCGCACACTCTGGTACTCGATGGTGAGGAACGAAAAGAGGCCGATCAGGCCGAGTCCGAACCATTGGTCGAGGTAGTAGTTGTGCGTGACCAGGACGAACATCGTGTTGTAGACGTCCCAGCCGAAGCCGGTGAGCAGAGTGAGCGGATGCGACATCATCGCGTCGATGGCGCCCATCCAGATGGTCGTGCGCCCGGATGAGGCAACGCTCATCGAGCTGGCCATCGACTGATTGAAGATGCGCTGGGCGAATACCTGCTGCATCTCGGGTATCAGGGCAACGGCCAATCCCGCGGCCAGCAGGACACCTGTGAGCCCGATCACGGTCCACGACACGACACGCGACGTCGGCAAGTGACGTCGGCAGAGCCAGACCGCGGCGCCATAGCCGACCGCCACTCCGACGTAGGCCGCGCGCGAGACGGTGAGAATGAGCACCGCAACCGAAGCGAACGCGCAGGCGTACCAGAAGAACCTGAGCAGGCTGCGGCTGGAGATCGCCACTGCGATCATCATGGGCAGCACGCAGACGATCAGCGCCGCCGTGTCGTTGGCGTGGCCGAACACCCCGAAGACGCGGTCCGCTTCCACGCCGCCCTGGCCGACCTCGATGCCGAGATGCAGGACGCCCGCCACGTCGGCGAGCGTCAGGAGGTTGGCGACACCGATGCAGAAGGCGAGCGTCTTCGAGACCAG
>Ga0134126_10004624_pt1 | contig 17229 bp, 21 predicted proteins | sample KB31752_FD_96881 | JGI IMG/M metagenome (GOLD analysis project Ga0134126, IMG submission 96881) | Terrestrial soil microbial communities with excess Nitrogen fertilizer from Kellogg Biological Station, Michigan, USA - KB3-175-2 | ecosystem: Environmental > Terrestrial > Soil > Unclassified ...
AGATCGATTGAGATTGGGCGTCTCCGCGCTTTTGGCGCGGGAGCGAAACAGCGGTCTCGGCAAGTCTTTGGGGGAGGTGGTGGGCGCACCAGGGCTCGAACCTGGGACCCGCTGATTAAGAGTTACCTCCGCCTGGGGGTTCCGTGTTTTAGAAATAACGCCTACCCTCCCATTCGCGCCGAGACTGCGCTGGATTTCGCGCTCCGGACGCCTAACTATAGGCGGGGTTAAAACACCCTAGGGCAGCCGACCGACCGCAATTTCCGTTATTTGACCGGGCCGCCCCACCCCCCGGAGGGGGACCACAATGTCTACCATCAAGCTCAACGCGAAGACGATACAGAAGATCAAGGCGCCGGACCCATCCGGCAAGCAGGTCCTGCACTGGGACAAGGACCTACGTGGTTTCGGCATTCTCTGCTCGGGCGTGACCAACGCCCGCACTTGGGTCGTCCAGGCGCCGCTTAGGGACGGAAGCGGCCGACGCCCGCGCGTCAGCATCGGCCCCGTCAACGTGCTCGACGCGGACGAGGCGAGGTCGCGCGCCGAGAAGGTGATCGCCGCCATGCTGCTCGGCCGCAATCCGAAGGAGAAGAACGGCGCCGACACGACGCTGCGCGAGGCGCTCGACCTCTACCTCGCCGGGAACAGCGATCTGCGCGAAAAGAGCCGTGAAGGCTATCGCGGCACGATCGAGCGCTGGCTTTCCGAGTGGCTCGACAAGCCGCTCCGGACGATCACCGACGAAGCCATCGTGGTGCGCCTCCAGGAGATTCGCGAAGAGGTCGCGGCGGGCGGGCGCTACAGCGGCGCGGCGACAGCGAACATGGCGATGAGGGCGCTGCGGGCGGTCTGGAACGACGCCGCGCTCCGCGACAAGGCGCTTACGCCTTGGCCGACGAAGCGGCTCAGCAAGAAGTGGCATCAAGTACCGCGGCGCGAGGGCATGGTGAAGTTCGACGACCTGCCCAAGTTTCACGCCGCGGTCCTCGGGCTGCCGAATCCGATCCAGCGCGATTACCTACTGACGCTGCTCTATACGGGCATGAGGCGTGGCGAGGCGGCGTCGCTGACGTGGTGTGATGTAGACTTCGCCGGCCGCGTCGTCCGGCTGCCGGCGGCGCGCACCAAGTCCGGCAGGAGATTCGACGTGCCGATGACGGACCTGATGCGCGATCTGCTGGTGGCGAGGCGCGCGCTCGGCAAGGAGAAATTCGTCTTCCCGGCCGACAGCGCGAGCGGGCACGTCGAGGAGCCGAGATTTGCGCTCGAACTCGTCGCCGCCTCGGGCGTGAAGATCAGCAGCCATGATTTGCGGCGGACTTACATATCGGTCGCCGCTAGCACGGGTATTTCGCCGATGGCGCTGAAGGCGCTGGTCAATCATTCGCTCGGCAACGACGTGACGGCTGGCTACGTGCAGATAGCGCCGGATCAGCTGCGCGCCGCGGCCCAGAGCGTCGCCGATAGGATCAGAGAGCTGGCCAAGATCGTGGCGCCAGAGGGCGCGGAGCGCATCGGGGGTCGGCCGTGACGATGCCGGGCAACGTGATCTACCGGCGACTTGTCGAAGTGCTGCGCGACGCGACAACGGCATATGACGCCGCGCCCGACCACAAGGCGCGGCTCCAGCCGATGCTGGATGCGCTGCGGGCCACAGTCACTTACCTGCTCGCCGACCGCGAGGTCATGGATAACAGACTTGCGGCGCCGCTCGCCGCTATGGAGAGCGCGCTCGCCGACAGGGGCCAGGGCGCGAGCCCGGACCAACTGGATGAGGCTCACCGCGGCGCTGACGAGGTACTGAGGCCGGGCCGGCCGACGATCACCACCGCGGGCATCGTCCAAGGATGTTTAGCCTTCGCCGCTGAGGCCCTGGTACTTGCCGGCGAGAAGCCGGAAGAGGCGGCCAGATGGGTCGCCAAACGTGCGCGCGTAAAGCACCTGAAGAACGAGCAAGGGGCGGAGATCGTCGCCGGCCAAATCGAGACGTGGCGGCACGAGCTGAATGGCGGGCGCGGATCGCCGATGGCGCGCGAGGTTTACCGTCGGTGGCGCACTATGAAATGGGATCGCGGCGCGTTCGACGTGCGCAAGGTGCTCGCCCTTCCGCGGTTGCCGGACAAGCGCCAGAAGTGCGAAGCCATCGCCATGGCCTGCATCAACTACGTTGCCGGACAGCATCCCCAGAGCGCCCCGGCGCCGCGCCTAAAGCACTAAGGCGCCCCCGCTATCAGATTTCGGGGAAATGGGGGGATTTAGCCAAAGGGCACGCCGATAGGGTTTCCCGACACCAAATGGGAGGCCCTGTCTATGGCCCAAGATATCATCGCCCGCCGCCATCACCTGGATCGTCGCGCCGCTGATCTTGCCGAAGCCGGTGCGGGCGACGGCGACGACTTGCTCAACACGACAGAGCTGGCTGAGTGGCTGCAGGTCAGCGAGCAGTGGTTGGAGATCGGTCGCTCCAAGCATTATGGGCCGCCATTCGTCCGGCTCGCCCCGACCCGTATCCGGTATAAGCGTAGCTCGGTGTTGCGCTGGCTGAAGGAGCGCGAGTTCAGCTCCACCAGCCAGTATGCGAAAGAGGCGGGCGGGGCGCCGTGACATGCCTCCGCCAAATGGAAGCCCCCCGCCGTGCGACCAACACGGCAAGGGGCAAGTTTCATCATGGATCGAATGCCGCCACGATAGCAACGTCGGCCGCGCGCCGCAAACGCTCTGGCCGTTCCAGGCCGAGGTCGTAGCGCGCATCGCCGCCGCGAGGGCGGCGGGTCGGAGGCGCCTTCTCCTGGTCGCGCCGACGGCGAGCGGCAAGACGGTGATCATCGCCGACATCATCCGCGCCGCGGCCATGGCCGGCGAGCGGACGCTGTTCCTGGCCCATCGGCGCGAGCTGCTCAGTCAGGCGTCGGCCAAGCTCTACGCGGTCGGCATCGACCATGGGATCATCGCTCCCGAGTTTCCGTCGAGGCCGGGCGAGCGGGTGCAGGTCGCGAGTATTCCGACATTGCATGCTAGAGCGGTGCGCAGCAGCAGGATCGAGCTGCCGCCGGCCGACATCCTGGTGATCGATGAAACCCACCACTGCCGCGCCAGAACCTACCGGAAGATCATCGAAGCCTATCCCGACGCGGTGCTGATCGGCATGACGGCCACGCCGTGCCGGGGAGACGGGCGCGGGCTCGGGAATGTCTTTCAGGAAATCGTCGAGGCGCCGTCTGTCGCCGAGCTCATCAGCGGCGGCTACCTGGTGCCGGCTAAGTATTTTGCACCCTATCGCCCGGACCTGAAGGGTGTCCGCGTCGAGCGCGGCGACTACGTCGAGCGCCAGCTCGCCGAACGCATGGATATCGGCACGCTGGTCGGGGACATCGTGACGCACTGGATAAAGCTGAGCGAGCGCCGCCGCACGGTCGTCTTCGCCACCGGCGTCGCTCACAGCGTGCATATCAGAGATGAGTTCAGGCGCGCCGGCATCATGGCCGAGCACATCGACGGCTCGACGCCGATCAAGGAGCGCGATGCGATCCTGGCCCAGCTGGCGGCCGGCAAGATCGAGATCGTCACCAACGCGATGGTGCTGACCGAAGGCTGGGATTCGCCGAGCGTGAGCTGCTTGGTGCTGGCGCGGCCGACCAAGTCGCTCGGCCTCTACATCCAGATGACCGGGCGCGTGCTAAGGCGTTCGCCCGGCAAGACCGACGCGCTCATTCTCGACCATGCAGGCGCGGTATTTCATCACGGCTTCGTCGACGATCCGATCATCTGGACCTTGGATGAGGACAAGCGCGCCGAGAACAGGGCTCATGCCTCTAGGGGCGGCCATGAGAGGCCGGGCCTGACGACATGCCCCGAGTGCAAGGCCGTGAGATTCCGCAGCCAGCCCTGCCCCGTCTGCGGCTGGAGACCCAAACCGAAGCCGGGGGCCGTCGACGTGGAAGACGGCGATCTGGTGCACGTCGACCGGCATCGCCGCGGCTCAATGCGCGCTGATGAGGCGGCCCAGTATCGCTTCTATCGGCAGCTCATCTGGATCTGCGACGACCGCGGTTATGAGCGCGGCTGGGCGTGGCACAAATTCCAAGAACGCTACGGCAATTGGCCGAACTATCGCAATCCACAGCCGTTGCCGCCGGACGACGCGACGCGGGCCTGGGTCAGGTCGCGGCAGATCGCTTATGCGAGGGCCATGGCGCGGCGGCGCCAGGAGTCCGGCTCATGATCGCCGGCACGATCGAGCGCGCGCGCGGCCGGTGGCGCGAGATACTGCCGGTCCTCGGCATCGAGACGCGGTTCCTCAGCGCCAAGCACGGCCCCTGCCCGCTCTGCGGTGGACGCGATCGCTACCGCTTCGACGACAAGGACGGCACGGGTTCGTACTACTGCAACCAGTGCGGCGCCGGTGCCGGCCTGATGCTGGTGATGAAAAAGCACGGGTGGGACTACAAGACGGCCTGCGACGAGGTAGACAAGATCATCGGCACCGACCGTCCGGCACCGAGGCGCGAGGAGCCGCCGCGCAGGGATAATCCGCAAGGCAGATTGGCGGCCATCGAGAGGCTGCTGGCGGAGGCACGGCACCCAGAGGTGATCGATGCCTATCTCCGGAGACGCGGCCTCTCGGCGAGATCGCCGGTGCTGAGCGGCCATCAGCATTGTCCGTACTTCGACGACGATCATCGTCTCGTCAGGTATTTCCCGGCCGTCGTGGTTCCGATCCTGGGCCCGGATAGTCGCCTCCAATCGGCTGCCCGCATCTACGACGCGGAGATCGACCCGCGGAAGAAGATCATGCCGCCGGTGACCACGATCAACGGCGCCGCCGTGCGCCTGTTCGAGCCGGGCGAGGAGCTGGGCGTCGGCGAGGGCATCGAGACCTGCCTCGCCGCGTACGAGCTGTTCGGCGTGCCGACCTGGGCCGCGCTCTCCGCTCATGGCCTGGAGAGCTTCGAGCCGCCGGCCGGCCTGATGAGGCTCCACATCTACGCCGACAACGATCTGAATTATGTCGGGCAGGCCGCCGCCTTCGCGCTGGCGAAGCGGCTGTGCCGCACCGGCCAGATTGTCGAGGTCCACGTGCCGCCCGATCCCGGAGATTGGCTCGATGTCCTCAACAACCGGAGGCGCCGATGAACGCTGCGAAGCGAGGCGCCAAGAAATCGGGTGCGGGATGGATCAAGCTGACCCATGAGGTGGTCGACGGTGAGGCCTTCGGCGCCGCCTCCAACAACGCCAGATGCCTCCTCATCCTGCTGTGGCGCCGGCACAATGGCAAGAACAACGGAGCCATCGAGCTGAGCATCAGAGAGGCCGCCGCGTGGCTCCACACCAGCAAGGCCACCGCCGCCAGGGCATTCATCGAATTGCAGGCGCTTGGACTCGTGGCGGCGGTCAGGCGCGGCCACTTCAATATCAAGGCCGGCGCCCAAAAGGGCGAGGCAACGACATGGCGACTGCTCGTGATACCTCAGGAAGGAGACGGCGCCCATGCCTGATGACGACGTTGCGTGGCTCATCGAGCGCTTCGCCACCTGCTGGCTCGCCGAAACGCCGCTCGGCCGCGAAATTCTCGGCGCGATGTCGCTCGACGCAGCTATCGACGCCATCTTCGAAAGCATCAACGCCGGCCTCATCAAGCTGACCACCGACAAAGACGGCCTCCCCGTCGGCTTCGCCCCACAAAGCCAACCGGAGCCGCCAAAGCGCCCAATCAGGCGCCCCGGAAAGCTCGTCCAATGACCGAACCGCCACGGTCTTCACCACGGGGACAAAATTCATTCGACGGTCTCACCACGGGGACGGACGGTCTCACCACAGGTACGCTACGGTCTCACCACAGGTACAAAACGGCCTCGACGGTCTCACCACAGGTACGGTCGACGGTCTCACCACGGGTACAATCTTAAGATATAGATTCTTACCAAGGCGAAGCCGAGGCGACGGGCGGGCCAAGCGAGCGCCAAAGCGGGCAAGCGGGGGGCGCGACGGCGAGGCGGGCGAGCGAGCGGCGGCAAGGCGAGCGTGGGCGCGGGCGAGCGAGCGAGCCGCCGCCCCTCCGCCGGACGCTCGCCTCGAAGATCGGTCCGACGAACATCCCAGAGCGCGGGCGCTTGTCAGGCTTCGCGGCCCCTCACCAAAACAGCCCGCATAGGGGAAACCTCCTCCCCCGCCGCCTTCCCATACCTAAGGGGGCCGACCTTTCAGCCACGCAGCTACCTCGACGATGTGGCAGGTGATCCAAGGGCCGGGGCAAGGGCGACCGCCGCCCTTTTCGGTCATGGCACGGCAATCGTCATGACACGCGAAAAAAATCCGACGGCTCGTTGGCGCGTTCGCGGCGGCTCGGCTTCTGCGGGCCGGCGCTCGCGCGCGTCTGCGTCCTGAATTGTCTGCGCTCGTCTATTTTCGTTATTTATCCGGGGCGCTTCCTCTGTGAGCGCCGATAGATAGGCGTTTACAGCATCGCGTCGGCTAATCTATTGTTAGCTGGTTTCGCCTGCCGAGCGATGTATAGCGGGGCGAGAAGAGCCCACGATGGACATGGTCGAACCCCTGGTGATGACCGGCGATGATGTTGCGATCGGGACGAATGACGAAACGACGGGGCGTAAGCGTCGAATACGCTCTCGGCTTTATCGGCGCGGGGCTGTCGGCGGCCTGAACGGCCGATCGAGCGAAGCGAAGTTCTGCAAGAGGATGGAAGCCGCCTTGCTCGCTGCGGTGGGTAGCGAGCCCACTCCGATCCAGCGGGCGCTGATCATGCGCGCGGCCCGCCTCGCACTTCACCTGGAACTGCTCGATCGGCGCTCGCTTTCCGCCGGAGGCATGACACTCGGCGACGCCGACGCCTATTCGGCTCTGAGCGGTGCCTATGGCCGTACGCTGCGCGGGATCGGTGTAAAGGCGGATGCCGCTCCGTCGCCCTTCGATCCCCACCTCGCCGCGCTCGGCTCCAGGAAGGCGCGCCGATGAAACGACTGCCCAAGCCGGAGCCGCGCAAGGCCATCGCCGGGCCGGCTCCATCGAAGGCCGAGCGGCCGAAGGGCGCCCGCAAAACGTCGCGCTCGCGCGCCCAGCGGACGGCGTTGCGGGTGATCGAGCGGCAAATGAATTTCCTGGATCGGCACGGGCGGCGTATCTTCCGCCAGCTCGACGAGTTGGTGATCCGGGATCGCGCGACAGCGGAGCAGGCCTCGATCCTGATCCGCGAGGCGCTGATCGTCTCGGAGCGGACGTTGCGCGCCGCGGAGGCTCTGGCGCAATACCAGCATCCGAAGATGGGCACGCTCGCGCCGAGTGCGGAGGCCGAGCCGGCCGCCCCGTCGTCGTACGTCGGCACGGAGATCACCGGCTCCGATAGCGAGTCGAAAATCCGCAGATATCTGCGCGTCGTCGGCGGCCTCGACGGTGGCGAGCCGCCTCCGTCTGATGGCGCGCCGCCCCCGGATGGCCCGCCCTCACCCTCATCGCCCTCATCGCCCTCATCGCCCCCTTCGCCCTCTGGAGGCCCACCGCCGTGGACGCCCACGCCGCCGCCGCCTTCGTCCTCGCCCTCTTCATCGCCGCCGTCTCCATCGTCCTCGCCGTCGGGTCCTAGGGGGGGCGGAGGCGGGGGCGCGGCTTCATCGCCGACGGGCAGTCCGCACGATCCTATAAGCGATTCCGGCGGAGGCTCATCGGCGGGGGCGATGCCGTCCGAGCCGCCCTCGCCCCGCCTGCCCGATCTGCCGCGCGATGCCGATGGGCGGCCGATGTCGCGGTGGCAGCGTCGGTTGAGCCAGAGCGAGGTCGATCGCTGGAATTCGATCGGCGGGACTGGCGAGTGGATGCCGACGGCGCGGCGGAGCGGGCTTTGTTTCTTCGATTGAGAAGGAGTTTTCATCAAATGAGCACGCTGTTCTCGAACGAGTACTTGAAAGGCTTCCGCGACGCAGTCGCCGCCGGCGGCCTCGGGCCGGCCACCTCGACGGGGAAGGCCGGCGCCTTCGACGCGGCGCCCTCGGCCGAGGATGCGAACATCGCGAACGTGAGGGCGACGGTGGCGAAGCTGGAGCGGGCGCGGCCCGGCGTCACGCGGAAGATCGCGGCGGCGCTCGCCAGCGACGCGGCGGTGCCGCCCGATGAGCATTTCGAGCGCGGCCAATTGCATGGGCTGCTCGGCGCGAAGCTCGGCGGCGACGCGGAGGGGCTGGCGGCGCTCAAGCGGCTCCGTCAGCTCGACGGCTTCGAGCCGGAGGCGGCGGAGGGCGAAGACACCGAGGAGCGGGACATTTCGGGCGGCGGCACGTCGCCGTCGAGTCAGGCTCGCGGAGGCCGAGATCAGCCGGAAGATTTTACCGGCAAGCCGCCGACGGTCGCGACGCAGCAGGCCGCCAAAGTCCTGAGCCGCGCGCACGACGCGCGGATCGCGATGGATCAGGCGAATCGGCGCCGCGCCGCCGAGGGGCCGAGCAAGGGCTACGCCGCCCGCTGGCCGAACGCGGCGAACCGCATCAAGGATTTTTAGGAGGCCGGCGATGAGCAAGCTGCTCTACATCTTCGACGAAGGACTCGGCGACGTGGCGATCAACGCGCCGAATGCCCCGCTGGCGACAAATCTGTTCGATCCGAACAACGCCTCGATGCTCGGGAAGCAGCACACGCTGGCGAACAGCGCGAGCGCGTTCGAGAGCGCGTCGCTGAGCGACTTCGATCCCCAGACGAGCAAGCCGAAGCCGTAAACGATGATCTAGCTCGTCGACGTGATGACGATGGCGAGGGCCACTTGATGGATACCAAGGACAAGGCATTGCGCGCCGTCCCGCCGCCGCCGCGCAGCCCGTGCCGCACCCGGCTCGCCGAGGCGATCGGCGCCCGCGCTCGGGCGCTCGAGCGCGAGCGCGAGAAGCTCGCCAACTTGGCGTCGGTGGCGGAGATCGTCAAAACGACGGACGAGCGGCGGCGTCTCGCCGAGTCCGCCGTGGCGGAGACGAAGACAGCCGCGGCCGACCGGATGGTCGCCGCAGCCCGTGGCGGCGTGATCCCGCAGCCGGACCAGGCGCTCGTCCAGGCTCGCATCGAGGCGGTCGCGGCGGCCGACGAGTACCAGGCGGCCAGCATCGCCTTCGAGCGGGTGAAGGCGGAGATGGAAGCGGCGACGGCCGAACGCGAGGCCGCCGAGGCGGATGTCGAACGCTCGGCCGACGACGCGGTGACTGAGGAAGGTCAGAAACTCATGGCCGAGTTCGTCGAGAGAGCGCGCGGTCTGGAGCGCAAGCTCGTCTGGCTCCGCCTCGCGGTCCGGTGGCTCGTCGGGGCGAGGGAGAGAGTTTATGGATTCAATCCGCAGCTCAGCGACATCGTCGACGGCGACGCGGCGGCGGTGAGGTTCCTGGCCGATCTCGACGCCAGGATACCGGGCGTGCCGCCGATCTTCGGCGTATCGGCGTCGAACGAGGTCGTCGACTGGTCGCGGCACGAGCTGAACGCCACGTGGCGGGAGTGGAGGCAGAAGTTGTCGACGCTGCCGGACGCGCTGCCGCCGGCGGTGCAAGGCGAATGATGAATGCGGGGCGCTTCTGAAATGGCAGGCGTCCCGATGGTCCGTCGGGATCGTGCGTACTTACCGGCGGCGCGGTGATGTGGAATCCGAGCCGCGAAAACACATCGGCCCACAGTCGGCGGCCGGGAACTCCTCGCGGCGCGGCCGGCAAAGCGCCCCGCGGCGGTCCTCGGCGATGTCCTCTCCCAGGGGCCGCCGCGGTCGCAACGCGGGGTGAGAAATCCTCGTGCCCGCCTGAACCTCGTGGCGGGGGCGCGGTCGTGTGGCTCGCGCCGGTCAGTTAACTACGCTTGCTTCGGCATACTTAGCAGCCGCTCGATTTCGCGCTCCAGCTCCGCTAGCCGGAAGGGCTTTTGCAGGAACGGCACCGGCCCGCCCTCCAGTTGCTCGATCGTGTGAGGCTCGCCGCTGATCAGCACGACCGGAATCGCCATCGACTGACCGATCTTCATCAGCTCCAGACCGCTGCCGCCGCGCATGACCACGTCGGTGATCAACGCGGCCGGCTTCGTGGCGACCAGGATTTTCTCGCCGACCGATCGTTCGTTCGCCAGCGCGAGCCGGTATCCGCGCCGCTCCAGAGCCGCGGCGATTACGACACGAACGTCGTACTAGTCTTCGACTACTAGGATCAGGGGTGCGTTGGGCATCGTAGAGCCCCTTGGGCTCCGGCACGGAGTCCGGAGAAGTTCAGTCCTACTCGGATCGCATCCGCGGATCGATTATAGAGCAGCCACTACCAGCGGGCGAGCCGATGTCGGGGGAACAACGAGAGCCGCGGGGGACTCGCTCATTCGGGGGGCTCGCTCCGGTGTCGATGCCGGATATATCGCTCCGTATGGAGGACGAGACGACCCATCTCCGCCGCTCGATCGAGCGCTACCGGCGCCTCCTGCGTGAGATCAGCGATGAGCGCATGCGCCGCGAGCTGGAGAAAATGATTGTGGAAGCCGAGGGATCGCCTGAAACAGATCGAGTGCCCCAGTTGACCTAGCGTTCGCCCACGATGGCGAACGGGTATGTAACTACTATATCGCCAAAGGAAAGTAGGCGGGAGCCGCGTCGGTTACCGATGCCACCGCCCGTGCGTTCCTGCCGGGCGGTCAACGAGGCGGGGTCAACGCGCTTCAAGATGGCCGTTCACCACGTCGCCGCGCCAGATAGCGGATACTCTCGCATTCGCAACCAGTCCTGCCATCTCAGGGAAACAGCTTAGGGCAACTATGTGGATTTAATGCAGTCAATCGATGCTGCCAGCTGTTTAATTGCCATGCCGCTTCCGCCTACAGTGCTCGTCGCTGCCGCGAACGTCGAAATGGGGAACGTGACCGCCAGTGCACTAAGGGGGGCGGGCTATCGCGTTCGCATTGCCCGCAACGCCTACGAGGCGCTCCTCGTTCTTGAGCAAACGGGGGTCGATCTCCTGGTTACTGGTCTTCAGATGTCCGACATGGAGAGACTCGAATTTATAAAGCGAGCGAAGGCCATCTACCCCGAAGTTCGCATCCTTCAAATTCCGGCTTTTTCAGGGGCCGCGTCGCAGTCGCAGGCCACCCATCTCGATGACGCCGATCTCGTCACTGCCGCCCGGAGGGAATTAGGAGGAGCGTAGCCTGCCGAAAACGTCGACCTTTGCCAGGGGCATTGCATCTCCCCGCAAGTAACGGCCGATCTTGGCTACGACACATGACGCGCAAATATGGCGACGAAATACCGGAGCCGTCGATGCGCGGGTTTGCGCGCGCCTGCTACGAGCGTACGTTGGAACGGCGGGCGCCGGTGCACGAAAAACTGGTACTTTGCCCATCTGATCCGCCTGGCGTCAGCATGCAACGCTGACGAGGCGTCACCGCTACTTGCGTCCAACCTCGCCCAGTTTCTCGATTTCTATGATGACGCGCCGCCACATCTCGGCTCCATCGGCGTTGTCGGATTTTTCCAGCTCGGAGATCATCGCACGCGCTAAGGGCACAGCTTCCATTCCGTGCAGCTTGCGCCACAGGCGCGCGAGCCGGGACAAGTTCGACGTGGGCATGCCGGAATGTTAGTCCGGAGCAACAAAGCTTGGCTGTGTCCAATGTCGCCAACCCTGCCCCGTGCAACCTCTCGAATCCGCGGCGCAATGAAGCGCAGGTCAAGTCGCTTCGCATAAGCCTCGACCGAGGCACCGTTGTGCTTCCCCTCTCCGTCGCGTTGAGCGCCGCGTGCGATCTCGCGCTCGAAGGCGGGTTAACGATTGACCTTGCCGACCGGCTAGCAGGTTGCTGGCTCTGCCAGCTTGCGGGCCTTGAGTTCCAGGCTTTCGGCCATAGCGAGCCGCTGCGCCTTTTCGCCGGCGCTATCGGTCACTTCCGCCCAGGAGCGATACCATCGGGCGAGGGTGAGTACGGCCTCGATTTCCCGAGCACGGTCAGCATTTGGCGTCTTCGCGTCCACTGCCCGAGCTTAGGGGGCACTGCTGACTAGGAAATTGACCTGGATCAATTAGGGCGATCGCTCAGTAGTGCCGGGTTGATTGTATAACAGGCTCACGCCGCGCTTGACGTCGCACCATCGCTTCCCATGCTTGGCCGAGGGCATGGGGCGAGGTTATGCACGAGGCTGAGAGCGTAAACCAGCACGGTCAGAAACTCACCAGTATCTCGGATCAATGCTGGACCTGGGAAAATGCGGGCGCTGCTACGCGGTCTACGGTTCTGAGCCGCAAGGTTTCCATGATCAGCAATGCCCTTCCTGTGAGCGAGCGAGACGATACATTGAACGGAGGCATCGACGCCCAAAGGCCCCCCGAGGCGAGAAGCGCCCCCGCTGACGTGATCGGAAATGCCGTCAAGATCATGCGGATCGCGACGGGCGAGGAGAGCGAGGAACTGCCGCCGGAAGCCCGGAGCGCTGCCGCTGACCTGGAGAGCCGGCGCGGTGAAGAAGCGGCTCTCCCTGACCGCTAGGGTCCACACATGACCATCTATGTCCTCTTGTCGTGCTTTCTGATCAATGGGCAGCCACCACCGCTCTGCGATGTCGTTTCGAAGCGAACTTACGAAACCGAAGCGGAGTGTGAACGAGACAAGGCGGATATCGAGCGTTATCTAGCTCCGAACCCGAACGGGAAATTCGAGTTATACTGTCAGCAGCGCACTGCTCCTACGACGCCGCCTCAATAGCCGTCTCTTGCCCGCGCTCTGTTGCGTCTCGCGATTATCCGACCCGGATAATTTCAGCGCCCTCTCCGTCGGCAAGGTCGGGGGAGAAGTCGAGCACGGCGAAGAGAGAGTAGCCTGTCATCACCGCCTTTCGCCAGCAAGCTCACCGCCGCCACATGAGCAAGGGCGCGTTCGTCAGGGATGATCACCGGCGCAGAGGGTCTGAACGGTCGCGGCCACCAACTTAATGCGGGCATCAATGAACTGCTCATAGCTCGCTTTCGAATAGTCGAATGATGATGGCGCGGGCAGCATATTGGACTGAAATACCGCGTCTGCATTCATCCCTAAGTTTGTTACGGTGGCCGGAATATATGATGCAGGATCGTTGTCGCTAATTGCGTTGTTACCCGCTGCCGCGATCATACAGATGTTCACAAGCAAATTGTCGTTGATCTGGGCTTTGATCCGTTTTAGGTGCGCACGAGGGTAGACGTGGTGGAACTGTTTCTTGTTATACGAAGAGAGAGCTTCGGCGGGATCGATAAGTGCGCCGTTTGTGAGATTTCTCGGGTGCATCGCCGCAAGAGCCAGCACATAGGCACGGGATCGCGAGACGTTACTTCTAAACGTGATGTCTTTCCAGTCGTCGTCTGTCGGCGGCTCGCCGAAATCCTTTGCAGAACCTGTGCCATCGATAATGAAATTCCGAACAGCGGCAATGTCATTAGAAACGAACCCCTCGCCACCGACCTTATACCGTTCGGCAAATGACGCGCGCCAGAACCATTGACGTACTCGCCGCACTTGATCGGGCGTGAGGTGAGGCGTCTTGGCATACACGAAGCATACGATCACCACGAGTGCTTCGTAAGAGAGGAAGTCCCAACTGTGGATGTCGAATTCGGTTGACAGCAAGTCGACCGTTCTGAGAAGCGCTTCTTTTGTTGTGCCTATGAGCGTACGCATCTCGTCCTTGCTGAGGCGCCGCAGCGTCATCAGAGATTGTTCTTTTATCGTGCCAAGTTGGACGGCCGACATGCATTTGAGGACGGTTTCTCGGTCGATATCATCGAACCCTTTGGGTTCAAGTGCATCTCGTATTTCGTCCACCTCGTCGTCCAGGTCGAACGTCTTTCCCCATGTTGCCGCAACCATAAGGTCATAGGTCGATAATTTTGTTCCCGAGCTATTAATCCGCTCGAAAATCGGACAGACCTCCTCGACTGTAAGGTCTTTTAGGGTGACGACCGGCAATCTGTAATCGGCGAAGGCGCCGATTATATTGTCGAGCCGCTCCTGGTATAGGGCACCATTCTCGACAGTCTGAATTGCGGCACGGAAGTTAAGGAGTTGCGTCGTGTTGAACATCTTCCGTAGAGGGAATTGGGTGATCAAAATGTCGTCGGGTGTTCGGACGAACTTCTCAGTTTTAAGGTCATAGACGACGGAGAAGCCGGCCTCGGTTTCCTTTGCGCCGAGACATGAATAGATCACTGTCAGCCGTTGTTGGCCGTCAAGCACGTAATCCGTCGGTTCCATATCATCGGCGGCCGGCAGACTGAATTCACCGATGTCACGTTCGGCGCGGAGTCGGTCGTGCGTTCGCCACAGCAACAGGCTCCCAACTGGATAGTTGTTCGCGATGCTATCGAGTAGATTGAGCGCTTGCTCATCCTTCCAGACGAACTTGCGCTGAAATTTGGGAACCTTGATCTCGCCCTTGTTGATGCCAGCGATCAGAGCGCTGATGAACTGGACCTCAGTGGCGATACGGCTAGGGGTACCCTTCGCCATGGCAATATTCCTTTGTCGATGAGGTCAGCAAGCATAGCAGCCGCCGAAAAGATTTGGAGTCTGTCAGTATAGTCCCCCTGCCGGTCAAAATTTGCGGCGTCGCGATGCAGTGCATCGGCTCCCGTCTGCTTGGCCTGTGGTTCAGCCGATCTTCGTAGGCGCCGTGATCCTGTAGCCGGTGCGCCGGCTGCCGCAGCGCGGGCACGGGGGCGTTACCATCCGGATGCACGTCGCATCCGGACCGCGCTCGGCGATCAGCTTGTCCAGGTCGATGTCGAAATTGCCGCCGATCGGGTGCGGATCGCCCTTTCTGTAGAGCGCGTCGCAGTCATGGCAGCAGCCGAACAGGCCAAAGCCGTCGGCGCGCAGCTTGCCAAGTGTGTCGAGAACGATCATGGGCATACGGGACATGAGCGGCTCCGCCTAAGCGCGGCGACACTCCGCCGCGTCAAGACGCATGCCTCAATCGCCGCCGGATTTTCTTGGCTGCCCTCTCCTTCGCCCCAGCTCATCAGCTATCGCGTCGCAGTCGTCGGCAAGCATGACAAGCGTCTCTCGGATGAGCGCGCGGTCCGCGCCTTGCGCAGCATCCCGCAAGGCAGTCGCTTTCGCTTTCCAAGTCGCAGCTTTTTCCAGGGCGCTTCTCCCCGCACTCCTGCAAACGTGCGGAATCGCCCGGGAGCCTCACATACACCCTGGGGCTTCATTAAGGCCGCATGGGCGTTGCGCGTGCATCCCAGGGTCGGTCCTTTAGGCGCTGGGCTTGTCCTTCTTGGCGCGCTTGGACCGCGCTCGTTCGCGGGCCACCTCTCCCGTTTGGGATCGGGCCTTCATGCCGGCACGTTGTTTGTCAGCCTTCGCGAAGCGCCCTTCGGCCTTCGCGATTATTTCGCGATCCGGGAACGCTGCCTTGCGGCCTCTGCTCTTGCTGTGGGGCATAGCGACAGTATGGCATGGCGAACGGCTCACGCGCACGGGCGGTCTACAATTCAAACCGCGGTCTGAAGTACAAGGTCGCCGAGCAGCGTGGATCGGAGGGGAATGTGCGCGATTGCAAACCCATGCCTATCCATTGAACGGCCCCCGACCTCATCCTATCTTTTGGTCGCTCCACAATATCCGTGATGAAACATGGAGATATGGAGGCACCAATGGAAAGGACCCTTGCCGACATCGAAGCCAACATCGCGTCTTTGCGTGCGGACGTAACCAAGTACCGGGGGCTCGCTGAAGAGCACCGCGCGGCCGCTAACGTGATGATCGCCAAAAAGCTGATGGAACTGGTCATCGATTTGGAGGCGAGGGCCGCAGAGCTAGAAGCGCTTAAGACAAAGGGCGGCGCGGCGCCATCCTAACCCGTTAGCGGCGGCTCATCGAACGGCAGCTTTAACTGCTTTCGTTCTCGGGCGGTTTGGGATTGGCGATCTTGCGCAGCTTGCGAACGCTAACGGGGCACTAGGCACGGTTTGATGCCGAATGCCGGGCTGGGCGGCTATCCCGGGGCGCGGCGGCGCGAGACGCCAGCTACCACGCTGGCGTGGCGGCCGAGATCGCGGCGCCCTATCCCCGCGGCGGCGGGGCGCCCTCCGGCCCCTCGGCCGTCGCGAGCCGCTCGGCCCGGCGCCTGCTCTCGGCGGCGGCGCTGAGGTCGGCCTCGGTGAAGTCGAGCAAGGCCATCATCACCTCGCGGATGTGGAGAATCTCCTCGTGGATCATGGGTGACCGTGCGTGATTGCTTCCATCGTAGGGGTCGATGATATCGTGCTCGACCCAGAACGACGTGAGCTCTCCGAGTTCTATCAAAGCCGTAGCCAGCTCGGCCCGTACGTTGGCTTCTGTCATGGTTGTCCTTCCGTTCGAGAGGACATGCTGGCACATCGCCGCCGCCTTCACACCTTTTCTTCGACAAAGCTAGCCACTCGGCCTCGGCAGCCAAGTTCCGCCGCCGCGCTCGCCTCGGGGGCCTTTAGGCATCGTTACAGAACTCCCGAAGGGTGTTTCTTCCCTTGGTCGCGAAGAACAGCGGCCAGCTTTTTGTAAAGGCTCGGATTGCCTCGCTTGCTCTCGGGGTCGTTGTTCACGCTGGTCAACTCGCCCGCGATTCGCATTTTGATGACATCCTGCTGCTCATCGTACCAAACGTGTATCTGCAAATCTGTCCCGACCGCGTCTGCCATGCCACTTTCTCCATGCCTACCGGGTAAGCATGGGCGGCGTCGCCGCGGCGTCAAGCGCGGTGCTCCGCCGCGGTCCGATAGGACCTACCAGCACGCCAAGCAGGCCAAGCAGACCTCGACGCTCTTCGCTCTATTCCGCAAATCCCTAGCCGAGAGCATCTCCAGGATCGCGAAATCCGACGTCGTCGCGGAGCGCCTGGACCAGATCAAACGGTCGCTCGGCGTCACCGACCTCGACGATTGATGTCGAGATCGTCAAGCGCGCGGTTGGAGGTGCTGCTGGGATCTGCTGGATCGGGCCTACATCAAGGCTAGAGCGAAATCGCTCTGGGCCATACGGGCCACCTGACCCTTCCGACGGCGATTTTCGTTATTTATCGTCCGGAGCGGAATAACGGACTGACCTGAGCGGCAGCGATTTATCTTGTTATTTCCGTGGGTTAGATGGTGGGCGCACCAGGGCTCGAACCTGGGACCCGCTGATTAAGAGTCAGCTGCTCTACCAACTGAGCTATGCGCCCCCACGAGGAAGGGCGCGTCTATAGCAAACCCCGCCGGGCTTGTCGAG
>Ga0134126_10004626_pt1 | contig 17224 bp, 13 predicted proteins | sample KB31752_FD_96881 | JGI IMG/M metagenome (GOLD analysis project Ga0134126, IMG submission 96881) | Terrestrial soil microbial communities with excess Nitrogen fertilizer from Kellogg Biological Station, Michigan, USA - KB3-175-2 | ecosystem: Environmental > Terrestrial > Soil > Unclassified ...
AGGCGATCTTCGGCGTGAACGAATCGGCATCCTCCGAACGTCCTTGGGAGGCATAGCTTATGCCAAGGACGTTCGGAGAGACACACTTGGATCTACTGGAATCCCTTGCTGGCGCTGCGGGCTGGCAATATCGTTCAATCGCCGGTTAACGCGGCCAGGGCTTCGGCGCGCGTGTCGTACAGCGCCCACAGTGTATCGAGCGCGGTCATGTGCAGCAACTCGCGGGCGCGGTGCGAGGCGCCGGCGACCACGACTTCACTGCCGTGTTCCTTGACGCGCTTGTGACAGCGGAGCAGGAAAGACAGGAACACCGAGCCGACATAATCGACGCGGCTGAGGTCGAAGATGAGGCCGGCCGGTGGATCGGCACGCAGCGGTGCCAGCACCATCAGGGCGGCTTGCTCCATCAGGTTCTCCGGCATCTTCTCTACTTCCGGCGACGGCGTGATGACCGCGATGTCGCCATGTCGTTCGATGTGGAAACATTGGCTTTGCTTCGATTCGTCCGTCATGATTGTCGCCGTTCACCAAAGACAGGATGTTGCCCGTAGTCTTCAGGCTACCATCCCGCGACGGCGAATCAAGCCGAACCGTATCCGCGACGGTGAAATGAGACGAAGAAGATGGAACGCCAATCAGGGCATCCAGCCTCCCGGCAGCCCGTTCGGGGACTTGCCAGGTACTGGCAGCTGCCGGGAGGCGGGTTCGCCGGGGAACGGCCGCTGCGTTTGGGACTGCGGCGACGCCGGCGATTGCTCGCGCACTTCACTGGGTTTCACGTCGATCCGTTTGATGCGCGGGATCTTCAGGTCTACCTTGACCGCATCGCGCCATTTGTCTTCGCCGCTGTTGCCCGCTTCATCGATGGCCGTCACCTTCAGATAGAACTTGAAGGGGAGCTTGAGTTCTTCGGGTTTGCAATTGTAGCTGCCGGAATTCGGCAAGTCGTGTGCCAGGTCCGTCCACGGGCCCTCGGGCGCGTTGGAATAGAAGAGGGAAATCGGGTTGGCGTGCAGGAACGTATCGCTGGCGGACCAATACACGGTCAGATTGCCGCCGTCGGCCGCCTGGGCGACGACGACATTGGTGACTTTCACCTGCGGAGGCCTCTCATCGACTTCAATCCACAGATCGGGTTGATCGCCCAGCCGCGGATCCGGCTCGGCCAACCCCACGCCGCTGCGCGGGATCAGCCGGAATCCCCAGCGTCCCGCCGTCTCCACCGTGACCGTCGCCGGCCCTTCCGGCGTGCCGGTTTCCTTGCACTTCTGCCAAGGGCCACCCTGACGCATCTTCCAGATAATCACGCTCTCGACGCCGGACGGTCCTTTGGTGCTGTCATCCAGCTGATAATCGAGTTGAAACTTCTTGCTTTTGACGTGGCGGACATCGCTGGGAGTGTTGGGAGTATTGGGAGTGCCGGCCGCGACCGGCGTCATGCCCGGCCTCGGCTGGATCTGTTTGACGATCACGCTGCGCGGCTCGGCCTCGTGCTTGGCCTTATCGCGCGCTTGCATGCGCACTTCCACATCCCCCGACACCACCGGCTTCCAGCCATGCACACCCGTTGCTGTTTGCGGCAGAAACAACGGATACCATTCGCCCCCAGCGGTCGAACGATAATGGGCATCAATGAGATCGAAGTTGTCGTCCTGGATCGACCATTGGATGGCCGCCGGCGAACCATCCAGCGGCTGGGCGGCGCGCAGGTTGATGACCGGCTTTTGTGTATCGACGCAGACGCGGAGACTCGGCGGCAGGCCGCGGAAGTCGGAGGGCGTGCGCACGCCATTCTGATCGTTCGTCTGCACGATGAAGAAGTACCAGCCATCGTCCTTGGCCTGGAAGGAGAAATAGCGCTTGTTCGGCGGCTCCGTGGCGACGGGCTGATAGGTCTGTCCCTTATCCGTGGAAACGTGCAGCAGCACTTCCCGGATGCGCGGGTCGTTGGCTGGCGTGAAGGGGATTCTGAAATCGCGCGTCGGCACGCAATGCGTCTTGATCGGATCGGTCCCTTGGGCGAGCAATCCCGCAGGGGCGACGGCGAACAGCCAGCACGTCAACAGGACATGCCAGGCCGGTTTCACACGGCCTGCTCGCTGTTCGGCACCTTGAGGGATGAATCGACCCATAGGTATTGCTTTACCCGTCTCCGGTCGAGAAGCGGACGGCGCATCTCGGCGGAGCAATGGGACCATCGGGTTTCGTTAGTTAGTCGCGAACCTCATACCCGATTCTCGTTACGACTTCAATGTGTTTTTGCCGCGGACGGCACCCATTCTCCATCTATCGTCTGGCTGGTGGAGATGCTTGAGGTAAAAGAGGTCGTACCAGCCCGCGGCGCAAGCAAGGGTGAATTTTTCCTTGCTTGCGCCGCGGGCTGGCAATCAGCGCGACAGAGCAAGTGTCTTTTTCTGCGCTTCCTCTCTCGCGCGGGAGGAGAGCAAGAGCCGAATCTGTTCGCTCGCGGACTGCAACCACTGCCGCACGACCTCCGGCGGCACAAAGGCCAGAACCAGGGCCATCATGATAAGGCTGAACGTCACCAGGCCCATCAGCAAGGCGATCATCGTATGCAGCAAGATCGAGCAGGACACCATGAACCAGCGCGTTCGGCGATTCCATACCAGGAAGGTGAAGCCCAATTCGAGGAAGAGCGTGTAGACCACGCCAATAGCACCGCCCACCTCCCACATCCAACGATGATCGGCCAAATACTTGATGAACTGACTGTACAAGGCCACATCGAAAGGCGCGAACGAGTAGTTGAGCAGAAAGCGATTGGGAGCGGTACCGTTCCACCACGACGTACCGAGTAGCTTCGAGGTACCGGCCGCCAGGTAGATGAAACAAAAACTGATCTGCATGAGCCGGGTCGCGAAATTGGCGGACACGAGAGGTTCGGGCGGTTGCGGCACGTAGGCCGGCCCCAGACGCCGGCGTTCGCGCCGCACCTTCAGCCAGCGATCCACCGACAGCGCCGCCCCACACGGGCTAATCATCAGAAACAACAACGCCAGATTCATCATTGTGTCCATGCCGAACAGCAGACTCGGCACCCGCTGAATGTACTGGAGCGCTCCAATCCACACCAGCGCGCTGAGGACGCGCGAACATCCCAAACCGATGGTGAACAGGAACATGGCGACCAGGATGATGATGTGGATTACCCAGATCCACACCGGGTCTTCCACATGATAGTAGATGGACCACAAGGTCTGGCCCTTGAGGACCTCACCTTGCGAGTCGTCCCAGGTCGAGCTAGGCCCCATAAAGGTTTGGCCGAAACGCAGGAAGTCGAGTACGCCTCCCTCGCCCGGCTTGTCGGTCCAACCCTTGTTCAAGACCCACCCATCCGGCCCCAGGTAGTTCGCCAATCCGATGCAGTAGACCAAGTGGACGTACAGGACGACAATGCCGACGCTGATGCGGATCAGTCCCCATGTCGTCGGATCGATTGGACGGAAGAAGAAGCGATCCACGGTCCGCGCGAGGAACATCAGCGGATGCTCGCCGTCATGCGGATCGGGGGTGTGTGCATCGTGAGCGGTTATTGATTTCATGGCGCCATTCCTGATGACTGAAAGAATAAAGACCCACCCGCGTTGCTCATTTAGGCGTGTTGGCCTTCTGGATCTTGTCGCTCTGGGTCGCGTGAATCTCCACGAAATCGACGAGCTTGAACGGTCCCGGCTGCGCCTCACGCACGAAGAGATGCGCATCGGGATACCGCTTCGGCACATTCACGATCGGCAAATGCCAATAGAGGAACGGATCTTTCGGATCGAGCAGTTTGCCGTCGATGTCGTGCTTGCCCATGTAAAACGGCACGAACGTCGTGGGATCGAGCGGGTCTTTGCCCTCGCTCAACTCGCGCGGCGTGATGAGGGTGTGAGTGACACGGTAGACACGCACGGATTTGACGGCGATGGCCGGATCCTTCGAGTGCGGCGAGGTGCGAGCAATGTGCCGGGCATAGGAGGCGATCAACCGGCGCGCCATCTCCTGCGGTTCGGAATACTGGTTCACGATAGGAGGAAGCTCATCCTCCACGAGCCGGATCGGCGCGGGGCGGCCGTCGTTGGGATCGATGAAGGCGAAGGTCGCGCCGATCTCCCGACGGGTGAGGATGTCCTCCAGGGGAGGGTGCGGAGTGCCGGGCAGAAGCTCGTATTTGCGTTGAAATTTGATTTCCCACCCAGGGATTTGTTCCTGAGGGAACGGCAAACCAGCGGGTTGATTGGTGCCCTCGGCCGCAGCCAGCATGCGCTGATGACACAGCGCAACCGGACTCTCACGGCGATTGGGCAGTTTGATCCAGCGCGCGCTACCGTCGGCATACTCGACGTGGAACCACAACAGCGTCGGCGGGCCGGGATCGGGCGAATAAAAGTGGTAGGCGTTGGTCAGGTAGGCGAAGGTCAGGTAGTGGCGATAAATGCGCGTCCAACTCTGCATGGATAGCCACGGAGCCGGTTCGTTGCGCGGCGGCACCGCCGTGATAGCCGTGAGGATACCGCCGAAGTGCAGTACGACCAGGATGACGGCGACAATGCGCCGCCCCGTCCGCGGCAGCAGCACCACGAAGGAGCCGAACAACGCCAGCCCGATGAGTACGCCGAGGAAGAGGCGTCCGGAGTCCCAGCGTTCCTCCATGCCAAGGAAGGAGAGCAGGGCCACGAAGGCAGACACCGCCAGTAGACCCGCCGATTCGGCACGATCCTCCAGTTCCCAGCTGGCCGTCTCTAAACGGCGCGAGACGGCGATGGCGGCGAGAAGCAGGCCAATCCCCAGGAACAACAGACGCATCGGCACATAGGGCGTCTGCGAGAAGAGCAGACCGATCACGGTGCATCCCAGGCCGGCCAACAGCAGCGGCCACGGCCGGCGAAATGTCCGCACGGCGCTGGCCAGGGATGAGGCAGCGGATACAGGATTGCGCGCCATCGCAAAGACTCCTCTCATGATGCGGTCGCGGCCCCTTGGTTGCGCCGTTGCCGGCTTCGCGGAGCACCAGACATGGATTGCGTTCTATCTATCAGGATACCCGATTGGATCAGGCAAGCTACGGAGGATGACAAAAAAATCCCATCCGCGCGGGTGAGGTCAGCCTCTAATTAAGGGGAACGCCTATTTCAGCGATCCTTGCGCTCCTGGCGGTTTTGCTCTGCGGGCTTCGCGTGCCATCTTTCCCGCAGTGCAATCTCCTGCCGTTTACGTTTCGCGGGTTTACGTTTCGCGGTGCGCGAAACGTAAACGGGAAGGGGGATGCGCTAACCGTGCGCCAACAACGAGTCCGGTTATGACGATCTTATCAATTCTCCGCAAACCTCCCAATTTGCAATTGACTCTTCTTTTCTCTAGCTTTACTATTCAACTCAGCCGTTGTAATCGGCGGAGGCATCGCGGCGACTCGCATCGCCGAGCCTCGGGTTACGGAAGAGGTTGAGAGCTTGGACGCATCTATAGGCTGCCGCTGGGCTTTAAGAGATGCGGCATCATCGGTCCTGTTCTCCTTTGGTTCCATGACCATCGTTGTTCTGGAGTGTCTCAGACGGACAGCCTGAGATGTGGGGGATGCTCTCCGCGTCCTTGGGCTGTATGGGTTGTTCCAGTTTAGGGAGGTGAGTTCGATGTACAGTATGGTCCTCATGATGGCGTTGACGACTGGTGGAGACACCCCGGCCATCGGTCACCGTGGTGGCGGCTGCTGCGGCGGTGGTTGTTATGGTGGTTGCTACGGCGGCTGCTATGGTGGCGGCGGTGGTGGTCGTAGTCGTGGTCACCGCGGCGGCGGCGGCTGTTGCGGCTGCTATGGTGGTGGTTACGGTGGTGGTTACGGTGGCTGCTATGGTGGCGGTTACGGTGGTTGCTACGGTGGTGGTTACGGTGGCTGCTATGGTGGCGGCTGCATGGGCATGGGTTACGGTGGCTGCATGGGCAGCGGCATGGGCTACGGCGGCTGCGTCGGCAGCTATGGTGGCATCGGCAGCTATGGTGGCATCGGCAACTACGGTGGCGGCGTCATCATGCCGGGAACCGGTACCCAAGGCACCAAGGGCGGCGAGAAGCTGAAGAATCCGCCCAAGACGAAGTCGAAAGACGGCGAGACCATGGCGCCCGCGCCGGCGACCATCGTGGTCGATCTGCCCGCCAATGCCAAGTTGACGATCGACAATGAACCGACCAGCACGACCGGCACCAGCCGCGTGTTCGTGTCCCCGACGCTGAATCCGGGCCGCGAATACCACTACACGCTGAAGGCCGAAATCGTCAAGGACGGCAAATCCGTCAAGGTCGAGAAGGTCATCGCGGTGCGAGCGGGCGAAACCACGCCGGCGTCTCTGACGCTGCCGCCGGCGGGCGTCGCGCAGCACTAAGCTTTGATCGAATGATCGTCAAAACGTGTGCGGGGCGAATCCAAGGATTCGCCCCGTTTCATTGCGCGACCTCTTGCCAGCCCGCAGCGCCAGCAAGGGTGTCTTTGCCAGCCCGCAGCGCCAGCAAGGGAATCCCTTGCTGACGCTGCGGGCTGGCAATTCATGGTGCTCGCGTCTCTTCGCCTTCGACCTGGGACGACACGGGATGCTATCACGGATGGCAAACGATAGAATGAAGGCATGGCAGGCAATACTTTTGGACACCTGTTTCGCGTCACGACGGGCGGCGTCAGTCATGGCCCCGGCTATGCTGTCATCATCGACGGTTGCCCTCCGGGGTTGCCGTTGAGCGTGGAGGATCTGTTGCCCGACCTGCGCCGCCGCCGGCCGGGGCAGTCGAAACTCGTCACCCAGCGTAAGGAAGAGGACGCGGCGGAAATCTGGTCCGGCGTTTTCGAGGGCGTGACGGACGGCACTTCCATCACGATCCTGTTCCGCAATACCGACCAGCGCAGCCACGATTACGGCGACATCAAGGACAAGTATCGTCCCGGCCACGCTGATTTCACGTTCGATGCCAAGTACGGTCTGCGCGATTATCGCGGCGGCGGCCGTTCCAGTGCCCGCGAGACCATCTGCCGCGTCGCCGCCGGCGCCATCGCCAAGAAACTGCTCGCCGCTCACGGCGTCCGCATCCTCGGCTACGTCAAGCAAATTGGCGATGTTCATGCGAACGTCCCGGACCCGTCGGCGGTGACGCTGGAACAAGTCGAGGCAACGCCGGTGCGCTGTCCCGATCTCGAAGCGGCCGGACGCATGATTGAATTGATCGACGAAGTGCGCAAGGATCAGGACTCGATCGGCGGTGTGTGCGAACTTGTCGCGGTCGGCGTGCCGCCGGGTCTGGGCGAACCCGTGTTCGACAAGCTCAAGGCGGATCTCGCCAAGGCGCTGCTATCGCTGCCGGCAGTCATGGCCTTTGAATACGGAGCCGGTTTCGCCGTCGCCACCGCGCGCGGCAGCGCCAACAATGACGTATTCGTCCGCAAGGATGAACGTATCGGCACATTAACAAATCGACATGGTGGCATGTTGGGCGGTATCAGCAGCGGCGAGCCGATCGTCTGCCGGGTAGCGATCAAGCCGACCAGTAGCCTCTCGCGTCCGCAGCCGACCGTGACACGCCAGGGCGAGCCGACCGAGATCGCCACGCGCGGCCGGCATGATCCGTGTTTGCTGCCGCGTTTCGTGCCGATGGGCGAGGCGATGATCGCGCTGGTACTCGTCGATCACTGGTTACGCTGGCGGGCGCAGTGCGTACAAGCCCGGAGCGCCAGCGACGGGTCTGCTCCTCCCGTCGCTGGCGCTCCGGGCTTGTAAGGCAATCGAGGGAACCGCATGCTCCGCGAGGAACAGATCGACATTCGCCGGCGGCGCGCGGCCGAGGAGCAGTTCCGCATCCAAAATCTTGGCCGCAATCGCGTTTTCAGCGATTACCAGATCAGCAATCCGACGACCGGCGGACAATATCGCGTCAGCATTCGCGGCTTCGATGTCGGAGATAACACCTGCGAATGTCCAGATTTTCGCACCAACACACTCGGTACCTGTAAGCACATTGAGGCCGTGTTGGCCTCGCTGCGCGAAGATACACCGCCGCAGCTGCGCCGCCGCAAGGCGGCCGTGACTCATCCCGAAGTTTATCTCAACTACGGCGAGCAATTGCGCATCGGCCTGCATTTGCCGCCGCGCCATTCCGATCAACTGCGTGCGCTAGCGGAGGCGTTCTTCGATCCGCGCGGTCTGTGGAAAGGCGGCGACGGTTATCAGAAGCTCATCGAATTGGCCGAGCAAGTGCCGGAGCAGGTGACGATTTTCTCCGACGCCATGGACTTCATGGAGCGTGAGATCGAGCGTCGCGAGATGGCCCAGCGCGAGCATGATTTGCTGGAACAAATGGAGAAGAGCGAACAAACAGACGGCGCGGTACCGGAAGCGCTGCGCGATCTCTTGGCGGTGCCGCTGTATCCCTATCAAGTGCGCGGCGCGGTGTTCCTGGCTTGTCGCGGCCGCAGCATCCTCGGCGATGACATGGGACTGGGCAAAACCGTGCAGACATTGGCGGCCGTCGAATTGCTGGTGCGCGAGCGTGGCGTCGAGCGCGTGCTGGTGGTGGCACCGGCATCGGTGAAATATCAATGGGAAACCGAGATTCGCAAGTACACCGGCCGCGGCGTGCAGGTCATTGATGGCACGGCGCAGGAACGACGCGCCCTGTATCGTCAGCCGACGTTCTATCGGCTCATCAACTACGAGATTGCCGTGCGCGACCTCGATGAATTGAACGCCTGGCAGCCGGACCTCATCGTTCTCGACGAAGCGCAGCGCATCAAGAATTGGGAGGCGAAGACGACCCGCGCCGTCAAGCGGTTGCGCAGCCGTTATGCCGCCGTGTTGACCGGCACGCCGCTGGAAAACAAGCTCGAAGAATTGTACAGCATCGTGCAGTTCGTCGATGATCGCCGTCTTGGTCCCGCCTTCCAGTTTTTGCACGATCATCGCATGCTCGACGAGGACCGCAAGCTGCTGGGCTATCGCAATCTCGATAAGATCCGCGAGAAACTCGCGCCGATTCTGCTGCGGCGGACGCGAGCGGAAGTGCTGTCGCAATTGCCGGCCCGCACCGATACGACCGTCTTCGTCGAGATGGCCGACGCTCAGCGCGGTCCGTATGCCGAGCATAACCATACCTTGGCGCGGCTGCTGCAAAAGAAGTATTTGACCGAGATCGATCGCCGCCGCATTCTCGCCAGCATTACCAATCTGCGCATGCTGTGCGATAGCACCTTCCTGCTCGACAAGCAAACGAAAGTTTCGCCGAAGTTGGAGGAGTTGGAGGAGTTGCTGCGCGAACTGCTCGGCGCGGACCCGCACAAGGTCGTCCTCTTCAGCCAGTGGGAGTTGATGCTACGTCAGGCAGCGGAGGTGATCGAAAAGCTCGGCATCGGCTTCGCCGTGCTGCATGGCGGCATACCGGGTAAGGCACGGCGCGCTCTGCTGGAGCGCTTCCGCGACGATCCGAATTGTCGCGTTTTCCTCAGCACCGACGCGGGCGGCACGGGACTGAATTTGCAGGCGGCCGACACAGTCATCAATCTCGAAGTGCCGTGGAACCCAGCCGTGCTGGAGCAGCGCATCGCGCGTGTGCATCGCATGGGCCAACATCGTCCGGTACAAGTGTTCAACCTGGTGATGCGCGACAGCATTGAGGAGCGCGTGCTGCGAACGCTGGCCGTCAAGCGCTCGCTGTTCGCGGAGATTTTCACCGGCACGAACGAGGAAGTGATCTTCGCCACACTGGGCCAGCAAGCGTTTCTGGACACGGTGCGCGAACTGCTCAGCGAAGCGAAACCGGCCGAGGCTCCCGTTCCCTTGCCGGTGGTGAGCGAACCGGCGAACGATCCGCGTCAGGCCGTGGTGCAAGCGGGCGTACAATTGCTGGAAGCGCTGGCGGCGCTGGTCGGCAGCGCCGCGCCTCCCCCGACGGAGGCGAATGGCAAGGGAGTGTCACTGCTGACATCATTTCTGGGCACAGATGCGAAGGGGCAGCCGGTGCTGCAGGTGCCGGTGCCGTCGCCGGAGATGGCGCAGCGCGGGATGGCGGCGATTCGCGCAATTCTGCAAAAGTTGGCGAGTTCAGCAAGTTAGAAGCTCGAACGCAATGAGGTAGGTGCCGCTTGCCGAGCGGGAACTTGCCCCAACAGGTCCCGCTCGGCAAGCGGGACCTACTGCATGCGGTGACAGCCAGTTAACGTAACGTCCTGTTGTCGAATGAAAGATATGTTTCCCAAAGTGTAGACGTATGCCAACTCGAAAGCTCGCCCGGCAACCTTTTGATCCCTGGCAACTGATATGGGGACAACCCTATATCGACACCGTAACGCTCGCCGCCGCCATTGAAGAGGACATGCAACGCAATCCCAGTCCGGATTACCGGACCCGGTTACTCATCCGCGATGCCGCCAAAGCGATTCGCTCCTTTTGGGGAACGCGGAAGTTCACCCGCTGGCTGGCGGCAAGTCCATCGGGTGAACGAATTCGCGCGATCCTTCAAGAACATTTCGACGAGACGGGATTCCCTCATATCCGGAGGAGACTCGTGGACAGCATCAGCACGACGCAGATTAAGCAGATTTTCGCGCTGCTCGGACAAAATGTTCACCATCGCGTCGAAGTTTATGTAGCTGGCTCAATCCCCACGCTGATCGAGGGACTGACGGCAAGGCCGACAGAGGACATCGACATCGTGGATGAAGTCCCGGCCGAGATACGGAAGCAACGGGCCGTTCTGCGGAAGATCCAAAGTGACTACGGCCTTAATTTGGGACACGTTCAGTCTCATTACCTCCCGGCCAACTGGGAGAACCGGCGGCAATTCCTGGGCGATTTCGGAGGGCTGCGGGTCTATCTGGTTGACCCCTATGACATCTTCGTTAGCAAGCTTTCGAGCAAGCAGGAGAAACACAAAGACGATTTGCGTGTGTTGGCTCTGAAACTCGACAAGGAAACGGCCAAACGGCGTCTACTCGTTGACGGGCGGGCGTTTCTCGATGATCCACGGCAGCGACCGCAAATTGAATCGAACTGGCAATTCATCTACCAGGAACCGTTCGCGCCGGAAAGCGACGACGAGAATACGGAACGGCCGGCGAGTCAATCCCCGAAGCGGGGAAAGAGACGCGGTCGCAAGAATCAAGAATAGGTGGAAAGCGTTACCCCTTCGCGCCGCGCACCAATCGCCCGGTGATCTCGGCGACATGGCGGCCCTGGAAGCGCGCGATGCTCAGTTCGTTCTCGCTGGGTTGCCGTTTGCCGTCGGTGCCGGCCATGGTCGTCGCGCCGTAAGGCGTGCCGCCGCTGATCTCACTCATGTTGGTCAGTCCCGGCTCGGAGTAGGGCACGCCGACGATAATCATGCCGTGGTGCAAGAGCGTCGTGTGGAAACTGGTGATGGTCGTCTCCTGGCCACCGTGCTGCGAAGCGGTGCTGGCGAAGACGCTGCCAACCTTGCCTATCAGCGAACCCTTCACCCACAAACCGCCGGTTTGATCGAAGAAGTTGCGCATCTGCGCCGCCATGTTGCCGAAGCGCGTCGGTGTGCCGAACAGCAGAGCGTCGGCGTCGGTCATCTGCTCCGGTTTGGCGAACGGCACATGAGCGAACGCTTGCCGAGCCGCCTTCGCTCCGCTTTTCTCCAGGGCAGCGTCGGGAACCAATTCCGCCACCTGATAGAGCGACACCTTGGCGCCGGCGACCTGGCGCGCGCCCTCGGCAATCGCCTCGGCCAGACGGTAGATGTGGCCGTACATGCTGTAGAAGATTACCTGGATTTTCATGGATCGCCGCCTTGTAAGGAACCTTCGATCTTCGGGTTTATCCAGAGAGGCTGGGGGAATTGTACGAGGATTGTCGCGGAGAGACAGAGGGTGTGAATGGTTCTTGATTCGGCAGCGTCGGCAAGGATTCCCTTGCCGACGCTGCGGATTGGCCTAAAGTTACGGCCGCTCCGACTTGTCTTCCTTTTTCTTTTTTTCGGCTTTCTTGTCGCCCTTTTCCTGTTTGCCACTCGCCGGAGCAACTGGGGTTGATGCCGATGCCGACGGGCGAATGACGGTGGCCGAACTCAAGCTGCCGGCGTTCGTCGATACACCGCTCGTCGCGGGTGCCGACGGGAGTTCGGCTCCCGTCCTCCCGACAGGAGGCGTGGCCGGAGACGGGACGGGGCAAACCGGACTCGGTGCGTAGGACACGGTCGGAGGTGAGACGATACCCAAACCCGCGCCGACGGCGGCTCCCAAAACGTTTGTAGACACGACCGGCGCACCGGTAGATTTACTTTTCTCCGACTGGTACTGGGCCTTCATGAACTTGACCACGTTGTCGTCGATGATGCCGTCGCCCTCGTAGCGGATAATGAAGTGGAACAGATGCTTGGGCTGTCGAACCGGGGTGGCCACGGGGTACGAAGAAGTCGGTTCGGGCACCGCATTGGAAGTGGTAAGCGACGCCGGCGCACGATACTGAGCCGGAACAATGCCCTGGTCGCGCGCGGAGGACTTGCGTGCGCTGAGTGTCTTCGCTTTCGCGGTGGGCGTGGATGTCTTCACGCTCTTCAGAAAACCGTCCACCTTGGCCTGGACTGCGGCAGTGTGATAAATCACCAGGATTTTTTTCGGGCCGTAATAACGGAGAGCGCCTTGCCCTTTCCACGTTCCCGGCTCGATCACTTCCGGAATCGTCTCGGCGATCCACTTGCCGAGGTCGAGATCATCTCCCAATTCATCGAGCTTGTAAATCACACATGTACGCGCTTGCGAGCCGCCGGTTCCATTGATCGGGGAAGCCTTTAACGGATCGCCAACCTGCTTTGATTCTTGCGACCTTCCTGTCTGGGCCGTGATGACGGCCAAGGTCAACGCGAGCAGAGCAACAAATCGAAATCGGGCCATGAATCACTCTTCCTTCCATGGAGTAAGGTGAGGGCTTGGCCAATTGCAATAAGAACGGCGGTTTAGGTCAAGAGGAGATTTTGAAAGGATCGTCGTCTCCACGCGCTGCCAAGATAGTCGCCACCTCGCTACCGGCTCGCCAGATAAGGTAGAGCCTTCAAATTGATTCCGCTCCCGAATCAGCGACTTGGATCAACGAAGCGGCGAATCCACTAGTCCATACTTTTTCATCTTCTTGTACAGCGTAACGCGACTGATCCCCAGAGCGGAAGCGGCTCGGCCGCGTGAGTTGCCCGTCGCCGCCAACGTCTGCTTGATGATCGCTCGCTCGCTTGCGCCGAGATGCTTCGCCAGGATCCGCTTGCCGGTCTCCGGCTCAATGAGATCCGTCTCCTTCGTCGGGACGCATCCTGGGGGGATCGTGGAAAGAGAACGTGCAGTGCGGTCGCGGATAGGATGGGGTAAGTGTTCAAAGAGGAGTTCGGAGCCTGGGCAGACCAAAACGGCTTGCTGCAAAACATTCTCCAGCTGACGGATGTTGCCCGGCCAGGGGAAAATCTGCAACGCTTGAAGTACCTCCGGGCTGACGACGAACAGCCTCTTGCCGAACTTAGCGGCGAAGCGAGCTACCATCGCCCTTGCCAACGCCTCAATGTCCTGCCGCCTCTCGCGCAACGGCGGCAGGAAAAAGGCCAGCACGTTCAGCCGGTAATAGAGATCCTGTCGAAATTTGCCCTGAGCAACGGCGTCTTCCAGATCCCAATTGCTGGCGGCGATGATCCGGGCCTGACAGAATTTAGTCTCATTCGAGCCAACCGGCTCGAACGCGCCGGTCTCGATGACGCGCAGCAAGCTGGCCTGGGCTTCCACAGGAAGCGCATCGATTTCATCGAGAAGAAGAGTGCCCGAATCGGCGGCCTCTAGTTTGCCGATTTTGGTACGATCCGCGCCGGTGAAGGCGCCGCGGGCGTGTCCGAAGAACTCGCTCTCCAGGAGGTTAGGAGACAGAGCGCCGCAGGGTACCACCAGCAAAGGGTGGACCTTCCGGGGCGAGAATTCATGGATGAGACGGGCAAGATGGGTCTTGCCCGTGCCCGTCTCGCCGGTCAGCAGCACAAGTACATCATGGGTCGCCGCCAACGTCAGGCGCTCGGCCAACGATATCAGCGAGGGAGTATGTTTCTGCAATTCCTGCGCGAGTGCTGACAACACCGTGTTGAAAGGGTCCGGTGACATCATCCCTAATCTCCGTGGGAACGGGGCTTGTACCTCGGTCAGGTCTTCCGTCCTACCCTTCAGGGAAGTGCCGCCTCCACGACGGATAGCAACTCGTCTGAGGCGATCGGCTTCCGGAAATAGCGGTGAACGCCGAGTTTCAACAACTGCGCGACTTCCTCCGGAGTTGCTCCGCCCGTGCAGACGATGACGGGCAGCGTCGGGTAAAGTTCACGCAGACGCGCGCAGATGTCGATGCCGCTGGCGTCGGGCAGTTGGACATCCAGGATGACGACATCCAGGGCGGAGAATGGCTGACGCAAGATGCCGAGTGCATCGTGACCGCTGGCGGCCGTGAGAACGAGATAGCCCTCGCGGGTCAGGGTCTCGGCCATACCGAAGCGCGTGAGATCATTGTCCTCAATCACTAGCACAGTCGGTTGATGTCCTTCCGATTCTTCCAGGGTCACTACCTCATCGCGACCTGTTGTTTTGTTCGTCATGACCGCTGCCTCTGCTGGATAACGGCGAGTCGCTTCCACTGCCGCAGAAGAGGGGTAAAACGCAAATGGCATGCCGCCAGAGAAGATGGCGGGCGATAAAATGAAGTTGCCAAAGCCGCTCGCGGCGTAGCGAGACAGCGGCAAACGCTAAGCCGCGAGCGGCTTGTGCAACAGACTATCATCCTGCATGAGCGATCAGAGAGCGGTCCAGATACTCGTGCAGCCCCTCCCAAGAAGGCGGCTGGCCTCGATAACCCAGATACCCATCCGGACGAAGCAGCGCCAGCGCGGTTTCCCGCGCTCCGAGAAGTTGGCGGACGGAGTTCTCGGAATCCAACCAAACGGACGCGAAACCGTCTCTGACTGCCGAGAGGGAATCGCCCGGCACGATCAAATGGACGCGAATCAGATTCGGATAGGTGGTTTCGACGCGCTGCCGAATGTCGCTTAGTGTCGCCAAGACGGCGGCATCGACCGTGGCCGGCAACAGAAGCAGATTATGCTGGGGGCCGCGCAGCACGGATAGCAACCGATGCTCCTGATCCGTTCCCGACTCTCGCAGCCGTGTATCCGGGAAGCGGTCGCCGGGATGAACACTTTCCGCCGTCCAGCTTGTACCGCGCGATTCGCCGTTAAGCGGACTATGCGGATAGTGAATGTTCAATTCGGACAGATTGCGGACGAAGCCTCGGCGAAACGCGGATAAATGACCCAGCAGTCCAACCACGCGATTGCGGAAGAACTGGCCAATGGGATTGCGGAGCGTGGCCACGCGCGTTAGACGAGCGGCGTTGCGCAACACCATCTCGCCGACCTTGCCGCGCTCCTGGCTGTAGCTATCCAGCAACGACGGGCGCGCACGGCCGGTCTGGACCAGGGCCAGTTTCCAGGCCAGATTCCAGGTATCCTGCATGCCGGTGTTCATGCCCTGACCGCCGGCCGGACTGTGAATGTGGGCCGCGTCGCCGGCCAGGAACGCTCGGCCACGCCGATAATCGGCCACCTTGCGTTCGTGGATGCGAAAGCCCGCGAGCCAGTGCGCATCCGACAAACGTACCCCAGCCGGACCCCGCTCGTCCACAATCGCCTGCACCTCGGCAAGAGAAGGATCAGCCGGGTGATTCGTTCCGCGAGCCGTTCCCATGTCGGCGATGACGCGGCAACGGTCGGCGAACGGGAAAAAAGCCAACACGCCCTTTTGATGCCAGAAGAGACTCAACTCATCCTGCGGGATCGGTCCCGCGATACGGCAATCGGCCAAAATCCAGTCGTTCGGTTCGGCTTCGCCCGTGAACTCTAGCCCGACCTGTTTGCGAACGATGCTGTGCGCTCCGTCGCAGCCGAGCAGCCAAGCGCAGCGAACCGACTCATCGCGGCCATCGGCGTGACGCAGAGTGGCAAGGATGTGATCGCCATGATCGGTGAACGCGGTCAACTCCACCGCGCGCTCGATTGTTATTCCCACACGCTGTAAATGCTCGGTGAGCAGACGTTCGGTTTCGCTCTGGGCGAGCATAAGGGGTTTGGTGTATTCGGTGCCGGTTGACGCGAAGGGAATGCGCGCGAGAACACGATGGCCATCTTGAAGGCAAGCGGCGTTCAGAAACCGGCCGGCGCTCAGGAAGTTGGCGACGATGCCGAGGTTATCGAGCATCTCCAAAGATCGCCCCCATAAAACCAGCGCCTTCGATTTGTCGGAGGGAGTAGGGCTGCGGTCGATGATGCGGCAGGCGAGGCCGTGGTGATGCAGGTGCGCAGCCATCGTCAGACCGACGGGGCCGGCTCCGACCACAAGAGCGATGCAAGAGGAGTTTGCCTGGGGAGCGCTCATGGTTACTCCATCCGGGCGAGGAGAACGTAACTCAACCGCAACGCGAGGAATCGGCAACGAGAATACATCCGGCCAGGCGAGCGCCCTGGTTGGGAATGTGCTGCAAGAGCGCATCGATCCGCGGCGTCTCGGCCTCGTGTTCGGGCACCACCAAATATACCGCATCGCACGCATTTGCCAGTACGATCACTTCCTTTCGACCGTCCCAGCTTGGGCCATCGACGAAGACCAGCGGAAAACTCTGACGCAGTTGGCGCAGCAGCGAGCGAATGGTTTCGGCCACGAAGCGTATGCCGGCGTTGTCCCGAACGCCCGCCGTCAGAGCGAACAAATTCGTCTGCTCCGTCGGCTGAACAACGTCATCGAGCGGCACCGTCCCGGCCAGCGCTTCACGCAATCCGGGAGCGGCCGGTAGTCCCAGACGATCGGCGATGGCCGGCTGATGCAGGTTGGCATCCACGACAAGGACGCGCCGCCGGCCTTGCCGCGCGGCGGTGATGGCCGCGTTGAGCAGCGTTGTCGTGTTCCCCGTCCGCGACAGCGCCGACGTGAACAACAGCGCCGCAGGACGTTCGCGCGCCGCCGATGCGTTCAAAACGGCGTCCAATACGTCACGATATTGCTGGGCGGCGGGTTGCTCGGGAGCATGATACGCCACCAACTCGGCGGCGAAGCGCGAACGTGTTTCGATTTGGCTGGGTAAAGCGCGGAACTGCACGTTGCGCGGTGTCGGGACGCCCAGCCAGCCCGCAGCGCCGGCAAGGGAATCCCTTGCTGGCGCTGCGG
>Ga0134126_10004627_pt1 | contig 17224 bp, 15 predicted proteins | sample KB31752_FD_96881 | JGI IMG/M metagenome (GOLD analysis project Ga0134126, IMG submission 96881) | Terrestrial soil microbial communities with excess Nitrogen fertilizer from Kellogg Biological Station, Michigan, USA - KB3-175-2 | ecosystem: Environmental > Terrestrial > Soil > Unclassified ...
CCGATTTCTTCGAATGCCACAACGAGTTGCTGCGCTTCATCGCTTGTCAGAATTCCCGCGCGCGCGAGGGCGCGTGTGAAGGCCTGCGACCCGGCAATGTCGGCCTGCACGAGCTTTTTATCAAAGTGCAGCGACCCGGAGAATTGTTCAAAGATCGCGGAAGGCCCGGTTTCGAATCTGCCGCCCCAGAGTTTCATGTGTGTTTGGTGTCCTCACCACCGGGGGCGGGGGTTGGCATGCCCGACCCTACGCGCGATTTGTAGGGGCGAGGGCATGCCAACCCCAAAGCCTACACACCACGGTTCGCTTACGCTTCCCGGCTCAGATTGAATGGCATTTTACGATGCCGCCTACTTGAACTCGAGAATCTCTTTTTCTTTCGCCTTCGCCGCCTGGTCTATCTTCAAAATATTGCCGTCGGTGAGCTTTTGGATAGAGTCGAGTGCTTGCCGCTCCTCGTCCTCGCTGATCAGTTTGTCCTTCATCAGCTTCTTCAGGTGCTCATTTGCCTCACGGCGTACTGTGCGAAGGCCAACCCGGCGCTCTTCGGCGATATGGCTGATCTTTTTCGCCAGCTCGCGTCGGCGTTCTTCGGTCAGAGGCGGAATCGGCACGCGTACAATTTTGCCGTCGTTGCCTGGATTCAGGCCGAGATCGGCGCTGCGAATCGCCTTCTCGATGGCGGCCAGCATGGATGTGTCCCAGGGCTGGACTGTAATCAGCGCTGGCTCCGGTACGTGCAATTGCGCCACCTGGTTGAGCGGAACACTCGATCCGTACGCCTCCACCCTCACGCTGTCGAGCAGGCTGATGGATGCGCGGCCCGTCCGAACCGTGCTCATTTCGTGCTGCAGTTCGGTCAGGACCTTCTCCATGCGGCTCCGCGCATCCGCATCCACCTGTTTTACATTCTCAAACTTATTGCCGCTTGACGGCGCGGCTTGTGGTTCATTCTTCATAACGCCGAAACCCTTATGCTACCGGATGACAGTGCCGATTGGTTCGCCCATCGCCATACGCATTATATTTCCGGTCACGGTCAGATTGAACACCACTATTTCCAGATTATTGTCGCGGCACATTGCCACGGCGGAGGCATCCATCACGGCGAGGGATTTTGCAAGCACCTCGGTATAGTCGATTTCCGCAAATTTGATCGCGTCGCCGAACTTGTGCGGGTCCTTGTCGTAGACGCCGTCCACCCGGGTCGCTTTGGCGATCACGTCCGCCTTGATTTCGAGCGCGCGCAGCGTTGCGGCCGTATCCGTCGAGAAATAGGGGTTTGACGTGCCTGCCGCAAAGATAACCACGCGGCCCTTCTCCAGATGCCGGATCGCGCGGCGCCGGATATACGGCTCGGCAACCTGGTGCATTTCGATGGCGGTCATCACCCGCGTCGGCACGCCTTGTTTCTCCAACGCATCCTGAAACGCGAGGGCATTAATCACCGTCGCGAGCATGCCCATGTGATCGCCCGTCACCCGGTCCATGTTCCTTGCGGCGGCGGCTACGCCTCGAAAGAAATTCCCTCCACCCACGACGAGGCCAATTTGAACTTTGGTCCGGGCCACTTCCGCAACTTCGGCCGCCAAACTCTGCACTCGCTCAGGATCAAGACCAAAAGTGTGCGCGCCGGCCAGCGCTTCACCGCTGATCTTCAGAAGAATGCGTTGATATTTCACCATGCGCGTGTTCGATCTGATGGTTGTTGGCAATTCCTCGTTCACCGCAAAAAAATGCCGGCTCACTGGAGCCGGCCGTTCATTTCAATTTATTCGGTTACCGGAAGCGGCGATGCTTCCGCTCCGGAAGTGTCCGCAGCCTCGCCCACTTTGTAACGAACAAAGCGCGCCACTTTCATCTCTCCCGAGCCGCCCGCTTTCGACCGGATCAGTTCGCCTACCGTCACGGCATTGTCCTTGATGAAGGGTTGTTCGAGCAGGCAAACTTCTTCAAAGAATTTGGCAAGCCGCCCCTCGGCGATTTTGTCCACCATCTTTTCGGGTTTGCCTTCCTGCAACGCGCGCTCCCGCTGAATTGCTTTCTCACGCGCCAGCACGTCCGCCGAAACGTCCTGCTTCGAGATGAATTGCGGATTTGCCGCGGTCACCTGCATAGCAATATCACGCACCAGCATCTCAAAGTCCGCGCTGCCGGTCACAGCCTCCGGAGCGTGAATCTCGACGATGGTCCCCACTTGCGCGCCCGTGTGCACGTACGAACCAATCACGCCGGCGCCGTTAACGTGCAGCCGCGAGAAGCGGGACACTGCAATGTTCTCGCCCAGTTTTGCGATCTTGCTCTTAATGATGTCGCTGACCGTCTGGCTCTTGTCTTTCGAGAACTGCTGCTCGTACAGCGCTACCGCATCCGCGGCGGCCTGTGCCACCTCTTCCTTCCGGACATAGGTCGGCTTCAGTTCCGCAATATGCTCGGTGATGTCGCGAACGAGATTCTGAAAATCCTCCGTCCGAGCTACGAAGTCCGATTCGCAGTTGACTTCCACCATGACGCCGGACTTACCGCCGTCGGAGATCTGAACTCCGAGCAGGCCTTGTTTGGTAGAACGGCCTTCTTTCTTCCCAGCGGACGCCAAGCCTCTGGTCTTTAGCACATCCACGGCCTTCTGAAGATCGCCGTCCGCCTCAACCAAAGCTTTCTTGCACTCCAACATTCCGGCGCCGGTCATCTCGCGGAGCTGCTTTACAAGTTGTGCCGTTATCTCAGCCATTGTATTTCCTCGCACACCGCAAGCGGGAAGCGCCATGCCTGGCACGACGCCCATCGCTTGCACACAATTCAGTCTAGTTGTTTATGGCTCGGCAACCGAGCCGGCCAATGTCTCCGGTGGCTCGCTGCCCGGCCCCTTGCGTGGCGTCTCAGCCGGTTCTTCGCTGGTCGCCATGCTCTCCGAGATCAACTGCTCCGCGTACTTCGGATCCAGATACTGCGTGTACTCTGTCTCCTCGCCCTCAGCGGTCTGTTCCTCTTCGCCGGCAACCTTTTCGCCGCCGAATTCCTGCTCGGTGGCAAGGGTGCGGGCTTCGGCGACTGCGTCGGCGATCTTTTGCGTGAATAGCCGGATCGCTCGCAGAGCGTCGTCATTGCCCGGAATCACATAATCGACTTCATCCGGATCGCAGTTCGTATCCACTACGCCCACCACCGGAATGCCCAGTTTGCGAGCTTCCTTCACGGCGATTGCTTCTTTGTTGGAATCGATCACGAACATGACGTCCGGCAGACCCGGCATGTCTTTAATGCCGGCCAGGTTCTGCTGAAGGTGCTTGCGCTCGCGTTCCAACCGGCCGATTTCCTTCTTCGCGCGGCCCTCGTACGCATTGTCGGCGGCCATCTCGTCGAGCTCTTTCAGCCGCTTGATAGAGCGCTGCACCGTAATCATGTTGGTCAGCAGCCCGCCCAGCCAGCGCTGGTTGACATAGAACTGCCCGCAGCGCGTTGCCTCCTCGGCAATCGCTTCCTGCGCCTGGCGCTTGGTGCCGACAAACAGAACGCTTTTGCCCTGCGCCGACATCTCACCCACAAACCGCATCGCATCTTTGAAGAGCTTCAACGTCTTCTGCAGATCGATGATATAAATCCCGTTACGTTCTCCAAAGATGTACTCTTTCATCTTTGGATTCCAGCGCTTGGTCTGGTGCCCGAAGTGAACGCCGGCTTCGAGCAATTCTTTCATCGAAATTGACGGCAAAATGCCTCCTTCACGAAATTACGAGGGGCGTCCTCGTGTAACGGTCGACAGCTTGGTGAATCACGCGGCCCAAAGCGGAATTTGCGTGGCCAAGCCGCCGCCGGTTGCGCAACAGGCGGCTCCGGGAGCCGCCTGCCACAAGGGATAAGGTTTTGAACGAAGAGATTAACGCTTGGAGAATTGGAAACGCTTGCGCGCGCCCTTCTGGCCGTATTTCTTTCGCTCATGCGCGCGGGGATCGCGCGTCAGAAAGCCGAGCTGCTTTAGTTTAGGACGCAACTCCGCGTTGAATTCAATGAGTGCGCGAGCCACGCCGAGGCGGCAAGCGCCCGACTGGCCTGTGATTCCGCCGCCGTCGGCGAGGATCAGGATATCGAATTTGTCGGCCGTTTCGGTCGCCAGAAGCGGTTGGCGGACGTACGCGCGGGCCGACTCGGTCACAAAATAATCTTCAAACGGCCGCTTATTAACCGTGATCTGTCCCTTGCCGGGCCTCAGAATGACACGCGCGGTCGCGGTCTTGCGGCGCCCGGTTCCCAAATGCTGAATCAACTTCGCTGGCACTAACTCCCTCTCTTACCTTCTTGCTTCTTTGCCCATATCGAGCGTGGCGGGCTTCTGCGCCTGGTGCGGATGCTGGTCTCCCGCGTACACCTTCAATTTGCGGTACATCTGCTTGCCGAGCTTCGTTTTAGGCAGCATGCCCGAAATCGCCAATTCCACCATCTTCGCCGGACGGGTTGCGCGCATTTTACTCGCGCCGGTTTCGACAAGACCGCCGGGATAGCCTGTGTGGCGCCGGTAAAGCTTCTGCTGTTCCTTCGCGCCGGTCAATTTGACCTTCGCGGCATTGACTATGATGACGTGGTCGCCTGTATCGATATGAGGAGTGTATATCGGTTTGTGCTTGCCCATCAAGAGCATAGCGGCGCGGCTCGCCACTCTTCCGAGTACGGCGTTTTGCGCGTCGATCACGTGCCACGCACGTGCAATCTCATGCTCTGACGGAAATTCGGTACGCATGGACAGACTTGTTCTTTCTATCTCGAAAACTCGAAACAATTCATCCTACCTGATTGGAAATGCAGGTGTCAAACGCACGGTCGGCGGCTCATTTTGAATTCTGCAATCACTGTCTGCCGGCCACATCGACTAGGCCGGCAACGGAGGCTCCACAATGGCGCTTCAAATTCTCGCAATCCCGGTGCTTGGGCTGGTCGGGGGCAGCGAGTTAACTGTCGCGGCGGTCGGGAATTCGAGCTGAGCAGGCAGCGGCCGGAAATACACATACCAGTACGCTCATCTCTCACGGCGTTGTTTGTTCGCGTGATGCCGTTTTGGATGGCAGGTTTTACACTGCTGAATATACGATTGCTTGCTGTTACCGTTCGAGCACCTGAACGGGTCTGCCTGGCGCCTCGCCGCGATTTCCTGTGCCATCCAAATTGCTGCTACTTTGTTCTCCCTCGTGGCCCCGTGCCGATCAACAATCGTATTGCGAAATGAACGCCGAATAACCTTCCGGACAACTGGAGCGCGCACAGGAACGCCGGTGGGGCTGCTATCACCGGTTGCGGATCTGTGAGTTGGTCGTTGCATTCGCAATCCTCATTCTCAGTATTGGCGTGCGCTAGCGGGCTTCCCGATCTGATCCGGACTACGCCCAATTTCGATCCGCTCGCTTGTCCCGGTGTTAATCATCCACGGCCTTTTAAGATTAAATGAATGGTCGACAGCCGCCACCATCTTCGGTCCTACCCGCCGCCAGGCAGGGAACGTGATTGAAGCCACAACTCTGTACGTCTTGCTGATCGTGTTTTTCGCCACTGTCATTCGTTCGGCGTTTGGATTTGGAGAGGCGCTGATTGCCGTGCCGTTGCTCGCCTTGCGCATTCCGGTTGAAATTGCTGCGCCCCTGGCCGTGCTTTTGTCCATTACGGTTGCTGGCGTGGTTGTCGCGCAGGACTGGCGAAAAATTCATCTGCGGAGCGCCGGATGGCTCGTAGCCTCTACGCTCTTCGGTATTCCGCTGGGCCTTTTGCTCCTGACGAGCGGCCATCAACAGGCGGTGAAGGCAGCGCTGGCAATCATTATCGCGGCGTTCTCGATTTATTCATTGCTCGGCCGGAAACCGCCCGAGCTAAAGAGCGACAGCCGGACTTGGCTTCTTGGCTGCGGGTTCTTCGCCGGCATTCTCGGAGGCGCTTACGGGATGAACGGACCGCCGCTCGTCATCTATGGAGCCATGCGTCGCTGGTCCGCGCAGCACTTCCGCGCAACGTTGCAGGCCTATTTTCTCCCGGCCAGCATCATCGGCATGGCTGGCTACTGGCTGGCCGGCCTATGGGTTCCGGGCGTGACGCATTACTATCTCGTTTCGTTGCCGGTTGTGCTTGCGGCAATATTACTCGGCAGAGCAATGAACCAGCGCCTGCTGCATGGAGAACGATTCCTCACCTATATTCACATCGGCCTGGTCGCCACGGGCGTGGTGTTGTTAGTCCAATCGTTCGGCCGATAGAGGCAGGTTTACGGACATCTCCGGCGATGGTCGTGCGGACACTTTAAGGAGGTAAATATCTCGTTCTGGAGATTCTGAATTATGGACCTTGTAGCGCACGATTTATCGTGCTGGCGGGCAGTTTACTGTCCGCCGGACCGTGGGCTGAAGCCCACGGCGGCAAGCTGAAGCTCGCGCCACAATCGCTGCGGCCCTAAGTTAACGGCATTCGCCTGCTGAGACTCGCCTCGACACTACAGGCTGGAGAGCCCCATCACAACTCAATGTGCCTCCAGCTTCGAACAGATCCGCAATGCGTCAACTACGCCTCGAGTTGTGAAAATCCCTTGCGGGTCGACGATTTCCAGATCTTCGAGGCGAACTCCATAATCGCCGTAAAGTGCTTCGAATGCATGGAGCGCCTCGTTTCTCGAGTTGTAATAACACCATTGCCAACGCCCATCGATTTTGGCGTTCAGCATCCATGAGTCATGTTCGCTGAGATTGGCTGAGGGTTCGTCCGCCACTCTTCTTTTTTGCACACTTCACGGGCGCTCGCTACCCCGCAAATCCGCTAGATTCCTGGCGTTCGCCTTCTACCGTCTCAAAACCGGTATGCACCGTAGGCAAATGGGTAGTTGTAATCCTTTCCCCCACTTGTTTGTTTCAAGAATTGTCCCGCAAACAAATGCGCACAGCCGAACCCGAACGTCACTGCGCGATGCGGCTGATATTCAGCGATTGCATCGATCTCTTGTCCAATGTGGCGGCTGATGGCCGTCGTGGACGCCGGAATCACGACCTTGCCGGAATTGCCGTAGAGGGCATCGCCTGTCGTGGCAAGCCAAAAATTTTCATAGGTCTGTTTCAGCTTCCATTTCGTTCCGGCTTTTTCCTCCACGCCCAAACGAAATTGCTCTACGTTTCTCCAGCCCACCTGATCCGCGAACCCAAGCTTGTCGTGCGAAGAAGGATAGAGCTGATCGAACGTGCTCCACGTCCGGCCGCTGGGATCGCGTGTGCCGGAAGCGTAATTCACCGCGGCCAATAACCGGGGCATCGCCCAACTCTTGCGAAACGTTTTGCCCAACTCCCAGTGGGCCGCCCAGGCAGCGATCGATTTCGATCCGACCGAGCCCGACTGTCGCGCCATTTCCACGTCATAGTCAAAATCGGCCGGGATCTCGCCCGTCCACCGGAATCCTGTCGTCACCTCGTTCAAAGCTCCGGGCACGGGATCCTGGGTGAGCGATTCTCCGGGCGGCGCGAGACGCCAGAAGACAAAAGGCTCGATCGTCGCGCGTGGGATCAGGTGAGAGAACGTGGAATAGATCCCATGCAGGTTGTTGCCTTGCACATGATGATCGATCACGCCATCACGGTCGACTACGACTGAGGACGCAAACAAGCTGATCTTAAAATCGGGTTGATGCACATCCACACGGATTGCATCGAACGTCCGGCCGGTGTTCGACCAGTTTGACGGCCCGATGAGGCGCTGTCCGCCGAAACTAAGCACCTGACGGCCTGCAATGACGTCGATCCAGCCCTCGGTCGAACTGCCAAACTCGGCATACGCCTGGCGGATGTCCCAGGTATTCTGATACGGCAAATCGCTGGGTAAATGCTGATTGAAGAAAATGCGCGAGTCCTGGGTCTCTCCGAAGAGACTAAACCATCGGCTCGGCTTCACTAATAAATTGAGCCGCAGACGGCCTAAGAGATAGGAATCGTCCGCTTTGCCGAATTTGATTCCGTTTTGTCCTTCCAGTCGTAAGCGGTAATCGCCGCCGAACTGTAGCCACGGCGGCAGGCTGCGATTTAAGTCTTCGACCGGCTGGAGCCATCCGGAAGCATCCGCTTGCTGATCGTTGGGCTCGCCACCCTGAGCGGTGTTGCTGGTCTGTGGTTGTGGCGCTGCCGACATCGCCGCAATCGTCGCCGCAACGAAAATGAGTAGAGGTCTCGAGAAAACGCGGAGCAGCGGGATCATGTTTCCCGGAATCCAGTTACGCAGTACGACTTGCTAGCGGATAAAAGAGGCCTGTCGATCATTACTCTCCAGCGATTCATTCTCTATTTTGGACCGTGGCGGGAATACTCACGGAAGCACCCGCCCCATTAGCTCGCCGCGGTCGATCTCGACAAAAACCGATACGCGACGGAACTTCTTTGTTCAGCCGTCGTCTACTCCCTCACAAGGATCCTCGCACGCCTGGTCTTTAAGTAAAGTACAGGCGCGGACAAAATTATGGAAGCTTTTCTCAAAGATATCCTGCATTCGGTCCGCATGTTTCGCCGGAGCCCTGCGTTTACTGTCGCCGCGGTGGCCGCCCTCGCTCTCGGCATCGGCGCGAACACCGCCATTTTCTCGGTAGTCAACGCAGTCCTGCTGAAGCCGTTGACCTATCCCGATCCCGACCGCATCGTGCAGTTCCTGCTGACTTCCCCCCAAGGCTCAGGGCCGGGCGCGTCGGTGACTAAGTTCAACATCTGGAAGCAACAGACGCAGGTTTTTCAAGACGTCGCCGCCTACGATTTCGGAGGCCCTGGTCTGAATCTGACTGGTGGCGCATTTCCGGAGCAAGTCCAGGGCATACACGTCACCAAAGACTATTTCCGGCTTTTCGGAGCCGAAGTGGCAACGGGACGCACGTTCACGACGGAAGAAGACCGCCCCAACGGCGGCCATGTCGTCGTGCTTAGCAATGGGCTATGGAAACGACGCTTTGGCGGCGATCCGGGTATTGTCGGGAAAGCCATCTCGCTCGGAAATCAGCCGTATACCGTCGTGGGCATTCTCGCGTCCAGTTTCGCGACGGATCCGCCCGCCGACCTCTGGCTTCCATTTCAGTTCGACCCGAACAGCAACGACCAGGCCCACTATTTCATCGCCGCCGCGCGCCTGAAGTCTGGCGTGACGCTCGGCATGGCCAATGCGCAGATGCAACTGGCAGCCAATCAGTTCCGGCGCAAATACCCCGGTGTCCTCGGCCCGAAGGACGGTTTTGGCGTCCAAAAGCTGCAAGACGCGATCGTCAGCGATGTCCGCTCGTCGCTATTTGTGCTGATCGGCGCCGTGAGCTTCGTGCTACTGATCGCGTGCGCCAACGTAGCAAATTTGTTGTTGGTTCGCGCAAGCGGGCGCAGACGCGAGATCGCCATCCGGGCGGCTGTGGGCGCCGGGCGCATGCGCATTATTCGCCAGTTACTCACCGAAAGCGTTTTGCTTTCACTTGCAGGCGGCGCGTTCGGCCTGGTTCTCGGTATGGTGGGGGTGCGCGCGCTTCTCGCTATCAATCCAGGGAACATTCCGCGCATCGGCGAACACGGCGCGGCCGTCACGCTCGATTGGCGCGTTCTCGCGTTCACGCTAGTAGTGGCGCTTCTGACGGGTATTTTATTTGGCCTGATTCCGGCGCTCGAAGCGACGCGTTCCGACCTCAGCGCCACGCTCAAAGAAAGCGGCGGGCGCACCGGCACGAGTTTCCGGCAAAACAAGGCCCGATCGTTGCTTGTCGTCAGCGAAATGGCGCTGGCGCTGATATTGCTCATCGGAGCGGCGCTGCTGATCCGCACATTCCTCGCTCTTCGCAGCGTAGATCCCGGATTCAACGCGCATAACGTGCTTACCCTGCAAATGTCGCTGACCGGCCCGCGCTTTGAGAAGACGGCGGGAGTGGCGCAACTGGCCCGCGACGGCATCGAGAGGATCGAGTCCCTGCCGGGGGTCGAGGCTGCGGGTACGACGTGCTGTCTGCCGCTCGAAGGCGGCTTCGGGCTTCCGTTCACGATCCTCGGGCGGCCGCTGACAAACGGTCCTTATCACGGCGGCGGCGGATGGATGAACGTCTCTCCGCGTTACTTCGACGTCTTCAAAATTCCCATGCTGCGCGGTCGAGCCTTCACTCCGCGGGATGACGGCAGTGCGCCCGGCGTCGTCATCATCAACCAGGCAATGGCACATCAGTACTGGCCTAAAAGCGATCCTCTGAAGGATCGAATCGTCATCGGTAAGGGCGTCGGCCCCGAATTCGACGAACCGGCGCGCCAGATTGTCGGTGTTGTCGCGGATGTGCGCGATGGCGGGCTGAATCGTAATCCACGCCCGACCATGTACATCCCGGTCGCGCAGGTTCCCGATGGCGTGACCGCGCTCAACGCCCGAATCGGACCTATTGCCTGGATCGTCCGCACTCGTGTTTCCCCGCATTCCTTGACATCCGCCATAGAGAAGGAACTCCGGGAGGCGAGCGGCGGGCTCCCCGTGGCGCATGTCCGCTCGATGGATGAAATCGTCGTGCAATCGACCGCGCGCGCTGATTTCAACATGGTGTTGTTGACCATTTTCGGTTGCTCGGCGTTGCTGTTGGCCGCCATTGGCATCTACGGCCTGATGGCTTACTCGGTGGAGCAGCGCACCCAGGAGATCGGTATCCGCATGGCGCTTGGCGCCGAATCGCACAATGTCAGAAACATGGTCATCGTGCAGGGCATGCGGCTTGCGCTTATTGGTGTAGCGATTGGGATTGCGGCCTCGTTCGGCCTCACGCGTCTCATCGCCACGTTTCTGTTCGGAGTAACGAGCTGGGATCCCGTCGTGTTCGTCATCGTGCCCGTCGTTCTGAGCGCAGTTGCTCTGTTCGCCGTCTGGCTCCCGGCGCGCCGGGCCACGCTTGTCGATCCCATCGACGCGCTGCGATACGAATAGCACGGCTTTGCCAACGCGTGTTATTTCAGGATCTTGGGTTCGTGGCGCACGATTCATCGTGCTGGCGGGCGGTTCACTGCCGCTCCCGCCAAACTGAACTTCGCCGCAACACGCAAAGCCATGCGCTATAACCCAGCGTGGCTGGGCGGATGGCGATGCCACAGACCTAGCCAAAGCATGGCTTTCCGGCTCAGACTCCGCGAGTTCACCCCGGAATTTCGGCGTTCCGCCTCTTCCCTTTCCCGTCTCGACTGCTTACAATGATCCGAGCCGCCCAACGCGGCGACACTATTTCTTATGAAGCATCTCTTCTTCGCGTTCGCGCTGTTGGGCCTGACACTCACGCTTCAGTCCGCTCCCGCGAATGTCTCCGATATTTCTGGAAAATGGCATTTTGTGCTCGATACGCCCGGCGGCGACCGGGAGATGGACGCGGTCTTTCACTTGGATGGCGATAAGGTAACCGGTAAATGGGGAACTGCCGATGTGAGCGGCACGTTCACCGGAGGAAAGCTGGCTCTGAGCTTTCCATACACTTCCGACGAAAACGGCGAACGGGACACGCTGAAAATCACCGGTGACCTCAGAGACGGCAAACTGATCGGCGATTGGCAGTTCGGCGGCTATAACGGCACCTTCAAAGCAACGCCCGTAAAGTAGACGTAAGGCATTTGGCTCCTGTTTTCCGCCTTTTGTCTTCTTCGCCCGTTATACTCATCCAATGCCTGCCAACGACTCACACGATCTGAGCCGTTTCGGCTACACGCAAGAACTCTTCCGCGACATGGGAGGGTTCTCGAATTTCGCGATTTCCTTCTCGATCATTTCCATCCTGACCGGCGCCGTGACGCTCTACGGCTACGGGCTACAGATGGGCGGTCCGCTGGAGATGACGTTGGGATGGCCCATTGCCACACTGTTCACGCTGACCATCGGCATTAGCATGGCTGAGCTTTGTTCCGCGTATCCGACCTCGGGCGCGATGTATCACTGGGCTTCCGCGCTCGGCGGCCCAGGCGCCGGCTGGTTCGTCGCGTGGCTGAGCATTGTAGGGCTAATCGCCGCGGAAGCCGGAATCGACTATAGTTGCGCGCAATTCATGCTGCCCTTTTTTCGAGTCGCCGTATCGCCGCGCAATATCTTCATCGCTTTCGCGCTCACATTAGTCATTCATGGGTTGCTGAATCAGTATGGCGTAAAACTCGTTGCCCGGTTAAATGACATCAGCGTCACCGTGCATATCGTTGGCGTCCTGGCCATCGTCGTCGGCGTTTTCTGGTTCGCCCCGTTACAACCGGTGGGCTTCCTGCTGACGCCATCGCCGGCGGCTTCGATCAAGGCGCCGTTCGTCTGGCTGTTTCTTCTCGGCCTGCTGCAAGCGCAATGGACCTACACAGGTTTTGAAGCTTCGGCGCATATGTGCGAAGAGACTTCGAACGCGCGGCGAAGCGCTCCGTGGGGAATCGTCCTTTCCGTGGCGGTCTCCGGCATCGCGGGTTATGCTTTGCTGCTGGCGTTGACCTTCGCGATCCAATCCGTGCCGGGTGTCCTCGCCGCGAAGGATGCGCAGGGCAATACGATTCCGGCGGCGATCGCCATCCTTCAAACAGCATTGGGCGCGCGCATCGGAAATGGACTCGCTGCGCTTGCATCGATGGCTATGTGGTTCTGCGGCCTGTCGTGCGTGACGTCCGCTTCCCGCGCCGTGTATGCACTCGCTCGCGATGGCGGTATGCCCAAGCCGAAATTCTTCGCGCGGGTCAATCCGAAACATGGGACGCCCGGGCCGGCGATCTGGGCGGTCGTCGTTGCGACTATCGTTGCCATGGCATGGTCGGGCGCAATTCCCGTCGTGACCTCGCTCAGCACCGTGGCGCTCTACCTGGCCTATATAATCCCGGTAATTCTGGGCTTACGCGCGCGTAAGCATGTCCCTTCCTGGACAGAATCCGCCGTCTGGAGCGCCGGAAAATGGGGACGGACCCTCAATTGGTGTGCGATAACCTACGCAATTTTCATTTGTTTCGTACTGATTATGCCTCCGAACGAATTGGCCGGGAAAACCCTCGCCGGCGTCGTCGCTATCCTGACCTTGATTTACTGGCTCAACGTGCGGCGGAAGTTCCGCGGCCCCGAGTGGGCGCGCCAGGCCGCCGTCGTCCCCGCAGGACAACCCCCCGCAGGAGCACCGAAATGACCGCAACTGAAGCGAAGCAATTTCTTCCGCCCGCCCGCCATTTCATCAACGGAAAGGCCGTCGAGGGCTCAGGCGGCGCTTCCATCGAAATCCGCAACCCGGCAACGGGCGAGCTTCTTACCTCTGTCCCGGATGCCGCCGCCGAAGATGTTGACCGCGCCGTAGCCGCTGCCCGCCAATCGTTCGAAAACCGCGCTTGGCGCGGCATGGACCCGTCCGCGAAAGAACGCATCCTGCTTCGCGTCGCCGAGCTGATGGAGCGGGATAAAGAAAAGCTCGCCGCGGTCGAATCGCTGGAAAACGGCAAGACGTTTCGCGAGGCGCTTCGCGCGGATGTAAATCCCGGCATCGATTCCTTCCGCTACTACGCGGGCTGGGTCCGCCGCATTTACGGCGAGACAGTCCCGGTGGATGGGCCATTCCTGAACTACACATTGCGAGAGCCCGTGGGCGTGGCCGGCGCTATCGTCCCGTGGAACTACCCAACCTGCATCGCCACATGGAAACTGGCTCCCGCGCTCGCCTGCGGCTGTTCAATCGTGCTGAAGCCTTCCGAATTAACGCCGCTGACCGCGCTGATGCTCGCCGAACTGTGTGCCGAAGCGGGAGTTCCGGAAGGAGTCGTCAACGTCGTTACCGGCTACGGCGCAACCGCGGGAGATGCGCTGGCCCGGCACATGGACGTCGATAAGATCGCGTTCACCGGCAGCATTCGCACAGCGCGATCTTTGCTGAAAGCTTCGGCCGAAAGTAATCTGAAGCGTCTGAGTCTCGAACTGGGCGGCAAAAACCCGAACATCATCTTTGCCGATTGCGATTTCGACGAAGCCGTGGACGCCGCATTCTGGGGCATTTACGCTAACAAAGGCGAGGTTTGCAGCTCAGGGTCGCGCCTGCTTATCCAGGACTCCGTACACGACCAGTTCATCGAAAAGCTGATTGCTCGCGCCAAAGCGATGAAAGTCGGCGATCCGTTCGATCCTTCCTCCGAAATGGGCTCGCAAATTTCAAAAGCGCAACTCGACCGCATTCTTGGATACGTGGATGCCGGGCGGCGGGAAGGCGCCGAACTGCGTTGCGGCGGCCAGCGCGATACCGAAGGCGCGAAAGCCAACGGCCTTTTCGTTCAGCCGGCCATCTTCACGGGAGTGAAGCCTCAAATGAAAATCGCGCAGGAAGAGATTTTTGGCCCCGTGCTCGCGGCCATTCGTTTCCGCGATGAGGAAGAAGCGGCTCAGATCGCCAACGGCACCATCTACGGCCTGGTATCCGCCGTTTGGACACGCGATATCCGGCTCGCCCACCGCATCGCGTCGCGCATCAAAGCAGGCTCGGTCTGGATCAACACCTATAACGGTTTCGACAGCGCGTCATCCTTCGGCGGATACAAGCAGAGCGGCTTCGGGCGCGACCTCGGCGCCCACGCTCTGGAGCAGTACACGAACGTGAAATCCGTCTGGGTAGGGCTATGACGCGGATCGACGACATCCTGCAAGACCTCACGACCGAAGGAATCCGTCGCATCAAGCTCGGCGTCACCGATATTGATGGAATTTTGCGCGGCAAGTACATCAGTCTGGAGAAGTTCGCCAGTTCTTTCGACCATCTTGGCTTCTGCGATGTCATTTTCGGATGGGACATTGGCGACGTGCTTTATGACAACGCCAAATACACCGGCTGGCACACCGGTTACCCCGATGCCATGGCCTGCGTGGACTTAAGCACCTACCGCCCCATTCCCTGGGAGCCGGGGACCGCGTTCTTCTTAATGGACCTATGCGCAAAAGATGGCTCGCCGCTCGGCATCGCGCCGCGCCAGTTGTTGCGTAACGTCCTGAAACGTGCGGAATCCGCCGGCTATCACGCGAAGTTCGCCGCCGAATACGAGTTCTGGTTTTTTCGCGAAACACCTCAAACTCTTCGCGAAAAGGGCTTTCGCGGACTCACGCCGCTCAGCCCCGGCATGTGCGGTTACAGCCTGCTGCGCGCTTCGCAGAATTCCGCGCTGGTGCTCGACTTAATCGATCAGCTCAACGGCTTCAATATTCCGCTCGAAGGCTTTCACACGGAAACCGGCCCTGGGGTTTACGAGGCCGCCATTCTCGTTGACGATGCGCTGGCCGCCGCCGATAAAGCCGCTCTGTTCAAAACAGCCGTGAAGGAAATCGGAGCACGGCACGGCGTCATTCCTACTTTCATGGCGAAGTGGAGCGCCGATCTTCCCGGCTCCAGCGGCCATCTGCATCAGAGTCTCTGCGCGGCGCACGGTGGAACGAACCTGTTCTTCGAGCAGGGCGGCGCTTCTCCGCTCATGCGCCACTACATCGCCGGGCTGGTGATGTATCTCCCGGAACTGATGGCGATGGTCGCGCCCACCGTCAATTCGTACAAGCGCACCGTTCCCGGCACGTGGGCGCCGATTAATTCCACATGGGGTGATGACAACCGCACCACGGCGATCCGCTCTATCGCCGGGTCGCCGAAATCGACCCGTATCGAACTCCGGCTCTCGGCTGCCGATATTAATCCGTATCTCGCAATCGCGGCGAGCCTCGCGGCCGGCCTCGAAGGGATCGAGAGGAAGTTGGAGCCCTGCGCTCCCGTCACGAATGGCTATGCCGCAAAGAGCGCCGCCGCTCTGCCTGCCGACCTGTCCGTGGCGTCCGCGAAACTGCGCGAATCGCAGATTGCACGCAAATGGTTTGGCGACGAGTTTGTCGAGCATTATTGCGGCACTCGCGACTGGGAATGGCGTCAATATCAGCGCGCCGTCACCGATTGGGAGCTTGCCCGCTATTTCGAATCCATCTGACGCTCCGCTGTATCTTGTAGAGGTGACGCATGCGCCACCCGCCGTTCGCAACTTCATGTTACTTTCCCGATTTTCTTTTCCCACGACAATCCTCTTCGGCCCGGGCGCTATCGACCGTCTTCCGGACGAACTCGCCGCGCGCGGCATGCACCGCCCTCTCCTGGTTACCGACGCCGGGCTGGTGAACACGCCCGCTGCCGCCCGCGTGCGCAAGCTGATTCCGCATGCGCCGGTGTTCTCCGCCGTCGATCCGAACCCCACGGAAAAGAACGTACTCGACGGCGTTGCTTTCTATAAGGAACACGATTGCGATAGCATCATCGGGCTTGGCGGCGGGTCGCCTATCGATGCCGCAAAAGCGATTCGCCTGAAAATCACGCATCCGCTCGATCTCGCCGAGTACGACGACAACATTGGCGGCGATGCGAAGATTACGGCGAATCTCCCCCGCTATATCGCGATTCCCACGACGGCAGGCACCGGCAGCGAAGTCGGACGCTCCACGGTCATCACCATTGCGGCGACCAACCGCAAGACCGTCGTCTTTAGCCCGCACCTCATTCCCGATCTCGCGCTCGCCGACCCGGAACTGACGACCGGCATGCCGCCGAAGATCACCGCGGGCACCGGCATGGATGCATTCACGCATAATGTGGAGGCGTATCTGTCGAAAGGTTTTCAACCCATCTGCGATTCGATCGCGCTGGGCGGCGCAAAGATCGTTTACGATCGCCTGCCGCAAGTGATGAAGCAACCGGACGACATCGAATCGCGCGGCCAGATGATGATCGCGGCGATGATGGGCGCTATCGCGTTTCAAAAGGGGCTTGGGGCTGTGCATTCGCTCGCTCATCCGCTCTCGAGCGAGTTCGGCATGCACCACGGCACAAGCAATGCCGTGCTCTTGCCCGCGGTTCTCGAGTACAATCGATCCTCGGTCCCCGATCGTTTTCGCGATCTGGCTCGCGACCTTGGCAAAGATATCGCTGAATGCACGCGCGAGTTAAATGAGGTCTGCGGCATCACTCCCCGGCTACGCGACTATGGCATACCGGAAAGCGCGCTGCCCATGCTCGCGGATAAAGCAGTTGAGGACGGTTGCCATCTGTTGAACCCGCGGCCCTGCACGCGCGAAGATTTACTGGCTCTTTACAAGCAGGCGTGGTAAGTGTGCGGCCTCTCCATCTCCAGGTCGCCTTCACTCAGAGCCGCCTTGCGTAAGCAAGCGGGTTCTTGAACAAACTCAATTCGCTGCTCTCAAACCGCTACGATCATAAGGCATGGCCAAGAAC
>Ga0134126_10004628_pt1 | contig 17224 bp, 16 predicted proteins | sample KB31752_FD_96881 | JGI IMG/M metagenome (GOLD analysis project Ga0134126, IMG submission 96881) | Terrestrial soil microbial communities with excess Nitrogen fertilizer from Kellogg Biological Station, Michigan, USA - KB3-175-2 | ecosystem: Environmental > Terrestrial > Soil > Unclassified ...
AGTGGGCCCGCCAGCACGGCCACCACATCAGCAATCGGGGCAGGATCCCGGCGTCGATCCAGCAGGCATTCGATCAGGCGCACACCGCCGCTTAATCGATAACCCAGTACCCGAGGTGAGTTGCGGCGGGCTGAACAGCCTGAGGCAACTCACCTCCACACCATCCAGATGGCGCGGGACAATATGCCTGTGATTATCTTGATCGGCGACACCACTGGCCTTGCCGGTGGCCGATTCTGGTTTTTGAACTGGTCGAGGCGGCCGTGACGACAGCTCCGTTGGAAGGCGTTGTTTGTTTTGGTGAAGCCGGGGCAAGCGAGGCCGGTTGATCCTTGGGTTGGTCTGATCGCCAGGACCAGCTCGTCGAAGGCGGCCACCACCCGCAAGGTCATCCGTTCGTCAACACCGAGTTCGTCGTGGCCGCGGCGGATGTTGTGGAGGAACGCGTGCCCGGCGATGATGATCTGGCTGACTGATCTGTTTTCAGGCTGCGCATCGGTCGCAGGCGACGCGTGAGCTGCCCGTGCTCGGCTTTATCCGGTTGTTGGCGTAGGCCTGCGTCCAGTGCCACGCACGTGGAGCCAGTTCATCACGAATGTGCGGGTAGACCGCCGCCTTGTCGGTGGTGAGCTCCATCGAGATGACTTTGGTGCTGAACAGCGCACCGGTGAACAAAACACCGAGCCGTATCAGCATCTCGCTCCGGGGACACACACCCGTCGATGACCTGCCCGAACTGGTCGATTGCCGGGTAGACCTAGCGCCACCGACCGGCCCCTTGCGGTAGGTCTCATCTATCCATTAGCGGTCCCCGACACGGTGTCGGCACGGTGTGGGTGCCGAACTGGTCATCCATGAGGCTGAGCTGCGGGTCGGCGTCGTGGTCGAGGATAATGACCTCACCCAGCAGAGTGTTGCCGCGCACGGTGCGGCGTGCGGCCATTGGGGGGTTCGGGCAGAGCACCGTACGTTGTAGGCGGGTGAAGTGCTGAACACGTCGACGGTGATGGTGCGAGAGGATCGATGCCTATCACGACCACAAGCCACCCGCGGTATCGACGTTGTACGGACCTGTCCTCGTGGCCGCTTCGCCCAGTTCCAAGCGCGCGACCGGCCACCGGCATTTGGCGGAGCCGATCACCACGGTGATCACAGGCGCATTCGCACGCGCCACAGAGGGATTTTCCACGGGAGCGCCAACATCTCACGCCGGTTCTCATCAACGTTCAGTGCCCTGAGCTGCTGGTTTTCTGGACCTCGCGGAGTGGATCAGCCTCGCCAGCTTGGCATCAAGGTCGTCGCCTAGTCTCGGTACCCGAAACCACGACTGGCAGACGACCATCACCGTGAACCGCGAGAGGGCATCAACGGCAGAGATGTCCCACTGAAAAGGATCCGATAGTCACGCAGTTCGTCACCCAAGCCATCGCGCCTCGATCCCACACAGGCTCTGGCCTGCTGTTTTGCTGTCGGGATTTGAACCCACGGCCTCTTCAAAGCAATAAAAGCGCCGCGCTGACCAGCGCATTTCCGCGGGTTTGACCTGCTTACGCGTCCCTCAGGATCCACGGAAGTCCGTCGTGATATGTGGTGATTGTCACGCAGTTCGTCACGTACCCGCACACACGATGATCATGACCGATCCAGGCAATTGTCGTGTGAACGGCGCACCCAGCCTGGTCCATGTGGTGGCCTGCGCCGCAGGCGCGGTGGCAGTGCCCGGCCAGACCGCGCCGCCCCAGCAGGATAACCAGCGCACCACCAGCATCACCCTCCAGGCCAGGTGCGCCAGCCACCACAGCTGACAGCGCAGGCGACCCTGACAATGGCTGGATTTGATCCCTAGAACCTGGCCCCCTGGGCCCCGTGTGTGCGTTGCTTGCGTTGGGACCCGCCGACGCCAGTAGTGCCTACTGCGGGCGTGGGGGGGGTCAGGCCGTACCTGACGTGCAAACGGCGCAGAGGAGGAGACCACCAGTTTCACCTATCCAGCAGCGTCATCGTCGCCGGTACCAGCAGACAGCGGACCAGAGTGACGTCAACGAGGATGGCGATCGCGAGTGCGAGGCTGAGTTCCTTGGTAATGATCATTTTTTTCGGTGGTGAAGCTCAGGAGCACGATGAGCATCAGTGTGGCGGTCGAGGTGATCGAGCCGGAGCGCTGCAGGCCGACCGCGACCGCCTGGTCGTTGTCCAGTTCCGAGTCGTAGGGTTCCTTGACCCGAGCCTGCAGAAAGGCCTTTTAGTCGATGGAAAATTAGGAGGCGAACGCGATGACCGGCGACCAAGCGTCCTGCTGCACTCCGTTCCGTCGTCCTGGCCGCCTTGCTTGTCGTGTTGGTGGTGCAATGGTGGCGCTTGCGCCATCGCGGTGCGACGCCGTCAGGCGCCGTGGACACCGCTGATGAGGCGTGGACGGTCTCCCGTCGAAGGGGCGGCGACTCAGAACCCGTGGATTCTTCGACCGCTGTTGTGGTTGTTTCGTGGATAGCATCGATTAGCTGCGGTTTTCTTGACTGCTAACGCTTGTTGTTTGCAGTCTTTGGCTTGCCTGGATGTGTCGTTCACCCCATCGGTGGCCTGAGGTTGACCACAGCTAAGCGACAAACTAGCCTGAAGGCGCGGTCGGGGTAGCACTACGAAAAGGGGTCCACGCATTTTGTGCCGCGGCTGTGTCGTGGCCATTTCGAGGCACGGGCTCGGGGTTTAACTCGGGCTGCAATGCCGTATTGCTGATATTTCTCAAGTGCATCGAGGTCGATTATCCAACGTATCGGGCTAGTGTTCCACTGGGGTCAAGCCGGCGGACATGAAATGAATTTGTACTGGGCGCGTTCGGAAAAGTACCTGCTGATCGTTTTGGCGCTCTCCGTGGCTATCGTCGGAGTATTAACCGCTTTGGTCATGAACCAAGAACATGACCAAAGCGCAGTCGCCGACGCACCGGTCAGGCCAACGTCGCAGCCAGCACTTGGTCCTACCGCACCGCAGGTAGCCCCAGCACCACAGGTGACCACAACCACCTCACCCCCGGCCCTGGCCGCTCCGGCGTCTGGTGTCATGACGCCAACTCAGCTGGTACCGCCTTCTGCGAAACCGCTCCAGGCGAAAACATTGCCTCGTCGGCGGGCAAATCCGGTCCCCGCACCGCCGCCATTGGCCGCAACGCATCCGGTAGCTCCGGCACCACAAACTGATCCTGCTCCTCCGGCCAGATCCGATGCTGCGGTTAAACCAGGATCACCGGATGGCTGGTAGGGACCTAGCGACTCCGGACTCACCGTGGTCCCCCCAGCCCGGTACCACATCGTCGAACAATGCCCTGACATGCTTCTGACACGTCAGCACTGCACCCTCGGCCCGTACCCGCACCTGCATGCCCTGTTAGCCACGAACGAACCCGGCCGGGCCGGTGATCGACGCGCGGCAGCAATCCCCGTCGGCAAGGGCCCCTAGGCGGTAGCAGCCAATCCTTATTACCGGGCGCGTCTAAGTCAGCAACGGCGGTGCCGAGTCTTTGTCGTGATCGCCGGGCCCTCCAATCCCTCTCGCCGCTGCGCCGTCAAGGACTTGAACCCGGGGCACCCAAGGTCGGCACTGGCAGCAGCCCCCGCCGGCGTGGTTCGCTCACCGGTCTGTGTGCGCCCCAGCAGTACCAGGGCGGGTATCAGGCGCGGTCAAACGGTAGGTGCAAGGCTGCCCGCCGCACCCACCGTCTTGATGACAGTCAGCGATTTGTCCCTCGCCACGTGTCAGTTTTTTATGGCTGCTGTGACTCCCGTGGGTTTAACGCTGGCACCATCTTCACGAAAAAGTGATGATCGCATTTGTCCTACGCCCAGACGGGGTCTACTGTGTGCGCCATTAGTCACCATCGGACATCCTCACGCGACATGATGATCTCTTTAGCGAGTGGCGTGGATGAGTTTGCCTCAATTGGTCGATCATGCAGCGGCGATCTCCACCGTGTTGGCTGAACTGGACGTGCACCGCCACGAGCCGGTACTGATCACGCTGCCGGACGGTCCTGGCTTCGCCGAGTCGTTCGCCGGCGCGGTCGACCAACAGGCACTGCCGCTGCCGGCTAGCCCGATGCTGTCCGCATCGCAGCTGACTGCCGCTGCGGCAGCGGCACAGGCCCGGTTAGTGCTCGCCTCACCGGATCAGCTGCCCGCATGGGCCGAGTTGGACACCGAACCAGCAATCCTGATCAATGGACCACACGGACCATGGGTAGCCGCGCTGCGGCTGCGGTAAGCCCGGTACGGCTAGTCACTGCGGTGCCGCCGGAGCTTGCGCAGCCTGCCCCACGCGGTAGACACGGTCGCCGGTGATGCAGCACCTACAAAGATCGCTTCAGCGCAGTCCATAGTGCCAGCGGGGATCACCGGTAAACAGCGCCTGTGCGATTCATCAGTGTCATGCCCGGTAAACGGTCAAAACCGGCTTTGACCAGCGGGGCATCCATCCTGTGGATAAAGGTGTACCCTCCGGTCGCCTCGATTACCTCCCCCTCCGAGTAATTGAGGACAGCCCGACCCCGCCGGCGCTTTCCTGCGGAGGTCCACGCGGTCGGGTCGGGCGCCGATCACGTCAGGGTACGGACAGCATGTGACCCGCGCGGCTGACACCCATCCGACGAGGCGCTGATGCCCCTAGATGTCAAGCCGCGGACGGCGGTGTTTGCGGTGCAGAGGTGATGATCGGGTACATCTCGCGAGCGATGTAACGCTTGAAGCAGCGAATGGCTTTGCGATGGGTTTTGCCTTCGGTGATGCGGCGGGCGAGGTAGTCGCGGGTACAGACGTCCCAGCGCAGCCGCGATAAGGCGATGCGGTAGAGCGCGGCGTTGGCTTGGGGGTCGCCGCCGCGACATGAGCCGGCGAGGGTCGTTTTGCTCGAGGATGCTTGCAGGGGGTTGACACCGCACAGGGCGGCAAAGGAGGCCTCGCTGTGCAGTCTGTCGGGGTTGTCGCCGGCGGTGATGAGCAGGGCAGCGGCGGTGTCGGGACCGATGCCGCGGTGGGTCAGCAACCTCGGGCAGTGCTCGGTGATCATGTCGGTGATCCGGTGGACGAGGTCGTGGATTTCTTCGGTGAGCTCGAGGATGCGCCGCGCCAGCAACCGCAGGGGGTAGACCGCCGCTGGTGACGCTTGCGGGCTGGCGCAGCGTCCACATGTCCATGCTGAACACCGCCCATGGCGCAGTTCGTACGGATCGGACTCGCGACGATGCGGCAGTTGCTGTCACGATCTCAACACGGGGGTTGGTTGGCCAGCACCGCGCCTCAAGATCAGTACCAGGCATCCGGGTCCACGTGTACTGCTGCTCCACAACCATTCTTACTGGAGGTAGCTGCGGCCAGGTGTTGTCATCGGCATCGAACGAGGAAAACGTGCCTTCTGGCGTTGCCGCTGGGGGCCGTCAGTGTGCTGTCTCTGACGCGGTTCGGCTACCTTTCCCGGGAGCGCTGTCACCGTTGGCTCCCTGTGCTGCGGGGGAGGAACCGCCGGGAGGTGTCGATAGACTGCTGGCAGCCTGTGCCGGCGTGGTTCGGTCATGCACTGGGTGAGGAAGGGCTGTGGGCGGTTTCCCCACAGTGGCACTGCGCTGGGTGGCGTCAGGTGGCTGATCCGCTTTTCTGGGCAGACCGTGCTGGGGTGCCACGAGGTCCGCGCCTGGCCCGGGGGGTGCGCACACCGGGACCGGACCGGTGGTCTGGGCCAGACGGCGGTGTCGTGCGGGGCGACCATCCCGTGGCGGGGCGGCCTGGGTGGGTGGGACATCGGCGTTGAGGCGTTCGCCGCGCAGTTGGTCATAAATCGGCGTCTGACGCACGGGCGACACGGTAGGGGTACGGCCTCCGAGGGCCGCATCAACAGGTGTGTACGCCCTGTGGATGAAGCTGTGAATGCGGACGAATCTCGGATCCGTCAATCACGTTGTGTAGTCGCCGGCGCCCCATCCGTGCATTCGGGGAACAGCATGGTGGGGCGGTAGGTGAATCACGGCTGGTGAGGTTAGCGTGAAATATCAACGCTACAGATCCCGTAGAACCTTGCCATGGAGCAGCGTTGCGGTGCGCAACGCCGATGCGGCATCGCGGATACTAAGTGACGGTGCCCAGATCGGCAGCGACCGCCACCCGGGTCGCGCAGGTCGATTATCTCTTCACGGTGACCAAGTCACACTGATGGGCGGCTAACCATTAGGGGCGAGCCGGTCAGTGGTCAACACCCGACGTCTTCCGGTGGCTGTCACCACTGGGATGTCGGCACGGTGTTTGCAGTTTTCCGCATCAGCCACCTGAAATCTCCGCCGGGAGACGGACTTGTACGCTCTTAGCTGCCTTGATTGGCTCCCGTATTAGGCCATCCTTACCCCGGGAGACAAGTCGAGTGCGCCAAATCAGGATGATTCAGGCACGGGATCACTTTCAGGCGCACATGTTATCCACAGTGGACTACGGGCAGGGTTATCCGTTAAGATTTGCGCCCTATTGCGTCGGTCTGTCTCAGTGGTTGTTTCGCGATCGTCAGCGGCCCTGGGGCTCGGCTAAGCCGGGTGACCAGTCAAGGAGTGTGTGAGGTGATCTGATGCCGTTAACCCCGGCGCAGGTGCGCGGTGTGGCATTCAATAAGCCCCCGAGAGGCAAGCGGGGCTATCACGAAGACGAAGTGGATGCCTTCCTTGACGTGGTGGCCGCCGAGCTGGCCCGGTTGCTGGAGCAACACACTGATCTGCGCACCCAGCTCGCGCAACGTGATCAGCAACCAACCCCGGGTGCGATCGACACCGCCGCGGCCCCGCGAGCGCCCGCGTCCCCACCGATGAGGCAACCGCCGTCGGCCGATGCGGATGAGTCCCACCATCACGCCGCCCGGGTGCTCAACCTGGCTCAACAGACCGCCGACCGGGTCACCAGCCAGGCCACAGCCGACGCTGAGGCCCTGCTCAGCCAGGCCCACGCCCACGCCGAGCAGCTGCTGTGCCAGGCGCGGACCACGGCCGAAGCTCTGATCAGCGAGGCCACCACCCGGGTCGAGACCATCCTCCACGACGCCCGTACCCGGGCCGACACCGTGGAGCAGCAGTCCAGGGACAAGGTCGACAAGGTCGCCTCCGCGCAGCAAGAGGTGCTGCGTCAGCACACCGAGATCATCACGGCGCTCGGCGCGGACAAGACCGCCCTGGAAAACAGCATCGAGCACCTGCATGCCTTCGACAGCGACTACCGCACCCATCTGATGCGCTTTGTGCACGCCCAGCTCCACCAGCTAGGCGCCCAGGAGCTCGCTGGACCCGCAGACCTGACCAGTACTCAGCAAGCCCCGGTAGCCGCCGGGTCTGGCACCCGCCCCAAGACATCCGTGCCCCGATCTTCACGAGATCAACACCGCTGGCAACCTGCGGTGAACGCATAAGGCGGTACGCCCCACCCAAGCAAAAGCTGTCGGCCACAGCAGAAGGACTGGCGCAGGCGGCGGCACGGACACCCGGCCCCCGAGTTCGGCAACCGAGACGCCATCGTGGCCGGACAACCGGGCCCGGCTTGTGCCGTGTGTGATCCTCCCCCCGGCCGTCACCCGGAGCACTCCACTTAGTTGATTACCAGGGTGCCTGAGCCCAGCATCTGGGCAGTGTTCTGACGATGGTGGGTGCCCAGGTACACAGGTCGTGAACCGGATGGCCAGGCGGCCGGGGCAGCGTCGCGGGGCACCGTCGGACGCACCAGGCGATGTCTTCCGGGTCCCGGGGCGTGGGCGGGTGGGGTGTTGGCTGGGAGGGACCTCGGCGTTGATGCGCTCACCCCGCAGCTGGGTATAAATCGGAGGGATATGCCGAAGGTTCCCTCATCGGGCTCCCAGGGTGAGCGGAAAGCTAAGGGGGTCCAAACAATGCGCGACGCCGGCTTAGTGCGGCGTGTCTTGTTGCGGGGCTGGCAGGTTCGTGATGCTGTGCGGGCCCCGTTGGCCACGACCTGGAGAGGCAGGCTTGGCCAGCGGGGAGTTCAATACCATCCGGGCCACGAGCACGACACCACCTACGCCCGATGCGGGACCACATCGTCGCTGCGGTGGCGCGTGTGCCCTGGCCACAGTAGTAGCGGGCCGCTGTTGGGCCGTGGAGGTCAGCCGCGGCAAACGTCTGGCCCTCGATCCACGGCGGACCGGCCACGTCCTACATCATGCGGGCCTCAAATTCATATGTTCCTTACGGGGGCGCCTGTGGTGGATGAAACTGGGGGTCGGCCGCCCGTTGACGTCGGTGTCCGCGGCCACCCGGTCGGTGGCGTGGTGAAGCGAGTCAACCGTTGGATGGTCGAGTGTCTGCGGCAGCAGGCTCTACAGCCCGGGCCGCGTCCCGATTGAGGAGGTGGCCGGGATTGTGTGTTAAGGCGATCATCAGGGATTTCAAGGGGGCTGATCATCCCGGAGGTGGGGGTGGAGCTTACGCGCCGACGGGAAACTTGATCCCGATTGGTCGTGGCATTTGGTCGGTTGGTGTCCGGTAAGAGCTGCGGGTGAGGAAGCACGCGATGCGTGGCGTTTTCTGGACGGTGGCCTGGGTGGCCGTGCTGGTCATCGCGGCGTGCGGCAACGGAGACAGCGGCGCAAGCTCGGGGTTCACGTCGCGTAACCAGTGGTCGATCGCGGGTCAGGAGATCAACGTCCTGTTGCCGTACAAGATCCCCGAGCGGTTTCTGGTCGAGTTCACGCGCCAAACCGGGGTGAAAGTGAGTGTTAATGTCACCAATTGGGATGCGGTGCACTCTAAGCTGATCGTCGCCCATACGGCGAAGGCTTACGTCGCTGACGTAACAGAGTTCGATTGGTCGTTTACTGGTCAGTTCGCCGCCGCCGGGTGGTACGAGCCGCTGGAGAAGGTGCTCGATCCGGCCCTGGTCGGGGATCTTTCCCGGGCCGACTCGGCCTTTACTGCGGGCGGACACACCTACGCGGTCTGTTATTCGAATGACTATCGCCTGTCGCTGTACAACACCAACATGTTTATGGCGGCCGGTCTGCGGGAGTTCCCGCAGACGTTCGCCGAGCTTGGCCCGGCGGTGGCCAGGCTGAAGGCTTTGGGCGTGCGCTATCCGTTGGGCATACCGATGGCTGCCACGGAAGGTGGCGTCACGCCGTGGTATCTGCTCACCGTGGCGATGGGTGGGCAGCTGTTCGACCAGCACTTGGAGCCCCTGTTCGCCGACCCTGGCTCGGCTGGCTACCGGGCTCTGCAGTTTGAGGTCGACGCCGTGCACAACGGCTGGGTGTCACCGGGCAGCGTCACGCTGGACAACGGGCCGGCGTTTGACCAGTTCGCCGCCGGCTCCAGCGCGATCCTGCTCGCCTCGAGCCCGGGCAATCTGCCGACGGCCAACGACCCCCGGCAGTCCAGCATTGCCCCGCACGCTCAGCCCGCACTGGTTCCCGGCGTCCGAGGCCCGGGCATGACTTTCGGGTTGCCCGAGGGCCTGGCGATCCCGGTGACGGCCCAGCACAAGGACGCGGCCCGGGTCTTTATCGAGTGGTGGATGCAGCCGGATAACCTTCGCCTGTTGTACCAGGAGGCGGGTATGTTGCCCTGCCGCAGCTCGCTGGTCGCCTCCATGGCCACCAGCGGCGAGCTTGCCGGTGGCAGCGTCTTAAGCGAGGAACTCGCTCACGTCGTGCCGCTGTTCGGCCAAGGCGCACCGAAGTGGTATGGCCAGTTCAGCTCCACCGCGCAGGGCCTGCTCAACGCCGCGCTCAAGGGCGACCTGAGCGTCGAGGCGGCGCTCAGGCAGCTGGCCGCGAAGGCCAGGGAGCTGGCCGGGTCGTAGGCAACGATGGGATTAGGCCTTCTCAAGCGGCAGGTCGACACTGGCGGTGTGACGTCAGGGCGAATCTCGCGGTCGGTCGATGTCGCCGCGCAGGAGGAGACTTGGGTCGGGATGCTGATGGTGGCACCCGCGGTGATTATCACCGCGGCGCTTGTCATCTATCCGCTTGCCAAAGGCTTCCAGGCAAGCCTCGGGTCCGCGGACGCGTCTATCGGGGGGCAACCACGCTTGGTCGGCCTAGGTAACTACGGCGACGTTCTCAGATCCTCGACCGCGCGTGACGCCATCGTGCACACGGTCATCTACGTGGCGCTGGCGGTGACACTCGAGCTCACGCTCGGGCTGATTGTGGCCGTGGCACTGCACCGGGCCTTTCGTGGACGCGGCATCGTGCTGGCCATCCTGCTTCTGCCGTGGGCGCTTCCCTCAGTGGTCAGCGGCGTGCTCTGGCGGCGTGTCTTCGACCCTGACAGTGGGCTGCTCAACAGCGCGCTGCAACAGCTGCATCTCGTGAGTCATCCGCACGTCTGGATGGCCAGTCGCGGCTGGGCACTGGTATTCGTCGCGTTGGTGCATGTCTGGGGTGTGCTACCGCTGGTGAGCCTGATCCTCATCGCCGGGCTCCAGAGCATCCCCGAGGAGGTCTACAGCGCCTCGGCGGTCGATGGCGCCACGCCGCTGCGCCAGTTCCGTCACATCACGCTGCCGCTGCTTCGACCCTCGATTGCGGTCGCGCTGACCATCGGCACAGTCTGGGCGATCAAAATCTTCGACGAGATCTACGTGCTCAACGGCACCGCACTCAATACCCGCTCGATCCTCATGGAGGTCTACAACACCACCTTCATCAACGCCGACTTCGCTCACGGCACCGCGCTGGCGTTGCTGCTCACCGCCGTAACCGCGCTATTGGCAGCCGTCTATGCGGTTGCCTTCGGGAGGTCACCGACGTGATCCGCTTCCCTACTGCGCAGCTGTTACGGATCGTGGTGATCGCCGCGATCCTCCTATGGTCGCTTGCGCCGATCGGACTCGGCGTGCTCACCAGCCTGTCGACCCAGACCGACGCGCAGGCAATACCAGCCCGCTGGCTGCCCCCGCACGCGACACTGGACTCCTACCGTTCGCTGCTGGGCGGCACCGGTGACTATCGCGCTGGCGGCACCGTCTCCGAAAGCGGCGCGTTCACCCACGCTCTGTGGAATAGCGCATCGATCACAATGCTGTCGACGCTGGCGATCCTGTGCGTCGCCATCAGCGCGGGATACGCATTCGCCCGCCTGCACTTTCCCGGTCGCGGTGCGCTGTTCTGGGCCATCGTCACGACGACCGTCGTCCCGGTGTTCACCGTCGTCCTCGCCTTGTTCGGGCTCCTGGCTGACGCGCACCTCATCGACCGCAAGCTCGGCCTGGTCCTGGTGTTCGTCAGCACCACCACACCGCTGGCGATGTGGCTGGTGCACAACCACGTCAAGCAGCTGCCCACCGAACCCGAAGAGGCTGCCCTCCTCGATGGTTGCACCAGCTGGCAAGCGTTCTGGCACGTGGCGCTACCGCAGATGCGCTCAGGTATCGCCGCACTCAGCGCGATCGTCGTGCTCTTGGTCTGGGGGGAGTTCCTGATCCCGCTGCTGTTGACCTCAACCAACGCCAGCAAACCCGTGACGGTGCTCATCCCCGAATACATCGGCAAGTACACCACCAACTACCCACTACTGGCCGCAGCGGGCATGCTCGCGATGCTGCCACCCACCGTCGTCGCCCTCGTCCTGAATCGCCACATCCGGGGAATGCTCAGTGGATCGTCCTGACACCGCGTCGACCAGCGGAATTGTCCTTGAACGCGTTCGCAAGGAATTCCCGGGCGGTGTCGTCGCCGTACGTGACCTCAGCCTGACTGTCGAGCCCGGTGAGCTCGTCGTGCTCGTCGGCCCCTCAGGCAGCGGCAAAACCACCGTATTGCGGATGGTCGCCGGCCTCGAGACGGTCACAGCCGGGCAGGTGAGCATCGCGGGCCGCATAGTCACCGGTCTGGCCCCCCGGCATCGCAACGTCGCGATGGTCTTCCAAAACTACGCGCTGTATGCGCACATGACCGTCCGAGCGAACATCGGCTTCGCACTGAAAATGGCGGGCATGCCCAACCATGAAATCCGCACGCGAGTCAACCAGGCAGCGAACATCCTCGGCATCACCGAACTGCTCGACCGTAAGCCGCGCCAGCTCTCAGGCGGCCAGCGTCAACGCGTGGCCATGGGACGGGCCATCGTCCGCGAGCCAGCGGCGTTCCTCATGGACGAACCGCTGTCGAACCTCGATGCGACGCTCCGCGTCGAGATGCGCGCGGAGATCACCAACGTCCACCAGCGCATCGGTGCGCCAACGCTGTATGTCACCCACGACCAGACCGAGGCCATGACGATGGGAAACCGCGTGGCCATCCTTCACCAGGGAACGCTCGAACAGATCGGCACACCGATGGAGCTCTACGAGCGGCCCGTCAACGTGTTCGTCGCCGGATTCATCGGCTCACCGGCGATGAACCTCCTGCCGGCAACACTCGACAGCTCCGGCGACCACTGGTACGCCACCGTCGGTGGCTGCCGCCTACCGATCCCCCCCACAGCGCGCGCAGCACTACGGCCCTTCGCCGGCCACGACATTCTGCTGGGACTGCGCCCGGAGGACCTCGTGTCCACTCACGACATGCGCGACAGCGAACACGGAATCATCCAGGCGACCGTGGCCCGAACCGAATCACTGGGATCCGAGCTGCTCGTGTACCTGTCCCTCAATGGCGACACCCCCTCGCGGCCGCTGACAGCGCGCCTGGATCGCCGCGCCACAGTGCACCAGGACACACCCACCCGGATCGGCGTGAATCTCCAGCGGCTGTACTTCTTCAACCCCACAACCGGCGCCGCCATCAGATGAGCACGCCACCCAACTGGCCTGCTCAGCAGACATACGACCGATCAACTGCCCAATCTGATCCCACGGCAGCCCGATGGTAGATACCGACGCGAAGCATGGCTGCGCTCCGGCGACTCTCTGAAGATGCGGTGGTTGTCTCGCGGATCGGATCCCCCCGCCTTGCCTCCGATGCCACGACCGGCTCGTCGGACTGATCCACGAAGTTGCCCAGGTCGCTTCATATGGACGACCTATTCGGCACCCACACGGGTCAAGCAGTTCAAGGCCCGCGGCGCCCGCAACCTGCCCTCGATCGACTACGGCCGCAACACCGCCTGGCTGTAGCTGGCCGCCCTGGCCACCTCACTGACCGCGTAGCTGCGCCACCTCGCTGGACGGCGAGCTGGCCAAAGCCTCCACGAAAACCCTGCGGTTTCGGCTCCTGTCCGCCCCAGCGCGGCTGGTCACCCACGCCAGACGACGAATACTCAAGATCCTACCCGGCCGGGAATGGTCCGCCGACCTGGCCACCGCCTGGCACCACCTGCAAGACCTGTACCCCGTGTGACCCGAGCCCCACCCGTCCCAACTACCTCGCGGTACCCGGCCGGCCATGGAACCGGCGCCCACCCGAGCACCCTCGGGCACCTCACCACGCCACGCACGCCTTCCATCACGAAACGATCCACAACCCAGACGATCAAACAGTAGTGGATCAGCATGAATGATCTAGGTTGGTCGCCTTATCCGGCCGGCGAACGGGCGCTGGCCGAACATGTGACAGATCGAGTTGATTGACCAGCTGACGTGGTGCAAGAGGGCCCCGCGGACCAGCCCCGCCCAGAAGAACGCGGTTAATGCACCCCGGAGAGATGGGTTGATCATCCCGCCGAGGATTGCCGGGGCGAGCAGGCTGACGGCGGTTCACAGTGGGAACTGGTGGCTGATCCGCTCGATGTCGCGGTCGGCGAGTAGGTCCGGGGTGAAACGCGCGGCGTTGGTCCGGCCACGGGCGAACAGCCAGCCGGTGTGTGCGTGCCAGATCCGCTCGGGGGTATCCGCGATGGTGCCCGCCGGCGATGGCTGCGGCGTATAGCTGAAACTTCTCCGGTCCCCGACTTCGGGGATGCGCTTTATGTCCTCCGCCAACGGCTCGGCTTCTACTTCGGGTCGTCACCGTCTAGACGCGAATTTGTGGTTCCAGGGATTGCTACTCCGCTACATTTTGTGGCCATTCCTTCACTATCAGGATATCCTGGCCGATAGCCTGACCGCAGTGTTACCACGGTGAAAAATTTGCCGTGCTGCACTTGGTACGGGTTACCAAGCATGTGAACATCCACGACATGGACGTATCTGCGGCCGACGTCGCCAAGGTTCCCGCGGGCAACATGCGGGTGTCGCGAGCTGAGTTTGCGGCGCTGTGGCAGACCGCGGAGCGGTTCCACGACGAGCAAGTCCGGCGTGGTGTAGCAGACTGGTATGGCTCCGGTGTGGTGGAGACCTGTCGCTGGTTGGGCAACGCGATCGTGAAACCGGAGGTTGGCCCCTGGCGTCTCGCACCGTCGCCGGTGACGAAACGCATCCACGTCGCCTCCGACGAGTTGATCGAAGCGGAATGTCGGGCCGCCGAGCAACTGGCCGGACGTCGGCCGGTACCCGCCCACTTGCAGCGCCAGCCCGGATGGATCGAGGCTGTCGTGGCGACGTTGAACTGGACGTGGCGACGACACGGACGCTCGCCGTTGGATACTGGCCGCCGCGCGTGGGGCTGATCGTAAGGAATCCCGCTGACCGGCGTCAGACACCAAGCGCGGTAGTCACTCGCCGTTTGTGTTCATTGAGCGACACATTCAGTTAAAGGGGTGCCCGGGCGATTCACCGTATCGCTGCTTGGGGAAGTCACCGCAGCGCTACGTGCCTCCGCCCGGATCGGATGACCGAAACCGGCCCCGCAGCACGGCATAGGTGCACCCTCACCGCAGCGCAGACCGTGCATCGGGTTCCCCCAGCCCCAGGGTCAACGTCTTCTAGACGGTCCACGGCTTGAGATCCCGGGTGATCGACCCTGTACCGCTCCAGAACTTTGCAAGTGCCGTTGACCGGCAGCTTAAGGAAGGCGACGATCAGGCACGATCGTCGATCGTGTGTCATCGACTCCTCTACCTGATCATGGTGTGCTTGTTCCGGTGGCTGGCGGTCCTGACGCGCAGCGAGTCAGCACTCATTGCCGAGCTGCTGACGTTGCGCCACGAGGTCGCGGTCTTGCGGCGGCAAGTGGGCCGGCCACGGCCGTCGTGGCCGGATCGAGCGGTGCTCTCCGCGTTGGCCCAGCTGTTGCCGCACGGCTGCGGATGCACCGGCTAGTCACACCAGCCACGTTGCTGGCCTGGCACCGTCGCTTGGTGACCGCAAGTGGCGGTACCCGAACCGGCCAGGCCGCCCCTCGGCGAACAACCAGATCCGCGAACTAATCTCCAGGCTCGCCCGAGAGAACCCCCGCTGGGGGTATCGCCGCGTACAGGGGGAACTCCTCCGCCTGGGCTACCGGCTCAGCGAGTCGACCGTGCGGCGCATCCTGCGCGCCCACGGGATTGGCCCAGCGCCTCGGGATGGCGACACCTCCTGGCTGACCTTCCTGCGCGCCCAGGTTGACGGGCTGCTGGCCTGCGACTTCTTCCACCTCGACACGATCTTCCTACGCCGCCTGTATGTATCGAAGTACGAACCCGCCGGGTCCACATCCTCGGGGCAACCGCTCATCCGACGGGGCAGTGGGTCACCCAGTCCGCCCGCAACCTCGCCATGGATCTGGGCGACCGGATCACCTCGTTCCGCTTCCTCATCCGGGACCGGGACGCCAAACTCACCGCCAGCTTCGACGCCGTGTTCCGTAGCGAGAACATCACGATCATCAAGACACCGCCACGAACTCCTCGCGCGAACTGTTATGCCGAGCGGTTCGTCCGCACCATTCGTGCCGAGTGCACCGATCAAATCCTGATCTACCACCAACACCACGCCATCAGGGTGCTGTCTGAGTACGCGCAGCACTACAACACTCATCGGCCACACCAGTCCCGAGACCAACACGCACCCAACGATGAGCACCGGTCAGTCACCGTGCCCATCGATGGCCCGATCCGACGCCACCGGATACTCGGCGGCGTGATCAACGAATACCACCGAGCCGCCTGATTCACTCTATGAAACCCGCAGGTCACCGACTTGCGGCGGTTTTTGAAGCGGTACACGGCAGTGCGCGCAGCGGTCTATCACCGCGTGGGTTCGGCCCGTGAGGTCTTGGAACTCCGCGATCTGCCCGAGCCCGTGCCGGGGTGCTAGGGAGGTGCGGGTGCGTCTGGCGTTCTCGGCGGTCAATCCCACCGACTGGCGGGCGCGGGCTGGGTTCCGCGGGGTGTTTTGCCGTTCCCGATGCAGATACCTGGCCAGGACGGCGCGGGCGTGATCGACGCGGTCGGGCCGAACGTCGAGGATGCGCGCCTCGGAGAGGCCGTGTGGGTCTACCACGCCGCCTGCCAGCGGCCGACGGAGACAGCCGCGCAGAGTGTGGTCGTCCCCGCCGGGCAGGCGGTCGCTGTGCCGGAGGGCATCGGGCTTGAGCAGGCCGCGGCGTTGGGTATCCCGTTCATGACCGCCCACCGCTGCCTGTTCGCCGACGGGCCGATCAACGACCGTCGCGTGCTCCGGCGCCGGCGGCGCCGGCGCGGTGGGCCATGCCGCGATCCAACTGGCCAAACGCGGGGGCGCGGAGGTGATCGCCACCATCAGCACACGGGAGAAGGCCGCGCTCGCCGAGCAGGCCGGCGCCGATCTGGTCGTGAACTATCGAGAACTCGGCACCGCCGATCGCATCCGGAAGGCAGCGCCTACCGGTGTCGACCGGATCCTCGAGCTCGCGCTGGCCACCAATCTCGAGCTCGACCTGACGGTGATCAAACACGGCGGGACAATCATGACCTACTCACCCGAGCGTGCCGATCCGGAGCTGCCGGTGGCGCGGCTGATGCGCGAAGGGATCCGCCTGAGCTTCATGCTGATCTACACCACTCCGCCCGAGGCGCTGCGCACCGCGGTCGAGGCGATCACCTCGGCCCTCCTCGACAGGGCGCTACGCCCACTGCCGACGACCGTGTTCGCGCTGGAGGAGATCGTCGCCGCCCACGAGGCCAGTGAACAGGGCATCACCGGCAAGGTCCTCATCGACACCCACTGAGCCTCAGCGCCCAGGCCCCGGCCCCCGCGCGGCGGCCGCCCTCGCCCTCGCTTCCTGCAGCGCCACCAAACGAACAATCAGAAACCGAGCAGGCAACAACCAACCGACCAGGTAAGCAACCAGACGCCGCTGGCCTGATCCGAATCGAGACACAGACCGGCAGGGAGGGATCGAGATGGATATTGATCTCAGAGAGAAAGTTGTCGTGGTGACCGGCGCCGGGCGCGGACTCGGTCGTGCCCTCGCG
>Ga0134126_10004629_pt1 | contig 17223 bp, 13 predicted proteins | sample KB31752_FD_96881 | JGI IMG/M metagenome (GOLD analysis project Ga0134126, IMG submission 96881) | Terrestrial soil microbial communities with excess Nitrogen fertilizer from Kellogg Biological Station, Michigan, USA - KB3-175-2 | ecosystem: Environmental > Terrestrial > Soil > Unclassified ...
AATCGAGCGTGACTAAGCCGTTGCCGCTATGTTCGCCCGCCACCAGCACCGGATTGCTCCCGCCGTCGAACGACCCGCCGCCGCCGCCGCTGCCACTGCCACTGCCACTGCCGCCGCCACCGCCGCTATAGCCGCCGCCACCGCCGCCGCCATTATAGCCGTTGCCGCCGCCGCCGCCAAAGCCGCCGCCGCCCGAGCCGTAGCCTGCCGATCCACCCGCAAAGCTCGAAGGCCAAGGCCCAAAACCGCCGCCGCCCGATAGGCTGCCGGGGCCGGCCGAGCCGGCGCTGTTCCAACCACCGCCGCCACCGCCATTGGAGCCAGAGGCGTATTGGCCTCCCTGCCCTCCCCGGCCACCCGACCCGCCCGCGCCATCGCTAGAACCGCCCTGACCGCTTTGGCCGCTGGTCGTCGTCTGTCCCGTGCCGCCGGCACTGGCGCTATAAAAGCCCGAGCCGCCGCCGCCGCCAGCGATGACGAGGGGCGTATAGCCGCCGCCTTCCATCGCCTCGAGAACGAAAGAGCCGCCACCCCCGCCGCCACCGGCGTTCGCATCGGCGCCGCCTTGGCCGCCGACCACGACAACCAGATTTTCGCCCGCGGTCAGGCTGAATTCGCCGGAAACTTCCGCGCCATCGCCGCCCACGCCGCCTCCTCCGGCGCCGCCCTGGGCGCCGTACGCGGTGATGTCGTAGACGCCTGACTGGGTAATGGTGATATCGACGAAATGGCCAGTGAAACTATACGAACTGCCCGCCATGCCACGTTCCCCGTTCGTTCACCCTCCGCGCCGTGCGTGACTCGGTCGGTCTCAGTGTATTCCAGAGTAAGTCGATTACAATGCCAGAATAACGTTAAGTCTAGCGGAAAGTTGATCCGTCGAAGCCTCGTTGCTGATGCCTCAAAGGATGCGGACACCGCGGACGTTGAATTTCGCGTTGCGCCACAGGGCTTGGCCTTCGCCTTACCGCGCGTCGCCGCCGGGGTTTATTGCGTCACGCAGGACGCCGGCTTGCGGCCGAGGATGGTGACGTGGCCGCGCAGCCGGCCGTTGGCGATCAGCGCCACCAGTTCATTCGCCGAGGCGAGCGTGAAGCCGCCGGAAATCTCGCCCGTCAGCGAGGCCACAGGCCCACGCAGCACCGGTTCGGCGACGATGCGGTCATCAACGAGGATGGCGAGCTTGCGCCCGACCGCGCCCACCGTCCCCGCCAACAGGTTGTTGACGCCCTGCGGCTCGATGTGGAAAGCGAGGGCGACGATGGCGGGGCCGCCGGCGGGGTTCGGCTCCTGCTTGACCTTCAGCTCGCGCAGCCGCTGCTCATCCAGGAGGACATGCGCCTCCACCGGCTCCGTCCCCTTGCCGTCGAGGCGGGGAAACGTCTCGACGCCGGGCTCGCCGGCGGATTTTGCGACCAACCGGAACTCGATCTTGGCCGGCCGCGTCAGCAGGGCGTCGCTGGCCCCGGCGGGCAGCACGGCGCGCAAAGCCGCTGGCCCCTCGCGCTCGACCGAGGGTTGCTTTTCGCCCGCCGCCGCCAGCCGCCGGCGCAAAGTCGCGGCGACATCGTCCACCCGCGTCGCCGGATCGACGCTGAGGCGCACGGTTTCGCCGCAAGACGTCGCCGCCGCCCGAGCCGGCGAGGCGGCGAGCGCGCCCAAAACACACAACGCTGCGACGGGCAATCTCATCCCAATCCTCCTGCACATTTCCCAAGCGCCATAGAGCCTGCGCGGCGGCGGCGCAACGCGCCTCAACCGCCCGCCCAGAAGTCGAGCACGTAGCGCCCGGCCTCGCCGAGCCGCGCCATCCAGGCTTCGCCCGCCGACGCCGACGCGCCGGACTTGGCCGCGTGCATCTCGATCAAAGCGCGTTTCACGCCCGGCCCCATGCGCGCGCCGTCGCCGCAGACGAACATGATCGCGCCGCTCTCCAGCAGCCGCCCCAGCGCGCCGGCCTCCCGCCGCATGACATCTTGCACGTAGGTTTTCGGTCCGTCCGGGGGGCGCGAGAAGGCGACATGCAGATCAACCAAGCCCCGCGCCGCGTAGCCCTTCAACTCTTCGACAGCAACCCGCTCGTCGTCTCGTGGCCGGCGATCAGGAAAGTATTGATCTGATAGCGGGTGCTGATGTCGACGGGCTGCGCTCCGGTCTGTTTGTCGACGCCGCTCAGCATGGCGTCGAGCAGGTCTTTCTTGTCGCCCGGCCGCCGAACGGCGGTTTCGCCGGCCACGCCTCGCCCTCTCCTCAGCCGCGCTCGACCGTAAAGCTCAGGCCGGCGCGCGCCAGCCGCTCGCTAAAGTCGGCCCCGAACGCCGCGACGGGGGTGAAGATTCCGCCCGGACCCTGCTCGTCCGCCAGCGCCAGCGCGCATTGCGAGATCATCTTGCAGGTCGAGCCATAGCCGGGATCGCGGTCGCCCTTCACACAAACGTCGAGGCGCTCGCCGCGCGGCCCGGCGCCGACAAACAACAGATCGTAGAAGCCGCTCTCGCGCGCCTCGCGCGACGGGCCTTCGCCGGGCTTCGGCCCGTTCTCGCCGGCCATGTTGCCCATGCCGGCGACGATCGCCTTGGCGATCGCCTCGCCCTTCTCGCCGGGACCTGCGACGATCATTTCGTCATAGACGAAATCCGCGCCATAGGGACGCCCGATCAGATAATTGCTGCGATGGACATTGCGCGTGTTGATCGCCGCCATGATGAACGGCGCCGCCCACATGCCCAGTTGCTCGTCATATTCCGGCCTGTTGCCTGAAGGCTGCTTCGGCCCCTGGAACCCCGGCGTCAGCGCGAACGGATCGCGCATCAGCGCCAGCACGTTCGGGTCTTTGGCGGCGGCCGCCATCGAGGCGCGGAAGCTCGCCGCCGTGCCGCCGGAGAACGTGCCCTTCATCTTGCGCACGCGGCCTTTCACGCGCGCGCACGACGCGCCGAAACGTTGTTTGGCCTCGGCCTGCAAATAAGCGACGCCGAAATCGAACGGGATCGAATCGAAGCCGCAGGAGAACACGATGCGCGCCCCGCTGGCTTTCGCTCGTCGCTCGTGAGCGTCGATCATCTGGCGCATCCACGCGGTCTCGCCGCAGAGATCGGCGTAATGCGTCCCCGCCTCGGCGCAGGCGGCAACCAGCGACGAGCCATAGAGTTGATAAGGCCCAACCGTCGTCAGCACGACGCGCGAGCGCCGCGCCAGATCGGCGAGCGAGGCTGGATCGGCGGAATCGGCGACGACGACAGGAAACTCGGCCCCGATCTCAGCGTTGACGGCGGCGAGCTTGCTGGCGTCGCGACCGGCGAGCGCCACGCGGCGCGACGGCTCCCTGTTGGCGAGGCCAGCCAGATATTCGGCCGCCAACTTGCCGGTGAAACCGCTGGCGCCATAGATCGCGACGTCGAATTCCCGGCTCATGGCGTTCCCTAAAACCCGGGCGCCGGCCGTTTGCTTCGCGCCTGCCCCCGTAGTATCAGCCTCGTTGGGAAAAGCACAAGCGGCGGCGCGTTGCCGCCGGGAGAAACCCATGGCGCCCAACGCCTCAGCCGCGGAGCGGCGCCAAGAAACGGGCCAAGAAGCGCTCGGCCCGCCCTCGCGTTTGTTGTTGTGGAGCGAAGGACGCGCTTGGCAGGAATTCGCCTCGTCGCTGGCTTTCGCGCCGCTGCTGCGTCTGGCCGCGCATGGCGACGGCCATGCGGTGCTGGCGCTGCCGGGGTTTCTGGCCGGCGATATGTCGACGCTGTTGATGCGCCGCTATCTGCGCGCGCTTGGCTATCGCGCCGAGGGCTGGGAACTCGGGCGCAACATCGGCGGCTTCTATCGCATGCGCGAGGCGCTGCGGGCGCGCCTGACGCGGCTGCGCAATGAGAACGGCGCGAAGGTTTCGCTGGTCGGCTGGAGCCTCGGCGGCGTGTTCGCGCGCGATCTCGCGCTCAACATGCCGCAAGCCGTGCGTTGCGTCATCACCCTCGGCGCGCCGTTCGCGCGCGATTTGCAGGCCTCCAACGCGCGCCGGCTCTATGAGCAGGTGACCGGCGAAAAAACCGGCGACGCCCATGCCGAGGATCTGGCGGCGCTCGGCGGCGACCTTCCCGTGCCCGCGACCTCGATCTACACCAAGCTCGACGGTGTCGTGAACTGGCGCTGCTCGGTCGGGCGCGAGGGGCCGCAGTCGGAGAACATCGAGATCCGGCTCGCCAGCCACATTGGCCTCGGCGGCAATCCGGCGGCGCTGTGGGCGATCGCCGACCGGTTGGCGCAGAACGAGGGCGAGTTCAAACCTTTCGCGCGCTCGGGGCCGTTCGCGCTCGGCTATGGCCAACTGACGAGCGAGGCCGGCGCGTAAGGCGGTCGTTTGTTTGATCCCACGCATTTGCGAGCGAGGAAAGGAATTTGGCATTGACCGACGCCCAACCCTGGCGGAAATCCTATCCTGAGGGCGCAAGCTGGGACGCGCCGCTGCCGACGGGCCCGGTGCAGGACATTCTCGTCCGCTCGGCGGCGCGCTTTGCCGATTTGCCGGCGCTCGAATTCATGGGCAAACGCATCAGCTATCGCGAGCTGGATGGGCTTGCCGAGCGCTTTGCGGCGGGCTTGCAGCGCCTCGGCGTCGGGCCGGGCGTGCATGTCGGCCTCTATCTGCCGAATACGCCGCATTACGTGATCGCCTTCTTCGGCGTGCTGAAGGCCGGCGGCGCGGTCGTCAACTATTCCCCGCTCGACGCCGAGCGCGTGCTCGAACACAAGGTCGAGGACAGTGAGACCGACATCCTCATCACCCTCGACCTCGCCGTGCTCTATCCGCAAATGCAGCGGCTGCTCGCCAAAACGCGGCTGAAGAGGCTCCTCGTCGGCGAGATCGCCGAGATGACGCCGGCGCCCGACGCCATGCGCGCGCAAATGGCCACGGGCGGCCTGTTGAGCGCCGTCGCCTATGGCGAGCGCGTCGTGCCGTTCAAGGATCTTCTGGCCGGCGACGCGCCGCCGGTCGCCCATCCCTTCGAAGATCCCGCCGAGACCATCGCGGTGCTGCAATATACCGGCGGCACCACCGGCCTGCCGAAAGGCGCGATGCTGACCCACGCCAACCTCACCGCCGCCAACGCACAATATCGCGCGATTATGGTGGCGGGGAGCAACCCGCTGCGCGAGGGCGAGGAGCGCATGCTCGCGGTGCTGCCGCCGTTTCATATCTATTCGCTGTCGGTCAACATGCTGCTTGGCCTGTCGCTCGGCGCCGAGCTAGTGCTGCACACGCGCTTCGACGCCGCGGCGGCAGTCAAGGACATCGCCGCCAAGAAGATCACCATCTTCTGCGGCGTGCCGACCATGTTCGTCGCCGTGCTCGGCCTGCCCGGAGTCAGCGCCAAGGATCTCGCTTCGCTGAAGACCTGCACCTCCGGCGGCGCACCTTTGCCGCTAGAAGTGCAGGAGCGCTTCCAGGAACTCTCCGGCTGCCGGCTGTGCGAGGGCTGGGGCATGACCGAGACCTCGCCGACCGGCACCTTCACGCCGCCAGACGGGCCGGTGAAGCCCGGCGCCTGCGGCATTCCGCTGCCGGGCATCGAATTCCGCTTCCGCGACGTGGCGAAGCCCGGCGAATGTGTCGCGCTCGGCGAGAAAGGCGAGATTCTGGTGCGCGGCGCCAATGTGATGAATGGCTACTGGAAAGCGACGCACGACGCCTTCACGCCCGACGGCTTCTTCCCCACCGGCGATGTCGGCTACATGGACGAAGACGGCTATGTCTACATCGTCGATCGCACCAAGGACATGCTGCTGTGCGGCGGTTACAATGTTTATCCGCGCGTTATCGAAGAGGCGATCTATCAGCATCCGGCGGTGGCCGAAGCGAGCGTCATCGGCATTCCCGATTCCTATCGCGGCCAGCAGCCGAAGGCGTTCGTGAAGCTCAAGCAAGACGCGCCGGCGCCGACGCTGGACGAGATGAAGCTGTTTCTTCGCGACAAGCTCGGCAAGCACGAGATGATCGGCGCGCTGGAGATCATCGCCGAATTGCCGAAAACGGCGGTCGGCAAGATTTCGAAGAAGGATCTGTACGATCGCGAGGCGCGCGGTCAGGACGCGAAACAGGGTTGAAATTCCAGCCGCGCTAGGCCAGAATGGCGGCGCCGCGGGCGTAGTTCAATGGTAGAACGGAAGCTTCCCAAGCTTCATACGAGGGTTCGATTCCCTTCGCCCGCTCCATCTTTTACATATTTCAAGCGGATGAGAGCGGCCCCCTCGGGGCCGCGTAACTGCCAAGGCAGGGGTCTGGAATTGCGTTCTCCGTCATGGCCGGGCTTGGCACGGCTATCCACGCGGCGGAGCAAGCGCTTGCGGGAAACTGTGGAAACTCCGCAGGTCGTGCAAGGCTTTAAGCAGCCTCTGCAACGGCACGGCGTGGATGGGCCGGAACAACCCGGCCATGACGGAAGCCCCCGTTTCAGCCCTCAGCTTGGCGGTTGCCGGGGTCGTTTTTGCTTCCCAGCCCAGCGACGAAGACCGGGGAAACAGCAGAAGGCGAAAGATAGCTCTGGGCTGCAGCGTCGGCGGCTTCGGTCGCCCGGCGGCGGCTGAAGTCGGTTTGCTGGCCGCCGCCTAACCCTCCGCCTCGCGCGCGGCGATGTCGTGGGCGACCGGCGCGTGGTTGAGGAGCGCTGCCAGCGCGGTTCCGCCGATGGTGTTGCCAATCAGCGTCGGCAGCAGAAACCACATGCCATAGTCGGCCCAGGACTTGGCGCCGACGAACACCGCATAAGCGGCTTCCCCCGAGCCGGCGATAATGTGCGGGAAGCCGGCGAGCGCGACGACATAGGTCAGCGCCGCGATGATGAATGGCGCCGCCGTCTTGGAGGCCGGCAACAACCAGATAATCAGCGCGATCAGCCAACCGGAGAACATCGCCCGCAACGCGCCGAGCCAAAAGTCATCGCTGAACGAGCCCCGCGCGGTCTCCAGGAAGATATGCGCGGCCCCGGCGGAGAGCAGGCCCGGGCGCGACACCAACCAGGCGAAGATGATGGTGCCAACCAGATTGGAGACCAACACCGCGCCCCACATGCGCGCCAGCCGCCCGAGGCCGACGAGCGAGGGTCGGTGCAAGATCGGCAACGCGGCGGTGAGCGTCGACTCCGTGAACAATTGCTGCTTGCCGAGCACGACGATGAGAAAGCCGACGGCATAGCCGATCGGCGCGATCGCCTTCGCGGCCGGCGCGGCGCCGAGCTTAAATTCGAGCATCGCCATGGCGAGAAACGAGAAACCCATCGACAGGCCGCCGGCGAGCCCCGACCACAACAGCGCGCCGAGCCGGCGGCGCAGTTCCGTCTCGCCTTCTTCGCGCAAAACCTCGTGGATGACGCGCGCCGCCATCGGCTGCGCGGCGGCGGCCTGTCGGCGCTCGTGTTCTTCAAGATGCGGCGACTCCTGGCCAGCCGGTTGCGACTCCTGCGCCTCGGTCATCGGTTGAGCCGGGTCTGTATACGGATTTCACCGAGAGGGGCGCGGCGGCTGAGCTTCTCGGCGCACGCCATCCCCGCCATTCCGGGCGCCCGCCGGGCGAACCCGCTTGCTCGCAAACACAGGCCGATCATATTGGCGCCCCCATTGCCAAGCTCACGAAACGTCGCCCGCCGCCTTGGGGTTCCTTCCATTGTCAACTCAGCGAGAACTCGGGTCGGTTGGTCGCCGCTTGCGCTCAATGGCCGACCAGGCGTTCCGCTTCCAGGAGGAGATAGGTCTGGGAGCCCGGTTTTGTCTCCGGCAGCATGCGGGTCGGCAGGTTCTGCCAGGATTGCGCGACGATCTGGTCGGGGCGGAGCGCTGGATCGGCCTCGATCGCCCGCAGGCGCCGCAGCGCCATGTCCACCCAAGCTTGGTTCGTGCGCTGGTTGGGACTGCCGCCAATGATGATCCCGAACGGGATGTGACGCGCCCGCATTTCGCGCTTGAACAGCGGCAGCGCAGCCTGCCAGTTCGTCTTCCAGGCGATGTCGGCGTGGAAGAAGGCCAACCGGGCGCCGATCTCGTCTTGCAGCAGGCTCGCAAACTCGCCATCATCGCGCGCCAGTTGCGCCGGAGGAACCATGCTCGTCGTCACGACATCGATGAATCCGACTTGCGCCGCCGGAAAATATTTGCGCATCGCTTTGATCGCCATCGCCGCGCGCTGCGCCACGACTTTCAACGGATAGGCGCAATAGGGCTGATGCAGCGGCGTCATCCCGGCTGTCATTTCGTGTCCGAACCAGACTGGCTCATCGAGCGCCATCTCATCGAGCGTCACGCCGAGCCCGCGCAATTTCTTGCCCATTTTGTCGGCCATATCGGGCGGCGCGTAGCCTTCGCCGCCCCCGCATGGGTCCAGACGCACGACGCTGCCCATCTCCAGCGCCATTTTGATATGGCGCGCGTGCATGCCGTTGAAGACGCTGCGGATCATATCGGGCTCGCCGTCCAGGACAAACTGCGCCGAGACTTTGAATACGGAGACTTTGGCGGCGCTTTCCCGCCACGCCGCGGGATCGCTCAACAGGCCCATGTAATCCTGCATGAACGGCTTATGGGTCAGCCGCTGAATGACGGGGTCGACGCCGCCGAGCCAAAACTGCGCCGCGCGCGCCGAGGCTGAGGCCAAAGCCAGCCCGCAGAGCGCGCCGGCCGCGATGACGGGGGCGAGACGCATCATCCGACGATCTCCAAAAAAAAAGCCGAGGGCCGCATGGCTTGACTTCGAAATCGCCTTCGCCTTAGCTCGACATCATGACAAAGTTGCGCCCGCTTTACAATTTGCGAACGCCGCCAAGGCGTTGCAACTCGGGTTCGATGGCGTCGGCGCGCATGGAGGTCCGCTCGCCTTGCCACTCTATATAAAAGATGGGAAGGCGGTGCTGCATATGCATGTGCCGAAAACCGCCGGCACCGCGATGCGGGCCTTCTTCCAGCGCAACGGCTTTCGCGAGGAGCTGTTCGACGGTGGCGGGCCGCAATCGCTGAATCACCTGCGCCGCTGCGCCCCCCAGCACATGGATGCCGCCCAGATCATGGCGGTGTTGCGCCCGGCGCGCATCGATTTCGTCTTCATGACCGTCCGTGAGCCGACGAGCCGGCTCGTCTCCGAATATCGCATGCAGGCGCGCGCGATCAAGAACCTGGCCGCCCTGCCGGCCTGGTTCATGCAAATGACCCGCGAGTTCATCGATAACCCCCATGTCGCGGAGAATCATATTCGCCCGCAATCGGATTTCTGGCTGCCCAATTGCCACATTTTCCGCGTCGAGGACGGACTCGGGCAGAGCCTGGTTTCGCGGATGGAGCAGTGCACCGGCCTCAGGCTGCCGAATCCCGAGATAACCAGCCATAATGCCGGCGACGGCGCCCCGGTCGACCCGCAGGACGTGGAGCGGATCAGGCCGCTGGCGGAGGATTTTTACCGCCAGGACTACCTGCGCTTCGGCTACGCAGCGGCTCCACGCGCATGAGGCGAAAGCACACGGCAAGCGGCCGCGAATCCTTGTTCATGCCGAGATCGCGCGGCGTCGCGTAATCCGGATGCTCCAGGACGAGCGGCAGCGGCCGACCCGGCGCGAGCAGTTGCCTGGGCGCCAACACACGCAAAACCGCCGCCTTGGTCAGGGTCTCCTCCAGCAGCGCCGCCGCCCCCAGCCGCACCGTTAATCTCTGCGCCAGCAGCGTTGGCGGGTGGATCAGCGGGCTGGCGTGAATTTCCAGGCTCCAATCGGCAGCGGGGTCGAGCGGCGGCAGCAGCAGCACGCTTTTTCTACCGATCGCCCACACATATTCGCTCTCCTGCGCGCTCCAGCCCGAGCCCCGATGCGCGGCGCTGTTTCCCGCGGCGGCGAAATCGATCGCGAAGGCTGTTTTGATCGCGAATTCGGCGATTACGGCGTCACTCGGCGCCGCGGTCGACGCGAGGCCGCCGATGAGGCTGGCCACGAGCGCTTGCAGCCCCGGATCGCCCGGGTCGTCCGTGAGGCCGGCGAGCGCCACCGGCAGCGCCCGCGAAACCTCGCCCCGCTGCACCAGCAAGCGCGCATAGGCGTAGGCGACCGCGGCCTTGCGCGGGGCTCGGCGATGCAGCGCCTCGATCAGCGTCGCTGCCTCGTCGCTTGGTCCAAGCGTCATCAGCGCCTCGAACAGCAGCAGTTCCGGGCGGGTTTCGCCCGGCGCCAGCGCCGAGGCGCGACGGGCCGCCGCGATGGCGAGTTCGCCGCGCCCGATCTGCAACGCCGCCTCGGCGCACAGACGCCAGGCCTCGGCGCTTTCCGGCGCCAGCCGGATCGCCGCCTCGGCGGCGGCCAGGGCATCCTCGTCTCTTGCCTCGCGCAGCAGCAGTTTGGCGCGCAGCGCGAAATTCTCCGCCGTCGCCTCCGCCTGACCGATGGCGGCGTCGATCGCCGCGAGGGCGCCAGGGGCCTGCATCCGGTCGAGCAAACGCGCCAGCCGCGCCTGCGCCCCCGGCGCCTGCGCGTCGCGCCGCAAGGCGTTGCGAAGCGCGCCATGCGCCTCGTTCAACTGCCCGGCCTGGCTATATTCGTCGTGCGCCGCCAGGAACCCCTCGACGCTGTCCAGCGGCGCCTGCTCGAGAGCGCGGGGCAGCGCCGCCATTGGCAACGGCGCGCCGGCAAAAGCCAGCCGCAGACACGCCTTCAGGTCCGCCTGCTCGATGTGGAACGGCCCCTTGTCGTCGCTTTCGTTGACGCCGAACACATAGCCCGTCGGTTGTCGAAGCTCGCTGCCAATGCCGCTTTGAATGAAGCTCGGGTGCATGCCCGCGCCGCGCAGGCCACAAACGATCGTCCCCGGGCTTGAGAACAACGCGCCGTGCAAGGCCGAGCCATATTCGCCGATGATTTCGCGCGCGTCCGCAAACAGCCGCCATTGCTCCAGCAGCGGCAGGGTCTCGGGTGAGACGATGTGGAATCCCGCCTCGGCGCAATCGAGTTCGATCATGGCGCGGTTCGAGCACGGGCGATTGCCGCCGCGCCGCGCGATGCAGAGCCGCGCCGGATATTCCCCGCGCGCCAAGCGGCCGGAGCGCCGCTCGATGCGCTCGCGCAGCAGCCGAACGGTTGGCTCCAGCATGGCGGCGTAGCGCACGCCGTTGTGCAGGAAGCTCGACGCGACAAGCTCGCTGACGGTGACGCTGCCGAAGGGACCGCCGAAGCGCACGAACTGGGCTTCCTCGAAGCCAAGCAGGCGCAGCATCTCCAACGCGAACGGCGGCGTATCATGCGGCAGCAGCAGCCGGACGGCGTCGAGATCGACCCCGAACGCGTGCAGGACGCCGAGCTTCGGCAGGATCTCCGCCATCCAATGGCCGTAGATTTCATAGCCGGGTCCGACGATCAGCGCATGCGGCCCGTCGGCTTGCCGGCCCGGCTCCGGCGCGCCGGTCAGGCCGTGACGGGCCATGCCCAGTTCGATATGCAAAGCTTGTAGATTGAGTTCCGGCGCCACCAGCATGTCGCCGCGATGGTAAAGACACGGACCTGCGCCGATCGTGACGTCTCGCGCCGTATAAATCCCGATCGCCCGCAAAAACTGACTGTTGAAATAGCCGCTGGCGACCGCGGCCGGCATGGCGCCAAAGAAAAATCGCGGCGGCGCCGGCGTCACCCGTGACGAGGGGAGCCATTCAGAAAACGTAGCGATTTCGCCGAACTTCCGATACGGTGGGCGTTCCAATGCATCACCCAAGTTTGGCGGCCCTTTGTCCGTGAGAGAATGACTCAACGCCTGCTTGCATGTGCATTGCTTTCTTGCGTGCGAATCGCGGCAATTACAAAAACTCCCTCATATCAGAGCCACCCGGCGCGGCGAGTCCCTGTTTGCCGACCGCCGAATTGTCGCAACCGGGCGCCAGGCGCCATAGAGCTAGGGGTTCAAACCTAACGCATGATGCCCAGCCGCCGGTCACTTGCGATACCCGCCTTCGCCCCTTTGCGGAAGGGCCGCGATTGCCGTCAACCCCCTCGTGCTGAGGCGCCTAGCGAAGCGAAGCCTCGAAGCACGAGGGCCGCGCCTCGCGCAAAAGCCCCTTACCGCCCATCCGCGGCCGGGCGCCGAGCGTCAGGTTTGAACCCCTCGCCCGGCGTGCGCGACGGGTAGCTCGACAATCGACTTTATGCGAGACTTTTCATCATCAAGCCGCACCGGAAGGTCGGCGCGGTCGCGCGCCGTCTTCACAGACGGCCGGAACCGGTCCAAAAGTGGCGGTGGACTTTGGGTCCGGCCTCGGGGGCAAAGATGTTGAACGCAGCAAATGCCGGCCTGCTCGCCGTCTGCCTGTTGGCGCCATTGTCGGCGGCGGCGCAATCGGCGCAGAATCTTGCGGTGCTCAAGGGGCTCGCGCCGGTCACGGCGCTGTCCAACACGGAGGCCGGCAAGGCGGCGCTGGCGGCGAATTTCACCGTCACCGGCGACGTGCAGACCGGCGCCATCCGCCAGCCGACGCTGCTGCCGTTCTCCGAGCAGCGCCAGCAGGCGCTGCGCGACGCCTTCATCACCTACGCCGATCTCGCCGATCTCGCCGACGGCCTCGGCGCCACGCTGGGCGGGGCCTATGTCGCGCGCGCGCGCTTCCAGGATCGCCGGCATTACACCAATATTTCCCCGGCGGTCGCCAATGTCATCGCCTATACGATCTCGACGGCGGAATCGGATTCGCGGGCCGGCAAGTATTTCTTCGCCAACGGCACTACCGACGGCAAGGCTCCCGTGTCCGACGAAGCAGCGGCGATCCTGAAGGCGATCAAGGGCGCGCCGGATATGTTCGGCCGCGCCTACAACCGCGTCGCGGGCAGCCCCGGCGCCAATATCTACGGCAATTCGCGACCCTTCCAGACCGAGCCGCACACCGCCGCCATCGTAGGGCTCGATTATTTCAACGTGCCCGCGGACAACACCGTCTACAACAGCGGCCCGATCATGGATCTTGTCAACAGCCCCTCGTTCCCCAGCGGCCACACGACCTATGGCTATGCCGGAAGCCTGATTCTCGCCGTCCTCGTGCCCGAGCGCTACCAGCAGATGATCGCGCGGGGGAGCGAATACGGCAACGACCGCATCCTGATGGGCGCCCATTATGCGATGGACGTGCTCGGCGGCCGGACGCTGGCGACCTACGACGTCGCGCATCTGCTCGCCAACGATCCCGCCTATCTCGGCCGCACCTTCAAATATGCGTCCGCCATCGCCGATTTTCAGGCCGCCATGAGCAAAGCTCGCGCCGACGTGACCGCGACGCTTCAGGCGGCTTGCGGCGACACGATCGCGGCCTGCGCCAAGGACGATACGAGCCGGTTCAACGACCCCGCGCGCAACGAAGCCTTCTACGCGGTGACGCAAACCTACAGCCTGCCGGTGGTCTTCCCCGAAACCGCCGGCGCGGTGGAGGATGTCGGCAAGCTCGCCCCCGAGGCCGGCCATCTGCTCACCGCCGCCTTTCCGTCGCTGACGCTGGAGGAGGCCGACCGCATCCTGACCGAGACCGAGGGCCCCGGCGGCGGCTTTCTCGACGACGGCTCCGCCTTCGGCGTCTATTCCCGCCTCAACCTCTATGCGGCGGCGGGACTGGCGAAACAGGCGGGCTTGCGTAAGTAACCGTATAGAAGCTGCGAAACCTGCGGCCGACAGGTAGGATGGCGGCCAAGTTTGCGAGGATTGAATGTCTGTGCGCCCCGGAGTCATCGAAGCCATCGGCCATACGCCGCTCATCCGCCTCAAGGCCGCCTCCGAGGCGACCGGGTGCGAGATTCTCGGCAAGGCCGAATTCATGAACCCCGGCGGATCGGTGAAGGATCGCGCCGCGCTCTCCATCGTCCAGGACGCGGTGGCGAGCGGCGCGCTGCGCCCCGGCGGCGCCATCGTCGAGGGCACCGCCGGCAACACCGGCATCGGCCTCGGCCTCGTCGCCTCGGCGATGGGGTTTCGCACCGTCATCGTGATCCCGAACACCCAGTCGCAGGAAAAGAAGGACATGCTGCGCCTGTTCGGCGCCGAACTGGTCGAAGTGCCGGCGGTCGGCTACGCCAATCCCAACAATTACGTGAAATATTCCGGCCGCCTCGCGCAGGCGCTGGCCAAGAGCGACCCCAACGGCGCGGTATGGGCCAACCAGTTCGACAATATCGCCAACCGCCGCGGCCATTACGAGACCACGGGGCCGGAGATCTGGGAGGAGACCGGCGGCCGCATCGACGGTTTCGTCTCCGCCGTCGGCTCCGGCGGCACCCTGGCCGGCGCCGGCATGGCGTTGAAGGAGCGCGACCCCAACATCAAGATCGCGCTTGCCGATCCCCGTGGCGCGGCGCTCTATTCCTTTTACACCACCGGCGTCTTGAAGGCCGAGGGCTCGTCGATCACCGAGGGCATCGGCCAAGGCCGCATCACCGCCAATCTCGAAGGCGCGCCGGTCGATTTCGCCTATCAAATCGAGGACGAGGAGGCGCTGCGCATCGTCTTCGATCTCGTCGAGCACGAGGGGCTGCTGCTTGGCAGTTCGTCGGGCGTCAATATCGCCGGCGCGATCCGGCTGGCGCGCGAACTGGGGCCGGGCAAGCGCATCGTCACGCTGCTGTGCGATTCCGGCGCCCGCTATGCCTCGAAACTGTTCAACCCGGCGTTCCTGCGCGAGAAAAACCTGCCGGTCCCGCGCTGGCTGACGCGCCGCGCGACGGCGCCGGACGTCAGCCTATAGGGCGGCGCCAATCCGCGTCTCCACCGGGGCGCGACGGATCGCCGCGCCGGATCACTCGTAATTCGCAACTGGTTGAGGTTCGCAATCAGACGGAGGGCCCGATGGGTAAGGTGCGCGTAGCGGGTTTTGGAGTCTCCATCGACGGCTTCGGGGCCGGGCCGGACCAGAGCCTGGAGCATCCGCTCGGCAAGCGCGGCGGTGAGTTGATGAGTTGGTTCTTCCCGACTCGCGCCTTTCGATCGATGATCGGCAAAGAGGGCGGGACCGACGATCGCTTCGCCAGCGCCGCGATGGACGGCTTCGGCGCCTTCATCCTCGGCCACAATATGTTCGGGCCGGCCGGCGACGATGGCGGCGGGCCCGACTGGAAGGGCTGGTGGGGCGACAATCCCCCTTATCACGCGCCGACCTTCATCCTCACCCATCACGCTCGGGCGCCCCTCGTGATGGAGGGCGGAACGACTTTCCATTTCGTCACCGACGGGATCGAGGCGGCGCTCGCAGAGGCCAAGGCCGCTGCGGGCGACCTGGACGTGAAGATCGGCGGCGGTGTTTCGACGGTCCGTCAGTACCTGCTCGCAGGAGCGATCGACGAGTTGCACCTGGCGCTGTCGCCGGTCGTCCTGGGCCGCGGCGAATCCCTGTTCGCGGGCATTGACCTGCCGGGCCTCGGCTATCGGGTGACGGAAACGGTCGCAGCGGAACTGGCGACCCACGTCGTACTGACGCGCTGATCGTCGGCAGCGAACCGGGCGCCTCAAAACAGATCGAAACGCGGATTGCGACTGCGCCAGTAGCGCGCCTGGGTTTCGATCAATTGCGCCTCGACGCTGGCGCCCGGCGCGATCGCCTTGGCGCCGAGCGCGGCGGCGAGTTCGCCAAGCGCTTTCTGCAAGTCGGCGGCCGGCAGCTTGTCGAGCCGCTTGCGTGCTTGGTCGGCGGCATCGTAATTGTCGCCGGGCCGGTTCAGCGCGACGGCCAACGCCAGGAATTTCGCGGCGATCGCCTTGTCGCTCGCCATCCCGGCGCGATCGAGCGCGCCCCAGTAATCGCCGCGCTCGGCGGCCAGTTCGAACCAATGCGCGGCGGCGCCGAGATCCCTCGGCCCGCCGACGCCGTCGCGCGCCATGCGGCCGAGATTGGTCGGCGCGAAAGGATGACCGCCGGCGGCGGCGCGGGTGAAATAGCCGAGCGCCTTGGCCGGGTCGGCGCGGCGGCCGAGCCCGCGCAGATAGACGAGGCCGAGATTGTTGAGCGAATAGATATCGTCGCGCTCCGCTCCCGCCTCGTAGAAGCGGATGCCGCGCTCCGCCTCCACCGGCTGCCCTTTGCCGTAAAGGAAGATATAGCCGAGTTCGTTCATCGCGTAAGTGTGGCCGAGCGCGGCGGCGCGCAGCATCAGCGTCAGGCCGCCGCGCCGATCCTGCGCAACACCGCGACCGAAGAACAGGTTGCGGCCAAAGGCCAATTCGCAATAGGCGTCGCCGGCGTCCGAGCAGCGCTTGTAATAGGCGTTGGCCTTGACGAGATCGACCGGCTCAAGCGCGCCGAAGGCTTCGAGATTGCCGAGTTCCCAGATGGCGCGCGTGTGTTTGGCGGCGGCGGCCTTCTCGATGAGCGCCTTCGCCGCCGCCGTCTCGCCCTTGGCGAGTTCCGCGCGGCCGAGTTGATAGGCAAAGCGCGCGACGGCGGGATAGGTCGCGACGGCGCGCTCGCAGGCGGCAATGGCGCGCGCGGGGTCGATCTCGTTGGGCAGCTTGCCCTGCCCTACCCCTTGCAGATCGAGCGGGCTCGCCGCTTCGCGGTCGCAGGGGTCGAGTTCCGGGGCGACGACGACGGTGGCGACGCTGCGGCGCGCCCCCGCCAGCCCGAGCGCGAAGCTGTCCTTGCGGCTCTCCGAGCCCACCGCCGGCTGATAGGCGAGCCGGTCGAGATCGGCATAGGCGAATTGCTGGCGCGCGCTCAGCGTGCGCTCGCCAAGGCGCAGCACGCCGAGCGTCGGCGCACGCTCGATCACCACTTCCGGCGCGCCTTCGACCGCAGCGGCGTCGAGACGCAGCCCGACGGGGCCGACGGCGACCGTCGCGTCGGCGCTGCGGCTGTTGAGCCGCGCCAGCGCGGCGGCCGCCTCCGCCTTCGGATCGCGGCGCGGCGCGGCGGGGGCTGCGGCGGGGCGGGCGTCGACGGTGATCGCCAGTACGCCGCGCGCGCTCTGCGCCCAGCGGTCGGTGACGGAATAGGTGAGTAGGCCGATGGCGTCGACCTTGAGGCCGGCAGCGTCGAACGCCAGCCGCTCGAAATCGGCGACGCTCAGCGGCTGCGCGCGGTCGAGCGGCTTGCCGTCGAGCAGCAGCCGGCCCTGGTCCGGCCCCTGCTCGATGCGGATCGCCAGCCCCTCGTCGCTGGAGCGGCTGGGCTCGGGAATCCGCATCGGCGTGATCGCGCCCGGCAACGCCGAGATCCGGATCATCGGCGCCACCTTGGGGCCCGGCGGCGCCGGCATG
>Ga0134126_10004630_pt1 | contig 17222 bp, 15 predicted proteins | sample KB31752_FD_96881 | JGI IMG/M metagenome (GOLD analysis project Ga0134126, IMG submission 96881) | Terrestrial soil microbial communities with excess Nitrogen fertilizer from Kellogg Biological Station, Michigan, USA - KB3-175-2 | ecosystem: Environmental > Terrestrial > Soil > Unclassified ...
CGGCGCGCTGGTGGCGATCGGCGCCGCCCATCACTACGACACGCAGGTCCGCACCCACTTCGTCAAGCAGCTCGGCCCCGGGCAGCGCTTCAACTCCGATGATGTCCAGGATGCGATCCCCACGGCCGCGGTGCTGCTGGCGACCTGGGGCTACGCCGTCCTCACCGACGATCGCAGCGGCCACGAGGAGGCGTGGACCATGCTCGAGGCGGCCGGCCTCGGCAGCGTCACCGCGTACGCGCTCAAGTACGCCGTGGGTCGGCAAAGCCCGGAAGACACCGACAATCCGAACCGCTGGTTCCGGGGCGGCTCGCCCTCCTTTCCGTCGTGGCACTCCACGGCGGCGTTTGCGGTGGGAACAGTGCTGGCCGAATCGGGCAACGATGACTACCGCTGGATCCGGCGCCTGCTCGGCTACGGCCTCGGCGCCGCCACCAGTTACGAGCGCCTCAAGCACAATGCTCACTGGCTGTCGGACACGGTGGCGGGCGCCGCGCTCGGCATCGCCACCGCCAAGTTCAGCATGGACCGCCGGGAGGGCCGCGAAGTGGGCACCTCCGGGCTGACGGTCGAACCGGTCCCCGGCGGCGCGATCCTAGCCTACCACCTGACGCTGCCCTGAAGGGCTGCGCGGCAGCCTCACATCGCGAGGTCGTCCTCGCGCTGCGGGGCGGGCGAAGTAGCGGCCGTCTCCTCGTGCACGGCCGCGGTGCCCGGCGCGCGCTCCGCCGCCTGCGGTCGCAACCGCAGCCAGGCCTCGCGTGCCTGCCGGCGGATCTCCTGGACGTCGCGGGCCGGCGAGGGAGCGGCGGGCGCAGCATCGAGCTGCTGCTGCACGCGAGCGCGGTACTCGGCGCGCAGGCGTTCGGCCCGCTCGCCGCGCAGAGCGCGCTGCTCGATCTTCAGCTGTACGAGCGGCACGTGCCGCGGCGCGCGTTCTATCCCCTGCGCGGCGAGGCTGCGGTGATCGACCCGGGCTTCAATGTTGGCCGCGCGCAGAGCCTCGTTGACGTGCACTGCCCAACGTTCGCGTACCAGCACATACTCATGGCTGTGATCAGGCAACCCGCGCCGGTGTCGCTCGCGCGGTTGGAGGTCAAGCCCGGCCTTCGCGCCGAGGCCGGTGGGCGTCACCTCGCGTGTCGTCGTAAGCAGGTGAGCGTGGAAGTTGCGCGGATCGCTTCCGAGGCGCGGTGCGTGCACCGCCAGGTCGACGGCGACGTTGTAGCGGTCTGCCAGTTCGCGCGCAAAGCCGCGCGACAGCACTATGCGCTGGCCGGGGTCGAGCTCTGCCGGCAGGAGCACCTGATACTCACGCGCCACGCGCGCGTTGTGTTGCTTCTCGGCATGCTCGGCGGTGTTCCATAGCCGCTCGCGCTGGCGAGCCCAGGGCAGAGCAATCCCTTCGTACTGCGCCGGAAGAAAAATTTCGCTGTGGAGCACGTCGCTCCGGCGACTGAAGTTGTATAGCCGGCCGCCGCGCTCATCGCGGACCCGCTCACCGGCGCGGTACGCGGCGGCGGCCGTCGCGCGCCGCCCGGCGCCGCGTGACACCGAGCTGATCTGGATGCCGAAGATGGCCACGGCGTCAGGCCTAAGGGCGGAACGCGATCCGCAGCCATTCTGGCGCGGAGGCCGTCTTCAGGTAGCCGGCAAGGTCGGGCAGCTGCTCGAGCTCGGCAGCGAGAACCGCGTTCTCGACCAGACGCTGTTCGCTGACGCTGCTTGAGCGGCGCGCCCCGTGTGTCAGCAAACCGTGGTCGCGGCCGCGTGAGGTGTGGCGGCGCAGCACCTCGCGCTCGCCGATGAGGCGCGAAGCGAATTGCGAAGTTCCGCCGTGCTCACTCGCCGAACAGCGTAAAATCAAGGTGTTACAACAGTTTTCTATAATTGTCTGCGCTTCGGTAGCGCCGTAAGTGCCCGACACCTGCGCGAGCGACTGAAAGCCAAGTACGCAGCGACCGCCGAACTTCCGCAGGCGCGCCAACGCGTCCTTCAATCCGTCAATGGGCCCGAGCGAATCGAGCTCGTCGATCACAAACCATAGCCGCCGTTCCCCGGCGCCCATGGCCTCGAAGATCGAGAGGCGCATCCAGGCGGCGATGATCGTCCGCAGTGCCGCGATCTGCGGAGCGGAGTACGGCATGAACAGCACGCCCCTCCCTCCGGCCACCCAGTCGCGGACCGAGAAGCCGCGCGCCCGCTGCGTACGCACGTGCTCGAGCGCCGCAGCGGCCGAGGCTGCCACCGCGCGGATCGAGCCAAACATGCGCGCATTCTCAGGATCGAGAAACGGTTGCGCTGGAGATCCGGCGACCAGTGGCCGCAGCTCGGCGCTGCTCGCCACCGTCAGCAGCCGCCAGAGCTCACCGGCGTCGCGCCAGCCGTACTCGCAACAGCGACGCGTTATCGCCGCGACGAATGTACGGGCGTAGCCGCGCCACTCCCGCGCGGCGGGGTCGTCGGTGCTGGGGATGAGGCCGCTCGCGAGCTGCTCAACGTCCCAAGGCGCGCGAATCTCCGCGAAGGGATCCCACTTCACCGACAGCGGCTCGAAGGGGTTGAGCAGCACGTCGCCGCGCCGGCACTGGTAGAAGCGCTCCCGGTAGCCACCGTCAGGGTCGGTGATGATCACGCGATCACCACGCGCCAGCGCGCCGGCTACCAGGCCCGCGATCGCCGTCGACTTGCCGGCCCCAGTGGTCCCGATCAGCTTGAAATGCCGCGTCTCCTCGGCCGGTGCGACTGGCACGCCGGCGAGCCGCAACGCACGCCCATGCCGCACGCGGCGGCGGCGCACGTTGCGCCGCGCGGCGCGCCCCGCGAGCACGCGCGCGCCGCGGCGGTGGCTGTCGGTGCGCCGCGGGCGCAGCGCGATGAGCGTGGCGAGCAGCAGTGCCCCAATCGCGAGCACCAACAGGCACTGCTGCGGTACCTGGTCGGTCATTGCCTGCAACGCCGCTCGCATGTTCAGTAGCCCTGCACGACCAGGTAATCGGCCGACTCGCCGTAGCGTGGCGCAGCGCGGTCGATGCGTACGCACAGGCGCTGCTGAGCACCGCAACGGCGCAGCTGGATTCGGCCGCCGCGTTCGCTGAGCTGCGCGATGTTGGCCGCCAGCTCTGCGCGCGTCGCGCGGAGTGCCTCGAGCTCGCCCCGCGTGGGCAGCAGCCACCAGGCGCCGCCGAGCGGGAGCGCGCTGAGGAGAGTCACCGCGGCGCCACCCAGCAGCGCACGCCGGCCGGCGGCCCGCTGTAAAGCCTGCAGCGCCGCGGCCGTGCGCCGACTCTCAGCCTCCAGCGCCTGCAGCTCCTCGATGAGCGTCGCGCGAATCTCCTCGCGCACGACGGCATCGAGCCCGGCGGTATGTTCACGCAGGCGCTCGAGCGCACTGGCCGCCATCCCCTGCTGTGCTTGCGCGGCCTCCATCACTAACCCGAGCTTCATCGCCAGGTCTTCCATGTGTGCCGCCCGTGAGACTCACTCGCGCTCGAGGCCTTCAAGACGGGCCTGCGGGTGCGCAGGCGCAGCCGGTTCGCGCCCGGGCCGGAACTGCAGGACGCGCGCGCCCTGGGCTGGTTTCGGCCGCGGGCTGCCACTCGCGGGGACCCGCAGCGACACGCGCAGCCATGCTGGACTAGACGCGAGCTTCAGATAGCCTGCGAGATCGGGCAGTTGCTCGATCTGCGAGCCCATTACCGCCGCCTCGACTCCAAGATGCTCGGTGCGCGTCAGCGAGGCGCGTAGCTCCAGGCCACGGCGCGAGCTGGAGCGCGTGACGTGCGCGACCTCCCGCTCACCAATCAGGCGCGAGGCGAACTGCGAAGTGCCCCCGTATTCGCTGCCTGAGCAGCGGAGGATCAGCGTGTTCCCGCAATTCTCGACAATTGTCTGGGCTTCCCCAGCACCGTAGGTGCTGGATACCTGTGCGACCGATTGAAAACCGAGGACGCAGCGGCCGTCAAACTTACGTAGCCGCGCCAGCGCGTCCTTCAGTCCGTCGATCTGCCCGAGCGCATCGAGCTCATCGACCACGAACCATAATGGTGCACCGCCCTCACGATTCATCGTTTCAAAAATCGCAAGTCGCATCCAGGCGGAAATGGTCGAGCGTAGAGCCGCGATCTGTCCGGCGCGGTAGGGTAAAAACAGCACACCGCGTGCGGCGTTCGCATCGGAGTCGTCCTGCACCCAGCTGCGCACCGCCAGTGGCGCGCTGTTCTGGCGCGCCACGTACTCGAGCGCACTGACGGCCGAGCTCGTCACAGAGCGAATGGAATCGAACATTCGCCCGTTGTGCTCTTCGAGAAATGGCTGCGCCGGCGTCCCGGCGACCAGGGTCCTCAGTTCGGCGGTGCCGGCGACAACCAGCAGGCGGTAGAGCTCGCTAACCTCGTGGCTGCCGGCGGCGCGCGCCTGTGCGGTGACCGCGCTGAAGAAGGTACGGGCATACGCACGCCAGCTGCGGTCCGGCCCCTCGTGGTCGGGAATAAGCGAGCGTGCCAGCTGCTCGACGTCGTAGTCGTTGGCGAGCTCACCGAACAGGTCCCACTTGCGCGAGCGGGCATCGAAGGGGTTGAGTATCACGTCGCCGCGGCGCGCGTCGTAGAAGCGACGCAGATAACCGCCATCCGGGTCGGCAATGACGGCGCGATCCCCTCGGGCCAGCGCCGCGCTCAGCAGCTCGGCGATCGCCGTGCTCTTGCCGGTGCCGGTCGTGCCGATGAATTTGAAGTGCTTGCTCTCATCCGCAAACGGCACCGGCACTCCGGCGAGGGTGACGCCGTGCGCCGCACTGCCCGCACGGCCGCGCGTCGCGTCGTTGGCCCTGCTCGGCGCGGCAGCAGCCGGCTCGGCGACCAGGGCGCCGCGGCGCCAGCCGGCGCGCGGCTCCGCGGTGGCGCTCCGGGCCATCACCCGGCCGGTGCCGTAGCCGAGAACAGCGGCGAGAGTCGCCCCGCTCGCCAGCTGGAGAACGCTGCCCGCGCCCGCCCCCAGCCCCTGCAGCCACGGCGCCAGCGCTGCCATGCCCAGACCAGCTGCCACAGTCACCGGTGCTGCCACGAGCGGCGCCGCCAGCCAGCTGCGTACCGGCGCACCCCCGCGCCATAGTCCCGCCAGCAGCGGCCCCTGAACGGCCGCAAAGCCCCACATCAGTCCGGGCCAACCGTGCAGGAGTCCCGCCGAGTGCATCAGTGGGCCTGCGGACACGGCACGCTGCCACGCGTCATCCGGCGGCCGCGCAATTTGCGGGCGGGATCGAACCATACCTCACGCACGACGCGCCGGTGGTGCTCGAAGCCGCACTGAATCACGACGTCGATGAGCAGATGCAGCAGGCTGCGGATATCACGGCGTGCGAGGGCGCGGCCGCCCGCGCTCTGCTTGACCAGCAGCACGAGCTGCTCGAAGGCGAGCTCGGCGCTGGTCGCATGCACGCTGGTGATCGAGCCCGGATGCCCGGAGTTGACGTTGCGCAGGTAGTCGAACGCCTCCTCGGCGCGCAGCTCTGCGAGCAGGATGCGGTCCGGGCGCATCCGCAGGCAGCACTCGAGCAGCTGCCGCGGCGTGACGCGCGCGAGGCCCTGATCGTCCTTGCTATAGAACAGGCGCACGTGATTGGGGTGCTCTCCGAGTACCAGCTCGCGCGCGTCCTCGATGGTCACGAGCCGCTCGTCACGTGCAATCTCGCGGATCAGCGCCTTGGTCCATGTGGTCTTGCCGGAGCCGGTCGCGCCCGACAGCACGATGTTCTTGCGGGCGCGCACCGCCAGACGCATGAACGCAGGGTACTCCCCGCGGCCATGCAGGCGCAGCAGCTCGGCGTCGATATCCTCCTGCGGTGCGCGCGGCGCGGCTTGTGCGAATGCCCCGCTGCGCGCGAGCTCCTCCAGCGACCAGACCTTGTCAGACGGCCGGCGGATCGTGATGGCGACGCAGCCGAGCGTGGTGGCCGGTGGCAGCACGATCTGTACGCGCTCGCCCGAGGGCAGCGCGGCGGACAGGAGCGGCGCGGCCTCGTCTACCCGCTGGCGCGTGACATTGGCAATCAGCTTGGCCAGGCGCACGCACCAGTCGAAATCGGCGAAGGCAGCCTCCTCGCGGCGCCAGCCGGCACGTGTCTCGATAAAAATCTCCCGTGGCCGGTTGATGCACAGCTCGGTCACATCTGGGTTGGCAAGCCACGGGCGCAGGGCGCGCAGGTTCAGCTCGAGCGCCGACAACTCGCCTCCGGCTGCCGCAGGCGCAGGCGCGCCCGGCAAAGCACGGGAGAAACCGCTAACGGCCGGTAGCTGCGAGCTCATAGACCGGCCGGAAATCAATGTCGCGCGCCACCAGCACCTCGATCCGGTCGCCGTTGCGCTTGACCACCGTGGGCTGGATCTGCAAGTTGTCCTTGAGCACTCCGGTGAGGACATCCTGCGAAGTTGAGGGCGCGTAGATGACCGTCCCTGCGCCATGGCTCGAGGCCTGCACGCCCGCCTGCACTGCGCCGTCCACCAGCGAGATCAGCATCGCCGCCCCGAAGCGCTGCCAGAAATGCCGCTCAACCTGACCGGGAAGTCCGGCACGCCCGAGCTCGTCGGTGCCCGGGGAGTCGAGCGGCACCGACACGCCAGCAGGGGTGCGCGCTTCGCTCCAGACGACGAATACGCGCGCCTGTCCTTGCTGCACCTGGCCGCGGGTCTCTCCGATGAGCTTGGTGCCACGCTCGAGCAGCACGACGCTGCCGTCAGCACCGAAGGTATCCGCGGCCGTGACACAGGTCGTCATCCCAGGCAGCGTCGAGTCAATCGCCGTCTCCAGAGTGCAATCGATGAAGGCCCCCTTGGGCAAAAGAAAATGTGCATCGGGCAACAGTCGTGCAGCGGCCGCGGTGCTCGGAGCCGGTTGCAGGAGCGCCGCCAGCGCGTCCCCGTGCTCGGGCTCTGCGCGCTGTGGTCGTGCCGGCGGCGATGCGGCTGCTGGGGCCCCCGGAACGGCCGCGTCGGGCGCCGCTCCTGCGACCGCCGGCTCGCGCGTGAATACCAGACCGGACAGGCGCCGCTCGCGCGCAACCTGTGCCGGCGTGTGCGTCAGCGCTGCATTCGGTGCTGGGCCGATGGGTGGTGGGGACGCCGGTTCCGGCGCCTGTTCGGCAGCTGCGGGTTCCGGCACTTCGGACAGCGGAGCGGCAGCAGGAGCCCCATACGTGCGCGCCGCAGGTGCAACCGGCGCGATGGCCCCCAGTGCCGGCAGTGGCATCTCGGTTTGGGCGCGGCTGGTGGCGCCGGCCTGCGCCGCCTGCCGTGCCCGCGTCTGCCGTGTCAGTGCATGCGCGTAATACCAGCTGAGGCCGCCGACACCCAGGGTGATCATGAGCGCGCAGGCAAACACGCTGCTGGCGCGTGACTGCAGACTGCGCGCGGCGGCAACCAGCGCGGTGGAGCGCTCGCCGCGCACCGCGTCTGCCTCCTCCGCGCGTGCTGCAGTCACGGTCGAACTCCCTGCGTCACGCGCTCAACGTCGGACGCGATGGTTCCGGAGCTCAATCTTTCCCCCGCTCCGGAGAAGCCCTGGTTGACGATGCAGCCGTAGAGCCGCCCGCGGCGCACGACGAACTCGCGCGCCACGCGCTGCACGACGAGCTCTCCGCTCTCGATGTTGAAATTCAGCAGCGATTCGCTGCCGTCCTCGTTGCGCACAAATATGGCCGGCAAATCGCGCCGCGCAGCGAAGCGCAGGTGGGTCTGCACGCCATCATCCCAGGCGGACTCCGGTTTCAGCGACGGGTTGCCTCGGTAGCCGTAGTCAAGGTTGTGCCAGCGCGTTGCAGGTGCCGCCGCCAGCCGCTGCGCGGTCAGGTCCACGGTGTGCGCCCCGGCAGCGTCCGGGTATACGAAGCGCAGCGCGTACATGACGTCCGCAATCTGCGGATCCGGGCGCCGCTCGCCCGCGGTGTAGTCGAAGTGGTAGCTGCGGCGGTTGGTGAGGATGGTCAGGTTAGTGTCGACACTCGCGGCGCGTGGCTTGAGGAACAGGTGATTGTCCTGTACTGAGAACGCCAGACTCTGCAGATCGCCGGCGCCCAACCCGACAAAGGTCTCGCCGGCCTCGAATTCGAGATCGATCTGATAACCGGCGTAGCCTCTGAGGTGATACACCTCGTCGGCGCGGTACGGCACGACCCGCAGGCGTGGATCAGGCTCCGGCGCCGCCGGGACTTCGGCGCCGCCAGGCCGCACACCGAGGAGCGCCGTGCACACCAGGAGCGCCGTTTGCTTGCTGTACACGACTAACCGCTCTTGCCGGACGGCGGCGTCGGCAACACTTCAGGCTCCGCAGTGAGCTCGACAATTTTGAAGCCGAGCGGATTCCAGCGCCGCACGCGCGGGTCGGCCGAAGGGCGCGTGTAGGCGTACTGCACCGTGGCGATCCAGTGCGTCAGTCGCTCCTGCGCGTCGCTCCCGGCGCGCTCGGCCTTGACGTACCGCACCTGAGCAGTATCGGTCACGCCGCTGGCACGTTGAAAGAAGCTCACCGATTCGACCTGCACGCGCACACTGCTGCCGTCCTTGTGGACATTGAGGGGTGAAGCCGGGTTGTTAGGATTCCACAGCGCGTACCACGCCTGATTACGCTGCGCCGCGTGGAACGCACCGCACTCCTCGTAGTCGCTCTCGGCGGTTGCGAAGTTGAAGCGCTCGCACACACTTACGTAGTGCGTGAGGAAGTAGCGAGTCACGCTCTGCTCGAGTGGCGCACCGCCACCGTACATCGGCACCACGTCGATGACTCCGGTGCTGCGGTCCACACGTACCACGAACGGCTCAACGCTCTTCAGAGGCATCAGCAGCACCAGTGCCAGCACCGCGGCGAGAGCGCAGGCCCAACCGATGGCCGCCGCCTGCCAGGCGCGGCGCGCACCGCGGCGCGCGTCCAGGAAGCGGTCGGCGTCCCAGCTGACCGCTTCCTGCAGATAGGCCTCGAGCGCGCGGCTGCTCATGGAACGCCTGCCCGGCGACTGGCCGTGGGCCCCACGGCGTGTGCTGCGGCCGCGGGGGAGTTGATGGGCTCGAGGCGGCCATCGCAGCGCGGTTCGCGATGCGCGCAGCCGGCAAGCAGCACACACAGCAGTAACCAGCGAGTTGCCCGCATATGCGCGCCCTTTCAGCCGGCGCGCCAGGCGGCGTTGACGCGCTCCGGGGTACGCGGCGACGCGGCCATTCCCGGAGCTGCGGCCAGCGCCAGCGCTGCACCCGCCGCCGCGCTGCCCTGGCGCATGCCCCACCCCACCAGTCGGCTTACGGTCGCGAAGCTGGTGAGCGCGATGCCGCCCGCGAGACCGGCGGCAATCGGCATGACCTGGCGCATGAGCAGGAACACGAGCACCGCGATCAGCACCATGTTGATGACGTCCACGGTGGCTATGCCGGTGCCGCGTGCCGCCGTTTGGTCGGCATAAGACTCGACAACCTGCAGCAGCAGCGCCGCGACCATCACCGTCAGCACGGTGATCAGGGCGTAGTTGGCGAGCTGTGCCAGCCACGCCTCGAAGAAGCGCCGCGTGCTGTCGAAGAGCAGCAGCGCCAGGAACAGCGGTCCGAGCGCCAGCAGCACTGCCAGTGCGACACTCGACAGCGCAATGAGGAACATGGCGTAGACACATAGCAGGCCCATGAACAGCCATACGAGTGCCCCAGCCACGTAGTAGCCGATTTCACCGCTGAATACGCCGCCGTTGTTCCACAGGTAGCCGGCGACCGCACCGCCGTGCTCCCAGATGCCGTCGATGGTCGTCACCGGGTCGCGGGTGCCGATCACGCTGGCGGCGAGCTCGGCCGGTGCGCTGTAGAACGTATCGACAATGAGGCTGTTGTACAGCCACAGGTGTAACGCCAGCGCCAGGACCACGGCGAGCGTCACCAGACGGCGCACCCCGACTGCGAACGGCTCCTCGATGCGCCCGGTGAGATGCAGGTACCCCCACACGATCACGTAAATCGTCGCCAGCGTCACGATCGCGGGCTCGAGTGTGGTGGCCACACGCGCCGTATTGGTGCCGATGTAGCTTGCCAGCTGCCCGTTGAGCCAGCCCCAGAAGGTAGCGAAAAAGCCCACTGCGGCGCGGCCCAGTCAGGGCTGCGGCCGGAAGCGTGCCGCGAACTGGCCGTGGCCCGCGATCGCCAGCTCGCGCAAACGCTGCGCATCCGCCCATTGCTGTGCGCGGGCGCCCTGATAGAGGTCGTCGAGCTTGGTGTGCTCGTTCTGCAGCATGCCGCCCTCGGCTGCGATGCGCGCCTGCAGCTCGAGGACGCCTTTCTGGTCCGAGGCACTGCCGATGGCATCAATGAGCTGCTGGATGGCGGCGAAGCGCGCACTAGAGTTCGCGAGCGCCTGGCGCGTCAGTCCCTGCAGCAGGGCTGCCGACCCGCGCACGGCCTGCAGCTGTGCGCCGGCGGCGGGCCCGAGCGCGGCGAGCTGCGCATCAGTCAGCACTGTGTCCGCGGTCCGCGCCGCCCGCACCTCCGCACTCAGCGCCGCAGAGCCACCGGCCGAGCCCTGCACTGCGCCCTGCACGCCGCTCCAGTCGGACGGCAGGTAGTTGCGCACGGTGCCGCCGAGCAGCTGCTGCATGCCGCGGCTGCCGGTCATCGACTGGAACTCGGCCTGGGCCTGGGTAAGCTGACCGCGTGCGGTCGCCAGCTGCTGTTCAAGGGTCTGCAGCTGCGAGATGAGCTGCGTTAGCGAGGCGACATCGATAACCGCGAACTGCGCGTGCGCGGCCGGGACACCACTCAGAGTCAGGAGCAGCAGTGCGAGGCGTAGGAACCGGGTCGTCATAAGGTCGCTCCTTGTGCTTGGGCGGTGAATTGCTCACTCGGCATCGGGTGCGGCGAGAAACGGCGGCAGCCAGCTCGCCGAGTCGCGGCCGTGCGCGGCGATCAGCCGCCGCGCGCGCTGCAGGTGTCGGGCCCGACCGGAAATGACGGCCAGCTCGGCGTCACAGCCCTTGAGATCCAGTCGGCAGACGACACTGTGGTGTCCCTGTTTCACCAGGAAGCTGCGTGAGCCCGGCTGCAGCTGTTCCTTGATGAGCTTGAACTCGCGCTCGGTGAGACCGAGGCCGCGCGTGTACTCCTCGGCACTGGCATCGGCGTTGGGAAAGAACACCTTGGTCGGTGTCTGCTCGATGATGGTGCGGCTGATGGGACTGTCGAGCACGTCGCTGGCACTCTGGGTGGCCAGACACATGACGGCATTCAGCTTGCGCCACGTCTTGGGGCCATCCTTGGCGAAACTCTCGAAGGCACTGTCGCCGAGCAATCGCCAGAACTCGTCCATCCAGCACACCAGACGCCGACCATCCAGCAGCTGGCGCACCAGGTGGAAGATGTACAGCGTGATCGGCGCCCGGGTCAGCTCATGCTCGATGAACTCGGTCACGTCAAAGCCGATGACACTGTGTCCGGCGAGCTGCCCAACCACCGAATCCCGTGGATTGTCGAAGGCCCAGGCATAGTCGCCCCCGGCGCAGGAGCACCAGCGAGCCAAGCGCGCGTGCAGACCCTCCGGGTCGGTGGGATCCAGGAACTCCAGCAGGCGCGACAGGCGTCGCGCCTGCGGCTCGAGTGCCAGGGTGCCGTGCAGTGCCTGATCGAGGTCGGCGCTCTCGCGTGCCGACAGTGGCCGGCGAGTCGCCGGGCGCACCAAAGTGCGCAGCCAGAGCTTCTGAAATTCCAAGTGCTGAGGCCCCACCGGCAGCTGCAGCGGGTTGAAGCCCGTGGCGGCACCGTGGCGCAGCTGAAAGTACTCGCCGTCGAGAGCACGCACCAGGATCTCGAGGCCATGATCCTTGTCGAAGACGACTTGAGTCGTGCCGTGCTGTTGCAGCAGCGTAATCAGAAAGCCGATGAACACCGTCTTGCCCGAGCCGGTTGGTCCACAGATGAATGTGTGCCCGGTATCTCGACGGCTCCCACCGTCCGAGTCCGCGGGATCGCTGGCGTGCAGGGAGAAGTGGTACGGCGAGCGCGCGCTGGTACACAGCAGCGCCAGAGCCTCGCCCCAGTGGTTGCCGCGGGCTCGTCCGCACGGGTAGTTGTGGAAGGGCGCCATGGCTGCAAGGTTGCGCGAGGTGATCGCAGCGCGGCGTGGGCGCAGCGCGAAATTCCCCGGCAGCTGCGCCCAGAACGCGGCCTCGAGTCCGAGGTCCTCGCGCGCCACGGCCATGCCCGTGTCGGCTAGCAGGGCGCGGGCGCGCGCCACGTGCTCGTTCAAGGATCGCAGCCGCAAAGCAGGGGACGCGGCGGCGGCGGCCGGATCGAGCTCTGCCAGCACCTGCAGCGAGAAGTGATGCTCGCCCATGACGAACTCGTTGCTGCTCAGTCCGTCGAGAGCGGCCTTCAGCTGCGTCGCCTGTGATACCGCGAGGTCACCGGCGTTGGTCATGCGCCAGTACTGCCGCTGCAGCAGACCCTGCGCGGCGGCACGCGACAGGAAGGCAAATGACTGCGTGAGCACGAGCGGAAACGGCGCGGACAACAGGCGATTGAACATCCCGACCACGCTGGGCGTGGGGTACTCTTTGATGCCGAGAAACGCCCCGACACGGGTCGTGGCGGGCAGGCGATACTCGACGGCCTCGCTCCCGAACAGCAGCCTCGCGCTGGTCAGGGCCTCGCTCACGGGGCCTTCGGGCAGCGGCACGCGCTGCCACTCGCCGTTCACCAGCTGCGCCAGGTACTCCAGCAGCGAGGAGCACCAGGTCCGGCCGCAGCGATAGGCAGCGAGGACTTCCGGATCGTAGACGGTGAGCGCGGCGCACACCGTCTGCCGCAGCTTCAGGCACGCGCTCAGGGCCTCGCCGAGCGCCAGTTCCGGTTGTGCCGCCCGCGCCGGGACGCGCAGCCGCGCCAGCGCGCCGGCGGCGAGTCCGGCTGCCGGGCGGTAGCACAGCGTGAGATAGAGTTCGTTCAGCATGAGCGATTCGCCGGCGAGGCGCGCGCAATAGCCTGCCGTGAGTACGTCGGCGAAGCCGCCTGCGGAAGTGGGACGCATGCTGGCGGACTGCGGTCGCCGCACCAGGTGAGTCCAGATCGCGAGCCCGGGGCCAGCGAGGTTGCGCCACAGCACGTTGAGTCGCTCATGCCACGCATTGAGTTGCTCATCGTCCGCGCTCTCGAAGCTCGCGCCGGCCAGGCGGACGGCCTGCAGATAGTCGCCGGCCCGCGTCTTCACCACCTCGGGCGCCACGTGTGCCGTATAGGGAATGTGCTCGGCGGCGGTACGCTCGCGTCGCACGGCTGCCCGGCGCGCCGCGCTCAGCACGGCAGCCGGTCCCCGGCCCAGCCTCGCACCGGCCCCGCCCGGCGGCGCCGACCGCGGGCGTCCGGCAGCTCGAGGGACAGGGGGCTGTAACTACTCGCGCGCCACAGGCGCAGCGTGCCCAGCATTGCCGGCGCGCGCGTGCGTCCCCACAGCAGCAGCAGGTCGAAGCAGCGGACGTCGCGCGCGCACAGCAGCGCGCACACGCCGTGGATCGGCACGCACACGAGCAGGGTAAGCAAATTGTGGGTTACGAGAAACGCCTCCAAACTGAACACCGCGTTGAACAGCAATGCGGCGTAGGTAACGCCCCAGCGCATCGAGGGGCGCGTGGCGCCGACGAACAGCGGATCTGCGGTGACGCCAGCGTTGCGAGCGCTCACGTGGCACCTACACGCCGAAGAGGCCGCGCACCCAGGCCACAATTTGCGGCGCGCCGAAGGCTATGGCGATTCCAAGAATTGCACCCAGACACCAGCCCCAGCTCATTCGGTTTGCCATCGCCATCGCCCCGAGCGCCATGACTAGAATCACAGCGATGGGCGTCAGCCAGGCCAGAATGTTTGTCTGCAGCGCAGTGGCGCCCGTCATGAAGGGCGAGGCCGCCTGCGCGAGCGCCAGTCCAGGCGTCGCCCACAGGAGCGACGCGAGTAACTGCCGGCGTGCGTGAGGTCGCGGGACACAGCTGACGGAGGAAGTAACGCTTGAACAGCTCATCGACGGGCTCCTCGACGATGCGGTGTTGGTTTCGCGGGAGTCGAGAAGTCTATGCAGGCGTGAGTCGATTGGAATCGACTCTGCCTGTCTGTTCGTGCAGAAAGTCCGCGGCTCGACTCACAGCGCGGCCGCGAGCATGCCCGCGCTCGTGTATGGTGCAGACGAGGATCGATTGGGAGAGCAGCCTATGTCATTCGCCGACGTCGCACGCGACGATGCCGCGCTCGAGGAATGCCTCGACGAGCTGAGCGAATTCGTCAATGGAATGGAGCGCTACGCACCCACGCTGCTGGCGGTCGCCATGCGCGTCCACCTCGCCGCCCTACTGCAGGCGTTGCTCGAGGGGCAGCTGTGCCGCGCCGAGGACGTGCGCGAGTTCATCCGCGAACTCGAGCGCGACGCACTTCAGGACCAGGCCGGCTAGCGGCTGCTCAGCGCTCCGCGCGATCGCGCGAGCTGCGATCGCCGTGCGCCGCGGCGCCGCGCGGATCGGGCTCGCTCACGCGCGCAGGCGCACTGCCGTGCGACGGGACGATGGCCGGTGCGGCGCGCGGCGGCGGGGCACTCGGTGGGCTGAAGCGCGGCAGCAGGACCGGCGCGCGTGGATGTACCTCTTCTAGCGGCGCCGGCCGCGATGCGGGTGCCGCGGTACTCGTCACGGCGCCCGGCGAACGATATACCGGCAGCGCGGGCGGTCGGCCGTAGGCATGAGCGGCGTCATCAGGCGCGAGTGCACTGCGCTGCGGGGTCGCTGGGCGCGTCTCGACTCCGGACGGGCGCTCTTCGCGCCACGACGGCGGCGCGCTCGTGGCGCGGGCGGCGACGGGTGGCGCAGCAGTACCCGGCTGCACGTCGCCCGCATCGTGCACGGCCGCCGGCGGCGGATAGCTCGGCAGGCGCGGTGCGGTCGTGACGCGGCTGTTCTGGAGCGCGCGCTCGCGCTCGATCAGCCCCGGCTGCGGTGTGGCGACGGGCGCGGTCTGAGGCCGCGACGCCAGACTGGCAGGCGGCACGCCGCGGGGCAGCGCCGCCGCATTCAGCACCGGTCCCGTGGCCGTTACCATGCGCACCGCTACGGCCGCGGTGGCGGGCTGCAGACCCGCGAGGTCCGCCCGCGCCAGCGGCCGCCCGCCGTTTGCCTGAATCGCCGCGAGCTGGCGCTCGAGCGGCACCGGGGCACGCGGCGGCGGGGTGCGCGCCATGACCGGCCGGTTCAGCAGCTCCGCCGGCGGCCGTGCGGCGCCACGACCGAGTGCCGGCCCGAGCAGGCTCTGGCGCACGGGGGCGATGGCCGGCGCGGCAGCGCTCACCTGCGCACCCTCGAGGGCCGCTTCCGGCAGCCGCACGGCGCGGCCGCCGACACGCTGGCCAGACGTAAACACGGCCTGTGGCACCACGGTGACCGCCGCAACGGTGTTGTTCACGTAATGCAGCGGCGTCAGGTTGCGCTGGTAGACATTGGTGATGTAAAGGTTGTTGACGATCGTGGTGTTGGTAATGTTGACGCGGCGCACGTAGGTCTGGCTCACCTGGTAGGGCGGCACGTACACCTCGCGCGGCCCCAGCGGAAACCAGCCGACGCCGCCGCCGGCGGAAACCGCACCACCGGTTGCGGCGCCACCGACCCAGCCCACCAGCGCCGGCGCGTACACCGGGCGGCCGCGGCGCGGCCCCGGTACCCAGCACCAGTCGTTGTGGTAGCGGACCCAGCGGCCGTAGTGAGACGGCGCATAGCCCCAGCGCGCATCGTCGACCCAGGTCCAGCCCCACGGCGCAATCCACACCCAGTGACCGAAGCGGTATGGCGCCCAGCCGACCGCGACCAGCGTCGGCACCCACACAAAGCCGTAGTCGGGGGTGCTCTGCCAGGTGCCGTTGTTGTCCAGGTCCTGCGTACCGGCGACGTCGTCCGCGACGTACTCGCGTGAAGGCGAATCCTCGGCCTGCCGCTCGCGCGCCGCCGACCAGGCGTCCAGGTCATCCGGCGCGCCAAGCGTGCCGCTCTCATAGGCGAGCTGACCGCTGCCGCTGAACATCACCGCCTGCTGCGTGCCGATCGCCACGGTCTGGCCGCCGCCTGAGGCCTGTGCCGCACCCTGGCTCACCTTTACGACCGTGACGTCGCCGGCCTCGCTCGCCTCGATGCGATATTCCCCCGGCTGCTGCAGCAGTAGCGCGAGATTGGCGGTATCGACCTCGTAGCTCTGACCCGGCTGCAGCTCGCGCACGCGCACGATGAGCGTTCCGGCGCTCAACTGCATCTGCACCGTATCGTCGTCGAGATTCAGGAAGCTGAAGCCGGTCCCGGCACCGAGCCGCATGACCGCGGCACCCATGTCGAGCTCGGCGCGCGAATTTTCGTCCGACCAGATGCGATCACCGGTGGTCAGGGGGCGGTTGAGAATCGCGGCAGTCCACTCGGATGCGCCCGCCGGCTGCAGTGCTACCGAGCCTTCGATGTCGGAGAGCCGCGCCGCACGACCGGGCGGATCGGCGGGGTCCGCTGCCGCTGTGCCGGTGAGCACCCCGGCGGCGAGCGCGAGTGCCGCGACCCAGCGCGACAGAACACCCAGACGTGACCACATGCGCATTCGTTCCACCCTGAGCAAAACGCCCGAACGTCGTCGCGGCTGACCTCAAGGTATGAGACCCGGGCGGCGGCGCCGGGGTTCACCTGTCTCTCAATATGGGGCCCCGCGGGCTGAACCACGGGTGAACGCGGCCGTTCCGGGACTAGATTAGCGCGTTGCGCGCACCCGCCACCAATGCGCGAGCGCCACGCTCGCGGCGGCCACACCCAACCACTCGTGCGTGGCCGAGGCGATGTCGTGCAGGGGGCCGGTGCTGTAGTAGAGGGCGTAGCCGCTCGCGATCAGCAGCGCGCCGCTGGCAGCGAGCACGAGCCCGGAGCGGCGGTTACGCGCGCTGCTCCAGCGCGTCAGGATGTGGCCACCGCCGATCCAACCGAGCAGGAACACCGCGCCGACCGCGAGCAGTCCGTGCACGCGCATCAGGGTAGGTTCCCAGGGATTCGGCAGCGCCCCGAACGGACCCTGCTGTGCGAAGCCGAAGTGCAGCACGAGCCACAGCACGCCCGAGCTCCACAGCAGCGCGCACAGCGCGTACACGGTCAGCCGCAGCGGCCGCGACATGACCCGCGCTGCGTTGCGCGCGCTGAGGCGCGCCAGGTGCGCACC
>Ga0134126_10004631_pt1 | contig 17219 bp, 10 predicted proteins | sample KB31752_FD_96881 | JGI IMG/M metagenome (GOLD analysis project Ga0134126, IMG submission 96881) | Terrestrial soil microbial communities with excess Nitrogen fertilizer from Kellogg Biological Station, Michigan, USA - KB3-175-2 | ecosystem: Environmental > Terrestrial > Soil > Unclassified ...
ACCGCCGGCGATTTCTTCGACTACATGGCGCGCGATGCGGAGACGGCAGCGATCCTGCTGTTCATCGAAGGCGTGCGCGACCCCGAGCGGTTCATTGAAGCCGCTGCAGCCGCTGCCGAACGCGGCAAGCCGGTCGTCATCGCCAAGATGGGCCGCACCAAGGCGGGCGCGCGCGCCGCGCAGTCGCATACTGCCAGCATGGCTGGATGGGACACCGCCTATGAGGCCGTGTTCCGCCGCTACGGCATCATCGCTGCGGCCGATCCCGACGAGGCGGTGGCGATCGCCGCCGCCTTCGTCACCAGCCCGCCGGCGCGCGGCGACCGTGTCGCGGTGGTGACCGCCTCGGGCGGCGCCGGCGCCTGGGCGGCCGATGCGCTTGCCGGCGCTGGGCTCGCTTTACCGGAGCTCGGTCCGGCGCTGCAACAGACGATCCGCGGCTTCATCCCGGCCTATGGCTCGGCGCGCAACCCCGTCGACATCACCGCGCAGGCCGTCCACACCGGCGGGCTGTTGCGCGCCATCGAGCTGTTATCGGAGAGCGACGAGGTCGACGCCATCGTCGTCGTGCTGTCGCTTGCCAGCGAGACGCGGATCACCATCGACACCGAGGCGCTGCAGCGGATCGTGGCACGACAGGCGAAGCCGTTGCAGGTCTACAGCTATACGCTGCCCTCGCCGCTTGGCCGGAAGGTGCTGGCGAGCGCCGGACTTCCCCTTCATACCGGCCTCGCGCCGCTGGCGAGCGCGATGCGCGCCCTGGTCAGCCGCGCCCGTTTCAAGCCGACGGCGCCTGCGGCGCTCCGCAACCCGGCGCCCGCGGCGGTCGCGGCGCTCGCCGCGCGGCGGGGCCCGCTCTCCGAGCATGCCGCGCGCGAGATCCTCGCCGCCGCTGGGCTTGCCATGCCGGCGCAGCGCCTGGTGACCGAGCGCGGCGGCCTTGCGGCGGCGGCCGAGGCGTTGGGCTTCCCGCTCGCACTCAAGATCCAGTCGCCCGATATCGCGCACAAGACGGAGATCGGCGGCGTCCGGCTCGGCATTGGCGATGCCGCAGCGCTCGGCGCTGCCTATGAGGCGGTGATGCAAGCGGCGCGGCAGGCGCGGCCCGAAGCGCGCCTCGAAGGCGTGCTGCTGCAACCGATGGCGAAGCCGGGGGTCGAGATGATCGTCGGCACGATCCGCGATCCGGTCTTCGGCCCGCTGGTCATGCTGGGAGCCGGCGGCGTCGCCACCGAGCTTTTCAAGGACGTGACCTATCGCCTTGCTCCGGTCGATGCGAGCGAGGCGCGCGCCATGCTCGAAGAACTCCGGGCAGCGCCGCTGGTGTGCGGCTTCCGCGGCGCGGCAGCGGCCGATATCGATGCGCTTGCCGCGCTGGTGGCGAGGCTTTCCGATTTCGCCGCCGCGCATCGCGACCGCGTGCAGGAGGTCGAGCTCAATCCGGTCATCGTCCACGCGCAGGGACAGGGCTGCACCATCGCCGATGCGCTGCTGACGCTGGCCCACGGCACTTAAGACGGGAGGACCGCCATGACCGCGGCCAAGGACGGACGCCTTTCCGGCAAGACCGTCATCGTCACCGGCGCCGGCTCGCGCGCGGACGGCATCGGCAATGGGCGCGCCGCCTCTGTGCTGCTGGCCCGGTACGGCGCCCGCGTGGCGCTCATCGACACAGTGCGCGACTGGGTGGAGGCGACGGCACGGATGATCGAGGGCGAAGGCGGCGAATGCTGCATCATCGAGGCCGACGTCGCCGCCGCCGCATCCTGCGCGGCGGCTGTCCGCGCAACCGTGGCGCGCTGGGGCCGGCTCGACGCGCTCGTCAACAATGTCGGCATCGCCGGGCCGCCCGGCACCGCGGTCGAGGTCGATCCCGAGGCCTGGGACCAGGCGATGCGCGTCAATGTCACATCGATGATGCTGATGGCGAAATACGCCATTCCCGAGATGCGCAAGCTCGGCGCCGGCGCGATCGTCAACATCGCCTCGGTGGCCGGCCTCGCCGGCGGCCATCCGCACCTCTTCTACCCCACCTCCAAAGGGGCAGTGGTGCAGCTCACGCGCGCCATGGCGGCGCAGCACGGCAGTGAGGGCATCCGCGTCAACTGCATCGCACCGGGCATGGTCTATACGCCGATGGTCTATAGCCGGGGCATGTCGCCGGAGTTGCGCGAGCAGCGCCGGCAGCGCTCCCTGCTGAAGACCGAAGGCACCGGTTGGGATGTCGGCAACGGGGTGGTCTATCTCGTCAGCGACGAGGCGCGCTGGGTGACCGGCATCGTGCTGCCGATCGATGCCGGCGCCACGGCCGGGGCGGGCGCGCTGCCGCCCCCTGGCCGCGAGGGGCGGAATTCCTAATCTCCAGGTAGAGCAGTTGGACGGTTAAGCTACCTGAACGCACAGGAACTTGGCCGCGAGTTCGCCGTTTGTAGCCGCGACCGAACACCAGCACGGTTCTCCGACCTTTGACAGAGCAAACCGATACCTGCGTGGCCCCTTCGTCCCTGCGTTACCGCCAGCGGCCCGATTTGTCGGGGGCGCCCGAACCCGCGCCGCCGTCCCCAGCGGCCTCTATCGAGCGGCCGGAAACCACAAAGCGGGAGAAAGTCCTGTTCCTGTGGGAAAGCTTCGGTCCACACCATGTGGACCGCTGCCGCGCCTGCGCCGCCGAGCTGGGCGGGAGCTATGAGATCTGCGGCGTCGAGATCGCCACCTTCGACGCCAACTACCAGTGGCGCGGCAGTGTCGGCGCCGATGACTTTTCCAAGCTGACGCTGTTTCCGGGCATCGTCCGGCAGAAGATCGGCACCTGGCGCTGCTTCCGGCGCATTGTCACGGCCTGTCTACGCTCGCGGGCGAAATACATCTTCCTGTGCAATTACGATGCCCCGGCGATCTTCTTTTCTGCCGTCGTGCTGCGTCTCTTCGGCCGACGGCTCGCGATCATGCAGGACTCGAAATTCGATGACAAGCAGCGCTACCTTGGCAAGGAGGCGCTGAAGAGCCTGCTCTACCGGCCCTATCACGCGGCGCTGGTCGCCGGGCATCGCGCCAAGAGTTATCTGGCCTTTCTCGGCATTCCCGAGGAGCGCATCGTCATCGGCTACGACACCGTGTCGGTTGCCCGCATCCGCCACTCGGCCCGCGCCGAGCCGGCGCCCGGCGGCGTGCCGCATCGCCAGCGCCATTTCACGGTTGTGGCGCGCTTTGTCCCGAAGAAGAATTTGAGCTTGGCGCTCGACGCTTACGCGGCCTATGTGGTGCGCAATCCCGACGCGCCCCGCGAGCTCCACCTGTGCGGCTCCGGCGAGCTCGAGCCGGCGCTGCGCGAGCAGGCGCAGCGGCTGCGGCTCAGCGGCGTCCGCTTCCGCGGCTATCTCCAGGAGCACGAGATCGCCCGTGTGCTTGCCTCCTCGCTGGCGCTCATCCTACCGAGCGTCGAAGAGCAGCATGGGCTGGTAATCAACGAGGCGGTCGCGATGGGCGTGCCGGTGCTCGCCTCGGACAATTGCGGGGCACGCGATCTGCTGCTCCGCAGCGGCATCAACGGTTACATCATAGAGCCAGACAACGCTGCCGGACTGGCGCATTTCATGTCGCTGCTCGATCACGACGCGGAGGAGTGGACGAGGCTCGCTCGCGGCGCCCACCAATTCGAGGCCGTCGCCGATACTGCGCTCTTCGCCAATGCCGTCGCCGACGTTCTCGGCCGGCTGAGGCGAGGCAGCCGGCGCGCGGCCTAGCCCGCCGACCAAAATGCGGCCCCTGCGGGTCCTCTGGCTCACCAGGGATTATCCCTACCCGGCCGATTCCGGTTGGGCCCTCTACAGCCAGGGGCTGATCACCTCCTTCGCCGCGACCGGCGCGGAGATAACGGCGCTTGCCTATGGGCGCGGCGACGTGCTCGCGCGCGGGAAGCCGGTCGACTTCGTCGCCGATGGTGTCCGGTGGATGGTCATCCCGAGGCCCAGGGTCCACGATGCGCTGAGCCTGATGGGGTCGCTGCCGAGCGACATCTTCAGCTCCTCGTCTCGCGCGCTCTGGCGGATGATCGAGTCCCTGCTGAACAGCGAAACCTGGCATGCGGTGGTCTTCGATCATATCGCAACCGCTTGGGCGCTGTTTCCCCTGCTTCGCTGGCAGCGCGCGACGGGCCGGCGCGTGCCTCTCGTCTATGTCTCGCATAACCACGAGGCGACGCTGCGGCCTGCCGCAGCCCGCCGCATGCGGATCAACCCGGTGATGAAGGCCGCGCTGAGGATCGACGGCCAGAAATACGCCACGCTCGAGCGGCGCGTGGTGAAGGCGGTCGATCTGGTGACCGCCATCACCGAGGAAGACCGCGTGCGCTACCTCGGGGACGCGCCGGAGAAGCCGGTCATCACGCTCTCGCCCGGCCATAGCGGCAAGCCGAATCTGGACCGCGTCATCGACACGACTACACCAAGGAGGGTAGTAACCGCTGGTTCTTTCGAGTGGATTGTCAAGCAGCAAAATCTGGTCGATTTTATTCGCGTCGCCGATCCTCTCTTCACCAAAGCGGGCGTCACTCTGCATGTCGTCGGCCGCGCCGCACCGGAATTCATCGGCGGCATCAAGAGCTGGGCGCGATCGTGCACCTTCACCGGTCCGGTCGCCGCCATCGAGCCGCATCTGGAGGACGCGCGCATGGCCGCCATGGCCGAGCAGGTCGGCGGCGGTTTCAAGCTCAAGATGCTCGACTACGTGTTCGGCGGGCTGCCGATTGCGGCGATCGGGCATCAGATCGCCGGTTTGCCGCTGGTGCATGGCGAAGACGTTCTGGCCGCCGACACTGTGGAGGCGCTCTGCGCACGGATCGTCGAGACGATTGACCAGATCGACCTGCTCAACCGCATTCGCCGGAACGCGCTTTCAAAGTGCCTTACCGGTTTCGATTGGAGTACGCGCGGCCGCGATCTGTTCGCGGCTATCGAGGCGAGACTGGTGGAGCCGGGACCGGCGGACGCGCAAGGCGGGCGCGTTCCCGATCCAGCGCGAGTGCATCTATACGCCGGACATTCAGTGGATTCGACCATGAGCAACAGAGTTCCTTCGCACCCCATGCAGATCGACCCCGATATCGCAAAAGCGCGTTTGAGCCTTCGCCGTGATCAAGCCGTGACCTCTCTCGCGAAAGCTTTCAGCCCGCGCCGCGGCGGCACACAAGGCGCCACGGCGTCACGGCGCCGCAAGGTGCTGGCCCTGGGCTTCTTTCCGCCGCCGATCGACGGTCAGCGCATGGTCACGCAGCACATGTTCGACCGCTTGGCCGACACGACCACGGCGATGCGCTTCGATCTCGACCGCTTTCCGCGGCTCGGCGTTCTGTCGAAGCCGCTCTCCGCGCTCGCTGCGGCGGCGCTCGTGCCATTTGCGCGGTTGAGTGGCTACTCGGCGGTCTATGTGGCGCCCCATAGCGGCGTCGGCCTGCTCTATTCCTGCCTCCTAGTCGGGGTAAGCAATCTCTGCGGCTGCACGCTTCATGTGCATTACCACTCCTACCGCAACGTGCGGCAGTACTCGCCGCTGATGGCGGCGTTTCTCGCGTTGTGTGGCCGGCGCGCCGTTCACATCGTGCTGGCGCCGCCGATGGAAGCGGGCCTGCGGCGCTTTTACGCCAGCGTAGCCAAGGTGGAGGTCCTCTCGAACTCGGCCTTCATTCCCCCGGTCGAGCGCGCCGCGCCGCTTCCCGCCGCGCGCATTCGCGTCGGACATCTGAGCAATCTCTCGCGCGAGAAGGGGATCGGCACGGTCATCGACTGCCTGCGCCGTTTGCGCGCCCGTGGGATAGAGGCGGAGTTCGTCATCGGCGGACCGCCGGCCGACGCGGCGACGGAGCAGCTCCTCACCGCCGCCATTGCCGAGTTCGGCGAGTGCATCCGGTATCTCGGGCCGCTCGCGAAATCCGCCGTTCGCCAGTTCTACGCCTCGATCGATCTGTTCCTCTTCCCCTCGACCTACGAGCACGAAGCGGAGCCGCTGGTCGTCATCGATGCGGTCGCGGCCGGCGTCCCCGTGCTCGCGACTGACCGCGGCTGCATCGGCTACTTTCTCCAGGCGACGGGATGCCGCGTGTTCGACCCGGAGGATTTCGTCGAACGCGCGGTGGAGCAGATCGCGCAGTGGGCGAGCGAACCCGAGCGCCTGGCCGCGGTCTCGGCCCAATCCCGCGCACGCTTTGCCGAGCTCCACGACCAGTCGCGCATTCAGCTCGACCGCGTGCTGCAGACCATCGTCGAGCCGGTGATGGCGAGCGCCGTCTCCAGCCGCGCTGGATGGGCGCCGCCGGCGAGCCCGCGGCCGGAGTAAGCGAGGCGCCGCGGCGCGCGACTCGTCGAAATCGGCGCTGCCGGTCTCTGCGGAAGCGCTAGGGTCTCAGGTGAAGCTGCCCTTTGAGTATTCGGCCCACCGGTCCAGGGCGGATGCGATCTTGCCGCGCATCGACATGTTGTGGGCTTCCAGCCAGCCCGGTGCGATATCCGTCGAGCGCACCAGCTTCATGACGCGTTCCGGGTGAATGCCCATGCCGAGCGCCGAGACCGGACGCAGGATGCGCGCCGCCGCTAGGACCAGCGCGAGCGGGATGTCGAAGGTCTTCGCCTTGGCGAAGTGCTTGGCGCGAAACGCCTCGACGATCTCCTCGATGGTATAGCGGTCCGGATAGCACGCGTTGAAGAGAACGAAGCGATCGGGTGCGTTCCGGGCAAACATGATGGCGTCGAGCAGATCCTCGACGTAGAAGCACGCCTTGATCGTGTTCCGTCGTCCGGGATAGACGAAGAGCCCGGCCTTCAGCAGCTTCGCCATCCGGGTGAAGTTGCCGCCCTCGCCGGGGCCGAAGATCACGGCGGGCCGGGCGATCACCAGCCGACGATCGGGGCTTTCATCGAGCCAGGCCCGATGGATCCGCTCCGCCAGCGTCTTGGACCAGCCATAAGGCGAGACGGGCGCGAGCGGCGTGGTCTCGAGCTTGGTGTCCTCGCCCGGGCCATAGACGGAAATGGAACTGGTGAACACGATCTCCGACGCCGCCATGCGGCGGGCGAAGGCGCTGATCTCCGTAGCGCCCAGAATATTCGTTTCATAGTACTCGTGGTCCGGATGACCTGGCGTGGTATGCACGGCCGCCAGGTTGTAGATGGTCGAAATCGGCCCCGGAACCGTGAAGTCGCCGAGGTCGCGCACATCGGCGCGCCGGTATTCGACGCCGGCAACACTGCTTTTCGGCTCCCGGATATCGACCGAGATCACCGGTCCGGCGTGAGCTGCGACCAGCCTGCCGAGCAGATGCGTACCGATGAAGCCGCTTCCACCGAAGACGATTGACGTGCCCATGATTCGACCGACTCCGTTGCAGCCCCAGGGCGGCTCCGACGGACCGAAACGATCAGCGCGAAGCTGCCCAACCTTCCCGGGTGGATTTCAGACCGTCGCGCCGCGCCTTCTGGGCTGTCGGTCGCAAGGCCGCCGCAAACGTTTCCTCAAACTCAGCGGCTTTGGCCTCGACGTCGAACTGGCCCTCGGCGAAGACCCGCGCATTGCGCCCGAGGCGCTGCCGTTCCCCGGCATCGGCGGCGAGCCGCAGGACGCTGTCGTAGAATGCGGCATTTTCGCCGGGCTCCACGACGGCGCCCGCCTCGGCCAGCTTGATCGCCACCGCCGCGTCGTTGTCCGCCGCGATCGATGCCACGATAGGCCTGCCCGCTGCCAGATAGCTCAGGATCTTCGAGGGGACGCTGAAGCCCGCGGCCTCGCGGCCGATCATGGCAAGCAGAATGTCGCTCGCTCCCAGCACCTCGGAATAACATTCCATGGGCTGGAAAGGCAGGATCACGAGGTTCTCGAGCGCGGCTTGCCGCTTCTCCTGCTCGAGCCACTGGGCGCCCGCGCCCTCGGAGACGACGACGACCCGGAGTCCGCGCTCGACGCCGGCGCGCGCCAATCCCAGCAGCAGCGCAGGGTCGTGTTTCAGCCCCAGCGTCCCGCTGTAGAGCGCGACCAGTTCGTTGCCGAACCCGTGCCGCCGCGCCCAGGCATTGTCCTTCGCGACGGGGGCGATTTGCGAGAGCGGCGCCCAATTGGGCACCACGCGGACCTTGTCGGTATCGATGTCCCATTCACCGAGCGGCACGAGGAATTTCTCGGAGATCGCCACGATGGCTTCGCTTGATCTCAGCAGCGAGCTCTCAAGCCGCATGTAATGGCGCCCGATCAGCCGGCCGGGTGCGCCGAGCTTCTCGCTGAGAAAATGATAGGTGGCCCGAGAGATTAGGTCCTGGAGCCAGAAAACGAAGGCGATGCCGCGCGCGGCGCAGGCTTGCCGCAGCTTCTTCTGAGCGTCGAGCGCCATGTTGCAGCCGGCCACGACGTCGGGGGCGAAGGCGACTGCCCGCTTCGCCATCAGCCGGCCGACCTTTTCCTCGAGCAGCCTGCGCTGCAGGAAGCGGCCCTTGTCGAAGGCTTGGCCGGTCTCGATCCCCTCGATATGGAAGTTCGGGGGATCGCCCGGGAGCACGGTGAGCTCGCCCTTGGGTGCCCGAAGATCGGCGAAGTAGAGATGCAGCACGCTATGCCCCCGCCGCGCGAGGCAGCGGCTGAGCTCTACCTGGAACGGATGACCGGCATAGTCGCAGATGACGATACGCATAGAACCCCTCGAACGGAATTGACGCGCGAGCAACGGGCGTCGCGCCTGCGGCGCGGCGGCGACGCTAGCGCGCGCCGGTCTTTGACGAGCTCTGTCCTTTCACCTGCTCGGCAACCCAGGGGTAGGTCTTGGCCAGGCCGCGCTTAAGCGGTTCTCTCGGTGCCCAGCCGAGCTTCTCGTTGATGAGCACGTTGTCCGAATTCCGGCCGCGCACGCCGAGCGGCCCCTTGATGTGCTCGACCGAGAGGCGCTTGCCGGCGATATCGATGATGATGCCGGCGAGGTCGTTGATGCTCACCATCTCGTCGGAGCCGATATTGACCGGCCCGGAAAAATCCGAGCGCATCAGACGCAGCGTCCCCTCGACGCATTCATCGACGTAGAGGAAGGAGCGCGTCTGCTTGCCGTCGCCCCAAATCTGGATCGCGCCGCCATCCGGTGTCTCCGCCACCTTGCGGCAAAGCGCCGCTGGCGCCTTCTCCCGGCCGCCCTGCCACGTGCCTTCGGGGCCGAAGATGTTGTGGTAGCGCGCTATGCGGACGTCGATGCCGTAATTGCGGTAGTAGGCGAGGTAAAGCCGCTCGCTGAACAGCTTCTCCCAGCCATATTCGCTGTCGGGGTTGGCGGGGTACGCGCTGCTTTCACGCGTCACCGGCGCCTTGGGGTCGAGCTGATTGTGCTCGGGATAGATGCAGGCGGAGGAAGAATAGAAAATCCGCTTCTGGTTGCGCCGCCGGCAGGCCTCAAGAACGTTCAGGTTGATCGTTGCCGAATTGTGCATGACGTTGGCGTCGTGCTCGCCGGTGAAGATATAGCCGGCGCCGCCCATGTCCGCGGCGAGCTGATAGATCTCGGTAAAGGGACGGTCGAGGGCGCTGCGCGCCTCCAGCGGGTCGCGCAGATCGGCAATGATGAAGTCGTCGGCCGCGGTCGTTGCGAATTCCGGATATTTGAGGTCCACGGCTCGCACCCAAAAGCCCTCGCTCTTGAGGCGCTTCACCAGATGCGAACCAATGAATCCACCACCACCAAGCACCAACGCCGATTTCATCGATTTCTCCTTCGCCCGCTCGTCCTGCGCCGATGACCCGCCGAGGGCGACGGGCGCAGCCCGGCAATCACTCGTCGGCCTGCCCGGTCAGGCGCGCAGATCAACGGTCGGTTTGGAGGCAAGGTTCCAAACGCCCCAGGCAATCGCGACGGGGGTTTGCCCTATTCTTCGGTTCGTCTCCGGCGCCAGGGCGGTGTCTGTCCGGGCACAGGCCTCGTCGCACCGTCGAAGCTGCGGAACCAATCCTTCCGTAGCCCCGTTCTCAGCGGACTCGTTCATGATGAGCCAACCATGCGCGCGCTGGTTGGGGCGGCGCACCGGCCTGTCGTGGCGCCCACATGGTGTTCGCCAGTCGGCCGCGCGCTTTCCGAGGAGGGCGATAATGGATCCGGCGGCTCTTCCCGACTTCTATCGCTCGGAAATCGCCCAGCACGCGGCGACGGTCGAGGCGACGATAGCCGGGTGCCAGGCGGCGTTCTTGCGTCTGGTCGAGGCGACGGTCGAGGCCGTCGGCGCGGGCGGCAAGATTATCCTGTTCGGCAATGGCGGCAGCGCCGGCGATGCTCAGCACATCGCCACCGAGCTCACCGTCAGATACGTAAAGGATCGCGCGGCCATCGCTGCGGTCGCCTTGACCACGGACAGCTCCGCCCTGACCGCCATCGGCAACGATCTCGGTTTCGAGCAGCTCTTCGCCCGCCAGGTGCTGGCGCTGGGGCGCAAGCCCGATCTCGCCATCGGTATCAGCACGTCCGGGAACAGCAGAAACGTCATTCTCGGCCTTGAGGCGGCGCGCAAGATAGGCATGGCGGCAGCCGCACTCGCGGGCAATGACGGTGGAGCCTTGCGCGGGCTCGCCGACCCACTCGTGATCGTTCCCTCGCGTGTAACCGCGCGCATTCAGGAGATGCACATCCTGCTCGGCCACATGCTGTGTGGAGCGGTGGAGCGGCGGCTCGGACTGGCCTGAGCTCCTCCGCCGGCGGCTCGCTCCGACCGGGGCGCCTCACCCCGCAAGGCGCGCGATCGTCGCTGTGGTGCTGTGGCCTGGGACGATATCCGCGAGCACGACCTTGCCGCCATAGGACGAGACGAGATCGCCGCCGACCACGGCCTCGATGGTGTAGTCGGCGCCTTTCACCAGGACATCCGGCCTCAAGCTGCCGATCAGGCTGAGCGGCGTATCCTCATCGAACGGCACGACGAGATCGACCGAGGTGAGCGAGGCGAGCACCGCGGAGCGCGCTGCCAGACTTTGTACCGGCCGCGTCGGTCCCTTGAGGCGCTTCACCGAGGCGTCGCTGTTCACGCCGACGATCAGCCGGTCGCAATGGGCTCGCGCCTCGGCCAGCAGCGAGAGGTGCCCGGGATGCAGCAGATCGAAGCAGCCATTCGTGAAGCCGATTTTAAGCTGTCCCCGCCGCCAGCGCGCCGTCTGTTCGGCGGCCAAGGCCGGCGAGAGCACTTTGCGCGCCGAGAGCGCATCGCGGTCGCGGACGGCTTGTGCGAGCTCGGCGGCATGGACCACCGCGGTTCCCGATTTCCCGACCACGATTCCTGCGGCCACGTTCGCCAGGTGGGCCGCGTCGAGCAGGTGTCCGCCAATGGCGAGTGCGGCGGCCATCGCGGCGACCACCGTGTCGCCGGCTCCCGAGACGTCATACACTTCGCGCGCTTGCGCGTGCAGCTTGTGGGTCTCTCCCGACGCCTCGACCAGCAGCATGCCGTGCTGACTGAGGGTCACGAGAACCGCTTCGAAGCCGTGCCTGGCGATGAGCGAGCGCGCGGCCCATTCCACTTCCGCGTCGCTGCTGACCGGCATTTTCGTCGCCTCGCCGAGTTCGCGGCGGTTTGGTTTGACCACGCTGGCGCCGCGATAGATCGCATAATCGCGCCCCTTCGGATCGACGATGACCTTATGACCGGCGGCTCGCGCGGCGGCAATGAGTTCACCGGCGAGGCCATCGGCGAGCACGCCCTTGCCGTAATCGGAGAGCACGGTCACCGAGGAACGGCGCAGGGCGCCATCGACCGCCGTGCGCACCTCTTTGCGCAAGTCGGGCGACAGCGCCACCGCCTGCTCGTTGTCGGCGCGCAGCATCTGCTGCGTTTCGGCGATATAACGTCGTTTGACGGTGGTCACGCGCCGGGCACCGGCTGCCAGCTGCACCTCGGCGCCGGCGAATTCGGAAAGGAGCCGCGCCAATTCACGCCCCGGTGCGTCGGCTCCCAGGGCCGAGACGAAGCACGCCTTCGCTCCCAGGGCATGAAGATTGGCGATCACGTTCCCCGCGCCGCCCAGCTTGCTCACTTCGCGTTCGATGCGCAGGACGGGAATCGGCGCTTCGGGCGAGATCCGCTCGACCGTACCGTAGACGAAATGATCGAGCATCGCGTCCCCGACGCACAGGACCCGCGCCTGCGGCAGCGCCTCGGTCAGGGCAATGAGTTCCGCCTCGGACATGCGCACCCTCGCTAGCCAGCAACCCCCGGGTGAACGTGAGGTCACCAAGCCGGGTTCCCGGCGCGAGGCGGCTGCGCCGGCTCAAGGGAACCGAATTTCGCGTAGCACGTTGGCATGCGCGTCGTTTGCGAAACGGCATGGCGGGGGCTGAGCCGCGCTCGTAGAGCGCTGCGGCCAGGGCATGGCTGGCCGTTCCGTCCACCCGAGACAACGCACAGGCCGCGACCGAGCCATGAAAAGTCACAGCATTCGCAACTTCGTCGTTGCCCAGTTTCCAGCGTGGACCCATCCGGCATTGCGCAGTGTCGAAATGATGGCATTGACGGCAACGGGCGGCGTCCTGCGGCATCTGCCGATGGAGCGGACGCCGAGGACCCCGCCGAGACGGGCCATCGACACGCTTCAGCGTTACGCCGAAGAGCGGCCCAGCAGGGCCACTTACCAGGAGATTTACCCGCCGCATATCGACCACCGCAAACCGCCGGTGACCGCAGCCGGCTTGGGAGGCGAGGAAGGCATCCACCCTTCCTTCGTCGCCGAGCTTTCGCGAGCGATGCCGTCCGCCGGCGTCGGCGTCATCCGCGAGGGCAGGGTGCTGACCTCGATGGGCGCCATCATCACGCCGGAAAACTGGCTCGTCACCGACGTTTCTCATACCGGCGCCGGCGACAGCCCTTACTCGCACCCGCTCTTTTCGAAGCTCCGGCTCCCCGAGGCCACCCGTGTTAAAGGTCGGGTTGCGGTCATGACGATGTACCCGGGAAACCTCCCGGGACACCCCTATTACGCCCATTGGCTGCTCGACATGCTGCCGCGGCTGCATCTGCTGGAGAAGAGCGGGGAGCGTTGGGACAAGCTGGTGGTGCCGCAGGTCGTCGGCTATCAGCGCGAGAGCCTGCGGCTGCTGGGCATCGATCCCGAGAAGATCATCTCCGCCCCGGGTCTGCATCTTCAGCCGGACGAGCTGGTCGTCCCCACCCTGGTCGGGTTTCCCATCGGCAACTACCCGGCCTGGGCCTGCCACTGGCTCAAAGAGCGCTTCTTCCCGCTGATACCGCCCGGGGCCGCGGCGCGGCGGCGGCTCTATATCTCTCGCGGCAAGGCGGCGAGGCGTCGCCTGTTAAACGAGGACGAGCTCATGGCGGCGCTTTCTCCGCTGGGTTTCGAAAGGGTCTTTTTGGAGGAGCAGTCCTTCATCGACAATGTGCGCATGCTGCGCGATGCCGAGGCCGTCATCTCACCGCATGGCGCGAACACGGCCATCTTCACCTTCTGCCGCAGCGGCACGCCGGTCATCGAGCTGTTCAGTCCGGCGTATGTCTCGGCGTGTCATTATTCGGCCGCCTGCCAAAGCGATCTCAACTACGCCTATGTACTTGGAAAGGGGCGGGTCAGAGAGCGGGGATTCCGTTCCTCGGACGACATCACCGTAGATCCTGGGCACGTGACGGATCTGCTGAACGAAATGATGAAGGAGCTGGGATAACGATTGCGGGCAGGGCAGGCGGCTCCCTCTCGATTGCGTCGCCGTAGCTGTGCCCGGGCGGGGCAGAAGGGCTCGCGCCGAGCCTGAAGGAGGATCGGCGCTGAAACGATCGGTCGCGGCGAGGAGGAGACGATGACTCCGACGAGCATCGACAGCGAGTTCGGGTACGACACCGCGGGTCACGATCCCTACCATTATCGGTTTCTGCCCGCGCTCCGTTCCCTGATGCGCGAACTCGCGGCGCAGAAGGAAATACGGATCTTTGAAATCGGCTGCGGCAACGGCTCGATCGCGAACGAGCTGGCGCAGGACGGCTACAAGATCATCGGAATCGACACGTCGGAGCAGGCGGTTGCCACGGGGAGCGCGGCCTATCCGCAGCTGAAGCTGCACGTGGGCTCGGTCTATAGCGATCTGCGGGCCGAGTACGGCACCTTTCCTGTCGTCATGAGCCTCGAGGTGATCGAGCACCTCGTCGATCCCTTCCTGTTCTGTTGCCGGGTATACGATCTCCTCGAGCCGGGCGGCGTGGCGGTGGTCTCCACCCCCTACCACGGTTATCTCAAGAATCTGATGCTCAGCGTCTTCGATCATTGGGACGTCCATCTCCACACGCTGAAGCAGCCGGGATGGCACATCAAATTCTTCTCCATCAAGATGCTGACCCAGATCCTTGAAGAGGCGGGACTCAAGGTGGAGCGGTTGATCCGGTTCGGGCGTCCCATTCCCTGGATAGCGACCGGTATGATCGCGGTGGACCGCAAGCCGCTCGATCCTGCGCCCGAGGGCGCCACCGCGGCGCGCCGTTAGCGGCCCGCGGACCGCGGAATGCCTCGCCGGCCCGGTTGCGCCGGCATTCCGGCGCAAGGAAACATCCTGCTGTAAGTCCCTGGATTCCGTGGCTGGCGGAGGCCCAGCCCCAAGATGGTCACAGCGCGCTGGTTGGAATCGGCGCTTTTGTTTCGCGCCCGTGTTGCAATGGTTACCGCGAATTAACCGCGGCCATAGCAACTTGGGGTTCGGCGCCACTGTCGAAGGAGCATTGCGAGTCGATATTCAAAAGGCGCGAACGCGACCGACAAGCACGTTCGTGGACGGCTCTTGCCTCGATAGCAGTCGAATTTTTTCCGGTAAAAAGGACCTTATCCCTATGAGTCATGTCGCGCATTCAGATTGGACGTTTGAGCATTCCGTTGTTCATCATCCGGATCCCCACCTCGACCCTCATTCCCTGACGACCGTCGATACCAGCCACACTACGCAAACGACGCAAACAGACTCGGTCGCATCCGTCCTCAAAACCCTCTGGCATCAGGGCGACCTGATGAACGGCACTGCCGGCTCGGCGGCGCATTCGGGCAGCAGCACCGCGACGAACGCGGCGATCACGGCTCTTGCGCCGAAGCTCACCGTCGGCAGCAACGCGCTGAACGTGAACGCGGGCGGATCGACCGCGCTGCCGATTACGGTCGCCGCCGGCGCCGGCCACGGCACCTCGGTGACCATCAGCGGGCTCACGCATTACGAATCGGTGACCGACCATCTCGACCACAAGGTATTTACCGGCAGCTCCGTCACCTTGACCGCGGCCGAGGTGAACAGCGGTCTGTCGCTCGCCTCGAACTACACCGGGACAGGACACCCGGTTAACACGCTCTCCGTGACGGCGAGCGATGTCATCGACGGTCATACCTTGGCCTCGGGCGCGCAGAACATCGTGGTGACCGATCCGCCAGTGAGCACGACAACCACTGGCTCGAGCAGCAGCGGGCTTTCGCTGCAGGTGTCGGGCGACATGTACAATGGCGATCCGCAGATCCAGGTGTTCGTCGACGGCCATCAGGTCGGCGGCACCTACGACATCACCGCGCACCACTCGGCAGGCCAGACGCAGACCATCCAGATCGCCGGAAACTTCGATCCGACAGTCGCTCACCAGGTGCAGGTCAAGTTCGTCAACGATGCCTGGGACGGCACGTCGAGCGCCGACGGGCATGATCGGAACGTCTACATCAGCTCGATCTCGATGAACGGCACGACGATCGACGGTGCCCAGGGCACGGACCTCGCGAGCAACGGCGCGGTGCATGACACCAATGCCACCGAGGCCGTCATGGACATGAACGGCACGGTCAACTTCAACGTGGCTGCGGAGTCCTCGTCCACCAGCACCGGCACCACCGCCGGCACCGGCAGCAACGGGCTTGCGCTGCAGGTCTCGGGCGACATGTACAATGGCGATCCGCAGATCCAGGTGTTCGTCGACGGCCATCAGGTTGGCGGCACCTACGACATCACCGCGCACCACTCGGAGGGGCAGACCCAGACCATCCAGATCGCCGGCAACTTCGATCCGACGGTCGCTCACCAGGTGCAGATCAAGTTCGTCAATGATGCCTGGGACGGCACGTCGAGCACCGACGGGCACGACCGCAACGTCTATGTCAGTTCGATCTCGATGAACGGCACGACGATTGACGGCGCGCAAGGCGCCAACACCGCGGACAACGGCTCCGTCCATGACTCCAACGCCCACGACGCGGTGATGGACACGAACGGCACGCTGACCTTCCAGGTCGCCGCCGATGCACCGGCTGGCGGCAGCGGCAGCACAGGTACGGGCACGGGCACCGGGACTGGCGCAGGGACCGGAACCGGCACGGGGACTGGCACCGGCACTGGCACTGGCACGGCCAGCGGCAGCGGACTGACGCTGCAGGTCTCGGGCGACATGTACAATGGCGATCCGCAGATCCAGGTGTTCGTCGACGGTCAGCAGGTCGGCGGCACCTACGACATCACCGCGCACCACTCGGAGGGTCAGACTCAGACCATCCAGATCGCCGGCGATTTCCCTCCGTCGGAGGCGCATCAGGTGCAGGTGAAGTTCATCAACGACGCCTGGGACGGGACCTCGAATGCCGACGGGCATGACATGAACGTCTATGTCAGCTCGATCTCGATGAACGGCCTAACCTTCACCGGCGCCCAGGGGACGAACACCGCCAATAACGGCGCGATTCACGATTCGAACGCCAATGAAGCGGTGATGGACGTCGACGGCACTCTGACCTTCAACGTGCCCGACCCGCCGGTTGGCGGCGGCAGCACCGGTTCGGGCACTGGCACCGGAACGGGCACCGGCACTGTCGGTGTGGGAGCGGGCTCACCGCCAACGGGCACCGGCTTCTACGTGGCGGCGAACGGCAGCGACAGCAACCCTGGAACGCTCGCCGCGCCCTTTGCCACCCTGGCACACGCGCAGCAGGCGATGGAGCACAGCACGACCAAGACCACCTATGTCGAGGCGGGCACCTACCATCTCAGCAGCACGCTCAATCTCAACTCCGCGGACAGCGGCGAGACCTGGGCCTATTATCCAGCGAACGGGGTCGACACCGCGATTCTCGACGGCGGGAACAGCACCGGCCAGGCCATCAATATCCAGGGCGGCTCGAACATCACCATCAATGGGCTGAGCGTCGAGCACTTCACGACCTTCGGCATCGAGGCTCAGGGCGGCGCCACCAACGTCACCATCGAGAATTGC
>Ga0134126_10004634_pt1 | contig 17213 bp, 13 predicted proteins | sample KB31752_FD_96881 | JGI IMG/M metagenome (GOLD analysis project Ga0134126, IMG submission 96881) | Terrestrial soil microbial communities with excess Nitrogen fertilizer from Kellogg Biological Station, Michigan, USA - KB3-175-2 | ecosystem: Environmental > Terrestrial > Soil > Unclassified ...
CACGTCTCAACACCAAGCTGGTGATCACCGATCACGATACCCTGGTAGGGCAGTTCTTCGTGCAGAACATGCAGACAGCCGACGAGGGCATCGAGCGGCCCTTCGGCGAGACCATCGGCACCACATTCTGGCCGGCAGCCGGACCGCTGACCAACGATGCGCATTCCCGCCAGCCGCGCGCCGATACCACCAAGATGGGTGGGCTCAATTACGTTCATGATTTCGAGAGCTTCAACGTGACCGTCGCGCAGTCGTATTTCAAGCGCGACAACACCGATGACTCGGATCTGGCCGGGCTGCCGTATTTCTTCGCAGGCCTGCAGGCGACCGGCGATTTCCCACCGGTGCCGGTCGTGCCTCAGGGCGTGTTCGAATCGAGCCAGGACACGAAGATGAATACCAGCGAGGTGCGTCTGGTGAGCACTTCTTCCGGTCCGTTGAATGGCGTGGGCGGCCTGCTGTACCAGGACAGAACGGTCCACATCGTCAATTCCTTCCTGCAGACGAATGCGAACAACGGGCTCATCGAGCCCGGCATCGCTCCCTGGTACGCGCGCGCCGCGGAATTCAACCTGAAGCAGAAGGCTGCCTACGGTGAGCTCACCTACGACTTCACCAAGAAGCTCTCCGTGACCGCCGGCGCTCGCGTGTTCAAGAACGACCGCACGGATCACTCGAACAGCATCGTGGGCTTCATGCGCCTGGGTGGTGCGACGCCGGTGCAAACCCTCACCGCGACCGAGTCCAAGGCGATCTACAAGGCCGCTCTCAACTACAAGTTCACCGACAGCCTGCTCGGCTACCTGACATTCTCCGAGGGGTATCGCGCCGGTGGTACGGTAAACCAGGTTGTCCCGCAGTTGCCGGCGTCCTACGGACCGGACTACACGCACAACTACGAGGCCGGCGTGAAGAGCGAGTGGCTGGACCGGCGCCTGCAGCTCAACGCAGCCCTCTACCACATCGACTGGTTCGACATGCAGTACTCGGGCGATTTCTTCAACGGCGCCTTCTCCGGTGTGTTGAATTGCCAGGGCAAGTGCGCTCACTCGAACGGCGTGGAGTTCGAGGTTACCGCGCGTCCCATGCGTGGCCTGGACCTGAATCTGGCAACGACCTTCCTCAAGGCCGAGCTGAATCAGACGCTGGCGGCCGCCAACGGGTCGCCGCCTTCCGGAACCCAGCTCACCAACACCCCGAAATTCACACTCTCGGGATCGGCGAACTACGGGTGGAGCATCGGCACGCACCTGCAGGCGAACCTGCATGCCGACCTGCAGCACATCGGCGCGATTGCCAACATGAGCTACGTCCAGAGTCTCAACATCCCGGCGCCTGCCTACACCCTGTTCAATGCAGCCGCCTCGATCGGAGTGGACGACCGCTGGGAAGTCCGGCTCTATGGCCGCAATCTGGGCAATACGCGAGCTGAGGTCACGACGCAGAACGATACCGTTACCCCCGCCTGGGTCTACGTGAATCGTCCGCGTACGGTCGGCCTGCAGGTGACTATGTGGACGAGATGATTGCGTGAGCGGGCAATAGCAACATGTTCCGACCGTTTGCAGAATGGCTGGCGGAGACATCCGCCAGCCAGCTCTTCCAGAACGAGGCGTGGATCGTGCCGACCTCGCAGTCGATTCACATCGTGAGCGTCTGCATGGTGTTCACTTCGGCCATCATGATCAATCTGCGGCTCCTCGGCATTTGGGGAGCGAGCCGCACGGTGTCGCAGATCACTCGGGATCTGGTCCCCTGGATGTGGGGCGGTCTGGTCGTGTTGCTGCTCACCGGCGCGGTGCAGACGATTGCCGAGCCGGTGAGAGAGTTCGTGACCCCGGTCTTCTGGGCCAAGATGGTGATGATCGTCATTGTAAGCCTGATGACTGCCGTGTTCGCCCGTAAGGTGCGGGCAAGCGCGGCGGGCTGGGACGCGATCGGGGCCGCTTCGGCCGGCTGCCGCTCGTTCGCGATCGCCACATCGATCCTGTGGGTTGCGATCATCGTCTGTGGGCGGTTTGTTGGCTATACCTGGTCTTTCTACGCCTGACGCCTCACATGAGCCTCGAACACATCCTACAGTCCCTACAGGATTTGCCGCTTTCTCAGAGCATCCGTGGCGACAACCCAGGCACGGAATGGTTTTTTCCGATCATTGAGACCTGCCACGTGCTGGCCCTGACGGTCGTGTTCGGATCCATTGCGATGGTGGACCTGCACCTGGTTGGCCTGACCTCGCGCGGTACATCGACTGCGCGGTTGATCCGGGAAACGCTGCCTTGGACATGGACCGCGTGGCTGCTCGCGGCCATCACCGGCTCCTTGATGTTCACGGCGAAGGCGGTGGCATATGGTGAGAGCTTCGAGTTCCGCATGAAGTTTGTGTGCATGGCGCTCGCCGCCGTGAACATGTTGGTATTTCATTTCGGCGCCTACCGGACTGTCGCCGACTGGGACATGCGCAAGCTGCCGCCCGCCGCGCGCGCGGCGGGCGGTCTCTCGATAGCCTTCTGGATCGCGGTCATCTTCTTCGGCCGCTGGGTCGGGTTCACAACATGAGGCACGTTCTTGACGAGATTGAATAGCGCGCAGGCTATTGTAGCCGCGCTCATCGACCACGGCATCGATTGCGTCTTCGGCATCCCGGGCGCACACACCTACAAGCTGATTGACGCCATCCACGAGCGAGGCGACCGTATCCGCTTCATCGTGACGCGCCACGAGCAAGGCGCCGCCTACATGGCATACGGTTATGCCAGGTCGACGGGAAAGGTCGGTGTCTACACCTGTGTGCCCGGGCCCGGTGTGCTCAATACGACGGCGGCGTTGTGCACCGCTTTGGCCGGAAACGCTCCGGTGTTGGGATTGACCAGTGAGATCCCCGCAGCCGAGATCGGCCGCGGGCACGGAATTCTTCACGAGCTGCCGGATCAGTTGTCCACGTTGCGTTCGTTGACCAAGGCGGCTTTTCGGATCAACCATCCGACTGAGGCGGCTCAGGTCATGGAGGAAGCATTCCAACAGCTGCATAGCGGGCGTTTGGGGCCGGTTGTAGTCGAGTGCCCCTGGGATACTCTCGGGGAGAGTGCGCCTGTGAATGCCGTGCGGCCTCGTGAGCCGCTACAGGCACCTCCTGCGGACCTGGAGGCGATCCGGCGTGCCGCGCAGCTCATCGCTGGTGCAAAACAGCCCATGATCATGGTGGGTGGCGGCGCCTTCGGGGCGCGACAGGAGGTGCAGCAACTCTCGCGTCTGCTGCAAGCTCCCGTCGTAGCCCATCGCAGCGGCCGAGGCGTCGTCTCCGATGAGGAGCCGCTTGCCCTGACTTGCGGCAGCGGTTTCCAGCAATGGCTCAAGACCGACGTGCTGATCGCGATCGGCACCCGCATGGAATTGCAGTACATCCGGTGGCGCAAGATCCCGGATGGATTGCAGATCGTGCGGATCGACATCGATCCACGGGAGATGACTCGCAGGCCCGCCACCGTTGGCCTGGTGACGGATGCGGCTTTGGGTACGCGTGCGTTGGTGGAGGAGTTGCGTCCGCTCGTAGGAGAGCGCAAGGCGCGAGCTGATGAGTTCAGTGCGATCAAGCGACAGGCACGCAAAGAGTTCGAGACGGTGCAGCCGCAGGTCGGGTATCTGGATGTGCTGCGCAAGGCTTTGCCGCGCGACGGGTTCTTTGTGGAAGAAGTCAGCCAGATGGGCTTCACCGCGCGATTTGCCTTTCCTGTGTATGAGCCGCGTACCTACGTCAGTAGTGGCTATCAGGATAACCTGGGCTTCGGTTTCATGACCGCCTTGGGAGTCAAGGTCGCCAACCCGGACAAGGTGGTGATCTCGGTCAATGGCGACGGCGGCTTTCTATTTGGCGTGCAGGAGCTGGCTACGGCCGCACAGCACCGGATCGGTGTGATTGCGGTCGTGTTCAACAATCGCAGCTTCGGCAACGTGCTGCGCGATCAGAACACGGTGTTCGGTGGCCGTATTCTCGGTGCGCAGCTGCAGAACCCCGATTTCGTCAAGCTTGCTGAGAGCTTCGGCATCGCGGCGATGCGCGCGAACGACCCGGCGGAGCTTGCTGAGGCTCTGCGGCATGCTATTGCGTGCGGCGGCCCGGTGTTGATCGAGGTGCCCAGCGAGCCGGGTAGTGAGACTTCTCCCTGGCGTTTCCTCCACCCGACGCCGCCAGCCTGAGGCGGCGGGCCACCGCTCGAAGGAGTCGATCGTGTCGCAATCTCTGGTTTTGTACTACAGCCCGCGGGCTTGCTCGTTGGCATGTCACATCGCTCTGGAAGAGTCCGGCCTGCCTTTCGAGGCGCGGTTGGTCCGTCTGCGTGCGGGCGAGCATCAGACTGCGGCGTATAAGTCTGTAAACCCGTGGGGCAAGATACCGGCGCTGGCGGTGGGGGACGAAGTTCTGACCGAAGCGCAGGCCATCCTCACCTACATCTCCGGCGCTGCCCCAGCAGCCAAGCTGCTTCCAGCGGACGGAACGTGGGCGCGCGCCCGTGCTCACGAATGGATGAATTTCCTCTCGAGCAGCGTGCACATAGCATTTCGGCCGTTGTTCAGACCCAACCTCATGCTGGAGGACCCTGCAATGGCGCCGAAATTGCGTGCCAGGGGAATACCGATCCTGCGTGAGGTTCTAACGGAGGTCGATCGCCGGCTCGCCGGGCGTCAATGGGCTCTGGGCGAACACTACAGCGTCTGTGATCCCTACCTGCTCGTCTTCTACATCTGGTCGCAGAGGGAAGATGTCGTCGGCGACGTGCCAGAACTTCCGAATTATCGTGACCTCGCGGCGCGGGTGTTGGCGCGTCCCGCGACGAGCCGCGCTCTCGCGCGTGAGGGTTTGGACGCGGCGGCTCTAAGAGCTCCCTGAGTCGGGGCGCCCCATGAGCCTGCCAAAGCCATGAGTCTGGTATTCGCGGCGGTGTGCACTCACGGCCCCGGGATCACGGCCCGCCCGGAAGCGGCCGATCCGGCGGTCTATGCGCGACTCCTTGCCGGCTATGCGCGGCTCAAGGAAGCGCTCGAGGGCTCGAGGCCCGACGCGCTCATCGTGGTGGCCGCCGAACACTTCGCCAATTTCTTTATGAACAACATGCCGGCCTATGCGGTCGGGATGGCCGACCACTACGAAGGCCCGATCGAGAATCCCGAGTGGCTGAAGATCCCCCGCACCCGGGTGCCCGGGGACGCTGGTCTGTCCCGGCGCCTGATCGAGCTGGTCATGCAGGACGTGGAAGTCAGCTACAGTCAGGAATGGCAGTTCGATCATGGGATCAGTGTGCCGCTGCACTTCCTGACGCCGCGTTACGACTTGCCGGTGGTGCCTGTCAACATCAACTGTCAGGGACCGCCGCTGACACCGCTGCGGCGTGTGTGGGCATTCGGCGAGGCTTTGCGACGCGCGTGTGATGCGCAACCTGAGCGAATCGCGTTGCTGGGCACTGGAGGTATCTCTCACTGGCCTGCGACGCCGGACTCAGGAATGATCAACGAGAGCTGGGATCGCGAGTTCCTGCAGCGCTGGACACGCAACGACCGGGACGCGTTGCTGTCGTACACCGACTCTGAGGTTTATCGCGACGGCGGGCAGGGCGCATTCGAGATCCGCACACACATTTGTGTCGCAGCTGCTGCCAAGGGACAGGGTGATGTGCTGTTCTATCACCCTATCAGTGCGTTCGCGTGCGGCTGTCCGATTGGCACGATGTCGATAGCTCAGTGAACCGGCGCGGCGCAAGCTCGGTCGTCCCCGCTCGGGATTCCCTCGCTGTCCGCTTCGTCGCCGCTCTGCTGATGATTGTCGCCTTTGGCGGTATGGGGCTCTGGTTGCACCGGCAACAGGTGGCTGCTGAGCTGCTGCGTACGGAACCCGCGCGGATCCTCAGCGACTCGAGACTGCTCCACGAAGCTGTGCGGATTGGACAGCCACTCTACCAGCGCCATTGTGTGACCTGCCATGGAACGAATCTGGAGGGTAGCGCGCCGCGCGGCGTTCCGAACCTCGCCCGCAACGCGTGGCTGTATGGCAATGACCCGATAGGTGTTGAGCGCACCATTCTTTATGGGATTCGTTCGGGGCATCCCAAGGCGCGCAATGTGACCGACATGCCGGCCATGGTGCGCACCGGTCAGCTCACTCGCGAAGATGCTCACGACGTCGTCGAATTTCTCCAGCAGTTGGCAGGTAAGCCGCACGACGAAGCCGCAGCGCTTCGCGGCCGTTCGGTCTACTACGACAAAGGTAACTGTCACGATTGCCATGCCAGAGACGCCAAAGGCGTTGCTGACTACGGGACCCCGGCGTTGACCGGACCGGTGTACCTGTATGGAGGCGATCGAGACTCGCTGTACAAGTCGGTTCTCGACGGCCGCCATGGGGAGTGCCCGGCTTGGATCAATGTGCTGACACCATTACAGATTCGCGCACTGGCTTTGTATCTCGTCAGTGCACCGCGCCCATGAGTATTCGCGAGGACCTTTCCAGGGTGTCGGTGCGCCGTTCGATGATACTGCTCGCCAGCGGGGCTTTGATCGGTCTTGCGATTGCCGGATATGGTTTGTTCACCTCCAAGGGTAGCCGGTCGCGCGGAGTGCCGCCGGAGGCGGTCGCGTTGGTGAACCAACGTCTCATCCTGCGCAGCGACTTCATGACGCAGACCCAGTCGGAGTTCTCCGTACCGTTTGCGCAAGCTACCGCTGAGCAGCGTCGCAAGGTCCTCGGCGACATGATCAACGAAGAGTTGTTGATGCAGCGGGGGCTCGAAATGGATCTGCCGAGCTACGACCCGGAGGTTCGTAATGCCTTGGTTGCGGGTGTCGAGCTGGAGGTCACCGCGGACGTCCTTGCGCAGAAGCCGACTCCCGAACACTTGCGCGCTTACTACGAGCAACACAAGGACAAGTATTCCTCCGAGGGGACAATGCGGCTCCGTGACCTGCTCGTCAAAACTGACGGATCAGTGGAGGCTCGCCGAGAGCTCGCGCTGCAGGCGGTCACGGCGCTGCGTAAAGGTGAGTCCGTTGATGCTGTCATGAAGCGGTTCGGCCTGGCCGATTCCGGGCGCTTCATGGAAGCAGGGCACGTGAACACCGACAACATCTTCCAATTCGCCGTGAGGGCAAAAGTCAGCGACGCGCTTTATAACGCGATCCTTCCGCTCCAGGGTGGACAGGTCTCGGATCCGATCGTCGAGAGCGATGGCGTCCATCTTGTTGTGATGGTCGACCGGACCCTTCCTGTGCCGCAGACCTTCGAGGAAGCGAGTGATCGTGTGTGGAAGGACGTCACGAATGAGGCGCTCGACAAAGTGCGAGCCGCGAACCTGGCTTATCTGCGCTCTCGCGCAGAGATCGTTGTGGCACCGGATAACGCGGCAGTGCCGGGTGAAACCCCGTGAGATGGCGTGCCTGGTGTGTGTACCTGTCGCTGTTTCTGCTATGCGTGCTGGCGGGGTCAGCTTCGGCGCATACCAAGAGTACTAGTTACTCCAGCTGGCGGGTCAATGGCACCGAGGTGCATGTCTCTTTTACCGCACCATTGATCGAGACCGCTCGTTTGAATGAACCCGGTGAGACGCAACCGCCGAATGAGCGAGTCGCGCGCTACCTCGGGACGCATCTGTCGGTCACCGCCGTGAAGCAGCCTTGCACGCTTGTCTCAGCACCGCAGCCGCTTGCCGCGTCGTCTCAGTTCAGGCGTTTTGAACTGACTTTCCACTGTCCCACCGATCACGACATTTTGCTGCGTTCGGCCGCGTTCATCGACCTCGTGCCCTCGCACGTCTCGCTGGCGCAGATCCAGACGAGCGACGGCCGGGTGATCCAACAGATCTTCACGCACGACCGGCAGTCAGTGCCCGCATCCGGCAGCGATACTGCCCTTCACGATGCCGGATTTCTGGAGTACGTGGGGATGGGGATCATGCACATCTTCACCGGGATCGACCATATGTCGTTCCTGTTGGGTCTGGTGCTGATATCCCGGCGTGTGCGCGATCTGGTGTTTGTGGTCACCGGTTTTACGATCGGGCACAGCGTGACACTCGCGCTTGCTGTCACCGGCATCATCCGACCCCATGCACAGTTCATCGATGCACTGGTGGCTCTGACTATTGCAATGATCGGCGCCGAGAATGTCGCCGTGGCTACTCACCGGCCGGGTGTGGTGGCTGCGGGAACCGGCGGGCTGCTGCTCATCATGGCAGTGGCTAGCGTATTGGGCTTCGGCGTCCTACCGGCGACCCTGCTCTTCGGCGCAGGCCTCTTCGCAGCGAACTATCTGATGCTGTCAGGGCACCTTCGGGATGCGGCGCGGCTCAGAATGGTGGTCACGGTCGTATTCGGCCTCATCCACGGGTTCGGATTTGCCGCGGATTTGCTCGAGTTGCGCCTGCCTGCTCAGAAGTTGTTCAGCATCCTGCTGGGTTTCAACCTCGGTGTCGAGGTCGGACAGCTCACGTTAGTTCTTGCGATTCTGGGGCTCGTCGCGTTGCTGTCGCGTGCGCGCCTCGCACTGCCACGCCCCATTGTCGTCGACACACTCTCGGCAGCTCTCGTCGGCCTCGGGCTGTACTGGTTCGTCAGTCGCAGTTACGTGTGAGTCGTTCGGATTCGAACCGCTCTGCACGATGCACCATATCCTCCATGGCTTGCGTAACGCGACCTAACAGCTCCTCCTTCGGATACGCTGCGTAGAAGCGCGCTTTGGTCCGCACTGGATCGCCCTGGTAGTAGCGCTCGTAGAGCTGCTGGCGTGCGGCGAAGGAGGACATGCAGGTGTCCGCGGCGAGCCTGAACAGGCGAATACGCTCCTCGGAAGTTTGATTTGCGCTTTGGAAGTACTCCCGGACCTCGCTGGCGGCCGGACCCTGCAATTCGGCGTACGAGGGGACCCCGACGATGCCGCCGGCTCCGATGGTTCTCACGGCATCGACCATTTCGTCGAACTTGCGAAAGAAGTTCAGTTGGGCTGCGCCCAGGGTAAACCGATTCGGAGCGACGGTCCCGAACGCAGTGGTGGTCGCGTGCTGCTCGGCGGAATAGATGAGGGCGCGCTGTGTTTCCACTTGAATCAGCAGATCACTCAGCATGCCCGCGACGTTAGGAAACTCATTGACCTTGATGGACTCGGCCAGGTGGCAGGCGAGTCCGCACATGAACTCGGCCTTCGCCAGCGAGCGGATCATCGACTGGTGGGTCGAGTGGGCGGTTGAATGGGTACGCTGATAGATCGAGTTGTTGAGCTGCGGATCACGGTAGATGAAGGTTCGCTCCCATGGGACGAACACATCGTCGAAGATGACGACCGCGTCGCCTTCATCGAGACGCAAGGATAGGGGATAGTCCAGAAAGTGTCCGGGGTCGGTCGGCGCGACACTCGGGCGACTCAGCACTTTCAGTCCGGGTGTGCTGACCGGTATCGCGAATCCGAGGGAGTACTCTTCGGCGGCCGGATCATTCGGCACTACCGCGGAGGGCATCACGAGGATCTCGTTCGCGAACTGCGATAGCGTTCCAACCAGCCGCGCGCCCTTGACGTAAAAGCCGCTGTCAGTCTCTTTCACCACCCTCGCCGCAATCACCTTCTCCTGTTGATGGATGGGGCGTGAGCGATCTACTTGCGGATTGACGAGAACGTGGGTCAGCGCAAGATCGTTCTCGCGCACGTGCTCGTAGTACGAGCGAACATTCTGGCCGAAGCCCTTCCCGCGCTTGCCCTGGTCGAAGACTGTGGAGGCGGATGCGAAAGCTGTGAGCGTCACGTTGAGGAAGTCCGGCGTCCGTCCAAACATGCCATGCACATGATCCATCGTTCGTTTCATGGCACGCCCGCGCCGGGTCAGGTCCTCCACGTTACGGGGCTCGATAAAGGACAGTGCGACGCGGTCACCAGAGGAGGGGGAGGGGATTGTCATCTCCTCGAGGAGGTCAGCCTGGTGTTGCAGGTCAAAAATCTCCGCAGTGGTCAATGCCCCGCCACGCAGGCGTGCATCGAGGGTCACGTCCTGGACGCGCTCGCCGTCGATGTAGACCTCCCGGTCATCGCGTAGCGATTCCAGATATTGCCGGCCGGTGCGTACACCCATTTAACCGCCTCTAGTAACGAAATATGCAAGTGACTTGCATGTAGTGTAATGTGGATGGCCGATGGCGACCATCATCTTCGGGGCAGCGACCTCCCATACGCCCCAGCTCCACACCCCCGCCGAGCAGTGGGATGTGCGGGTGGGCGCGGATATGCGCAATCCGGCGCACATTTTTCGAGGCCGGACGTACGATTGGCAGGAGCTGATAAAACTGCGCGCCGCCGAAGGTCTCGCGGACCAGATCACTCCTGAAGTGCGTAAGAAGAGGCTCGAGGCGGGCACGCGTGCCGTAGAGGAGCTCGCGCGCGCGTATCGAGCTGCTCAGGCCGATGTGGCAGTCATCATCGGTAACGACCAGCACGAGCTGTTCGCCGACGACATCATGCCGGCGTTCACCATCTATTGCGGCGAGCAGATCGAGAACGTCCCACGGACCGAGGAGCAGGTGAAACGGTTGCCCGAGGGCATCCACATCGCTGACCGTGGGCATGCACCGCCGCAGCCGGCGCGATACCCGGGATTGCCCGAGCTGGGCCTGCACATCATCGATTCCTCCATGCGTGAAGGTTTTGATGTTGCGTACTCGCGACGGCTGCCCAAGGTGGCCCGCGAGATCAGCATCCTCGATGGAATTCCGCACGCCTACGGGTTTGTGTACCGGCAGATCATGCAGGATCTGGTGATCCCCAACGTGCCGGTCATCCTCAATACCCTCTATCCCCCGAATCGCCCGACCGTCGCCCGCTGCTTCCAGTTCGGTCGCATGATCGGGCAGGCGATCGCCTCCTGGCCGGCCGACCGCCGCGTCGCTGTGTTTGCCTCCGGCGGGTTGAGTCACTTCGTGGTGGATGAGTATTTCGATCGCCGGTTTCTGGCTGCGCTGGCTTCGAACGACTCCAGCGCTCTGCTGGCCTTCGAGGAGTCGTGCTTCCGCTCCGGCACGTCAGAGACCAAGAGCTGGATCACCCTCGCAGGCGTCCTCTCTCAGGCCCCGCTGCGCATGCGCCTGGTGGATTATCAGCCGTTTTATCGGTCTCTCGCAGGCAACGGCACGGGCACGGCATACGCCTGCTGGAGTTGAGCGCGGGCGCCGAGCGCGCATGCAACTGCCCTGTGTAGTGCGTAATATCGCGGCGAATGCATGCCACCGATCCAAGCCCGATCGCCACCGCCCGCGGCCAGCCGCTCCGCGCGGGCCGCATGAGCGGCGGTGACGCTCTCGTCGAGAGCCTGCGACGCTGGGCGATTGATACGGTCTTCGGCTTGCCGGGTGTGCAGCTCGATGACTTGTTCGACGCTTTGCAGAGGCAGAGCGATACAGTCAGAGTCATCCATACGCGCCACGAGCAGGGCGCGGCGTATATGGCTCTCGGAAGTGCGCTCGCTACTGGCAATCCGGCTGTATTCGCGGTCGTGCCAGGTCCTGGTGTCCTGAACGCCACAGCGGCGCTGGCTACGGCCTACGCGTGCAATGCGCGAGTGCTCTGCCTGACCAGCACAATTCCCTCAGCCCTCATCGATCGCGAATACGGTGCTCTTCACGAGATCCGCGATCAGCTCGGGATTCTGCAGCGGCTCACGAAATGGGCCGCGCGCGCTACGCACGCCGGAGAAATTCCAGCGCTGGTCGATGAAGCCTTCCGTCAGCTGCTGACAGGAAGGCCTCGTCCGGTCGCACTGGAGATTCCGCCGGACGTGCTTTCGCAACGCAGTCTGGTGAGTTTCGCTGCCGAGAAGCCGGCGCTCGTGCAACCTGCGCTCGACCCTGAGGCCGTTACCGCGGCTGCCCGATTGATCCGTGAGTCCCGCGAGCCGCTCATTGTTGTTGGCAGTGGTGCACTGCACGCAAACGAGGAGGTCCGTCAGCTCGCGCACCTCTTGCAAGCGCCTGTGGTCAGCCGTCAGCTTGGGCGAGGCGTTTTGAGTGATCGCGACGAGCTGGCTATGCCGGCGGCGATCGGTAACGACCTCTGGAAGAGCGCTGATCTCGTCATAGGGATCGGCACACGGCTACAACAGCTGCGCGAGTGGGGTCAGGACGCACGACTGAAGGTTGTGCGGATTGATGTAGACCCGGCTGAAATGAGCCGCCTGGCGCCTCCGGACGCGGCAATTCTCGCGGAGGCATCGCCCGCGACCGCGGCGCTCACTACGGCTCTGAAGCAGCAGGGCGAGGTGGGGCGCCCGTCGCGCATGGAGAGCTTGCGTGCGCTCAAACACAGGTTCCGCACTGAGATCGCCGAAACGATCCAACCGCAGGTGGGCTACCTGGACGCGATTCGTAGTGCGCTTCCCGACGACGGGGTTCTCGTCGATGAGATGACCCAGGTAGGTTACTCCGCAAGGTATGCATTTCCGGTCTACCAGCCCCGAGCCTTCATCTCCTCGGGGTACCAGTGCACGTTAGGTTACGGTTTCGCAACCGCCTTGGGCGCCCAGGTTGCGGTTGGGAGGCGCCGGGTCGTATCCGTCACCGGTGATGGCGGCTTTCTCTATAACGTGCAGGAGTTGGCCACGGCGGTTCTACACCGCATCCCATTGGTCACGATTGTGTTCAGTGACGGGCACTTCGGTAACGTGCGCCGGATCCAGCAGAATAAGTTTCAGGGCCGCGTGTTTGCCTCAAAGCTGCACAATCCGGATTTTCGCAGGTTGGCTGAGGATTTCGGGGCTGTTGGCTTGCGCGCGCAGACTCCCGAGGAGTTGCTCCAGCTCTTGCGCGGGACGTTGACAGCTGACCAACCCGCTCTTATCGAGGTGCCCATGGACATCGATGCCGTAGCTTCTCCCTGGAAGTATGTGCATTCGCGGCGTGTGCGCCCCTAGCATAGTGAATGCGGGTGCGTTGGGCGAGGAGGGAACCGCGGTAACTGTGGAAAGGACGGCAGCACAACGCCAGGACTGGTACCTGGTGACCGTGCTGACGCTGGCGGGACTGCTTTCCTCCATCGATCGCTCGATCCTCTCTTTGGTCATCGGTCCCATCAAGGAAGAATTCGGTATCTCCGATCTGCAGGCGAGCGCGCTGCTCGGACTGTCGTTCTCCGTGTTGTACGGCGCATTCGCCATCGTCGCCGGGCACTTAGCCGATGGTGTGAATCGGCGCGCGCTGGTGTCTGGCGGCATTCTGGTGTGGTCGGCGATGGAGGCCGCCTGTGGCTTCGCCCGCAGGTACATCGAACTGCTGCTGCCTCGAATGGGGCTGGGCATCGGTGAAGCCACACTGCAGCCGGCCTCGTTTTCGATGATCCGGGATGCTTTCCCGTTGCGGCAGCGCTCGCTGGCTTTTGGTCTCTTCCAGCTCGGACCCTTCCTGGGCAGTGGTGCTTCGTTGATTCTGGGGGCCGCGCTGCTGCGATGGGCGAACGCGGGAGCGTTTGACGCCTGGCCGTTTGCTGAGCGTCTGAGCTCATGGAACTGGGTGTTGATCGCTACAGGTGTGATGGGACTCCCGGTCGCGGTGTTGGCGTTAACCATCTCGGAGCCCAAACGTAGCGGAGGGGGAAGCAACCACTCGGCGAGCTTTCATGAGGTGATGCGACATCTGGCTGCGCGTTGGAGGCTGCATTTGCCCTTGTGGGGCGCGATGACGCTCTATTCGCTGGCGGTCGCGGCGGAGAGTCAGTGGTTGCCGGAGGCAATCGCGCGCGCGTGGCGCATTCCACTGCCCGAGGTCGGCCATGTGTTGGGCCTGACAGGGTGTATCGCGGCTCCCTTTGGGCTGCTCGTCTCAGGTCGGGTGACTGACTTCCTCGCGGATAAGTATGGTCCGGTAGCCGTGCCTCGCCTGGCGATGTACGCCACAGCGGCAGCCGCTGGTGTGACTGTCGCCCTTCCTTTCCTGGAGCCGCGTTGGGCGTTCGCGGCCTACGTGATTCAATCCTTGCTGTTCAGCGGGTTCGCCGTCTGGGGCGCCACCGCCCTCACCATCATTTCGCCAGTCCGTCAGCTCGGAAAGCTGACCGCGTTTTATACGATCGTGCAGGTGATTTTCGGTCTGGGGTTGGGGCCTAGTGTGGCGGCGTTCATTGCTACTGCGTTCCACTCAGGGCCGCTCGCGATCGGTTACGGTGTCATCGAGACATTTGCGGTCTGCGTAGCGCTAGGGGCGATTCTCATGGGTTGGTTGACCTATGAGATTGACCGTGCGTTCCCATCCGTTCCTCACTGAGGGACAGATGAAGCGGCGCGCGATTTCCGCACCTGCGCGCTGAAAAATATTGCCCTGGACCGAGCCCGGCCCGCTCGATTATGTTGTGCGAGCGGAAAGTATGCCGTGTTTGGACCCGTGGTCAATCTAGTATGACAAACGACTGGCGCAAGATGGGATTGGCGGCAACGGTGTTGGCACTGTTGCTGAGTGATGCAGCTTCGGCCGCGTCTGTTCTCACGGGGCCGCCGCAGCGGCAAATTACCGACCCGAAGAGCCTGGTCTCAGAGCGGCTCGATGGTGCGGCACCGGTGCCGGTCGCCGACCTGTTCTCAACCCGAAGCAGTTGGAGCGCGGTTTGGAGCGCCGACGGCCGTAATATGATTGTTTCCGTGGATCTGACCGGACGTCAGAATCTGTGGACTGTTCCGGTGAACGGGGGGTTCCCGCAGCAGTTGGTCCAGTCCGAGGAGCGCCAGGTAGACATAGCGGCCTCGCCGGATGGCAAGTGGGTGCTGTACGAATCCGATCACGCCGGAGCAGAGATTTACGATCTGTTCATGGTGCCGGCCAACGGCGGAGCCGCCATCAATCTGACCCGAACTGACGGCGTATCGGAGCGGGCAGGGCACTTCTCAGCGGACAGCAAAACGATCGCCTTCGCTCACAGGAACAAGACCGAGCCCTCGAGCAACATCGCGGTAATGGATCTCGCCACCCGGGCCGTTCGAATTTTGACGAACGAAAAGGACCCGGCGATGGGCTGGACGCCCGTGGCTTTTACCCGGGACGGGCGCCAGCTCATTGTCAACCGCACCAACGTCGAATCGACGCAAGCCTCGATGTGGAGTATCGATGTAAGCAACGCAAAGGCGACCCGGATCGCCTCGGGCGTGGCGCAATACAACAGCGCCACGGACCTGTCGCGCGACGGACGCTTTATCGCGCTCACCACAGAGAATGAGGCAGGCGACCGGCAAGCGGCGATTCTCGATACATCGACGCATAAGATGACGCTTCTAAAGCCCGATCCATGGGAGCAGGCGGCGGGCCGCTTTTCCCCCGACGGGCGCACTCTCTTGTTCTCGAGCAACGTCGACGGCCGGGATGGCGTTTATGCATATGATATGGCGACACGGAAAGCCGAACAGCTCTCTCTGCCGGCGGGAGTCAACACCGACTACTTTGGCAAGCTACCGGACTTTTCGCCGGACGGCTCGAAGATTCTCTTTCCGCACGAGTCGGGCAGCACCCCGCCGGATTATTGGGTGTTTGATCGATCTTCCAGGGCGGCAACACGGCTGACTCGCTTCGCTGTGGCCAGCATCGATCCGACGCGACTGCCGAAAACACAGATTGTCCACTACCAGAGCGCGGATGGCACGGTAATCAGTGCGCTAGTCTGGCTGCCGTTCAACCTCGCACGCGATGGCCATGCCGCGGCTGTCGTTCTTCCGCACGGAGGGCCCACGGGACAAACGACAGATCGGTTCGACCAGACGGCCACGGCTTTGGCCTCGCGCGGTTATGTCGTTATCGCGCCGAACCCACGCGGCTCGACCGGATATGGCAAAGCATTCGAGGCCGCCAACCATCGCGATCTGGGTGGCGGCGACCTTGAAGATGAGATTGCCGGCGCCAGGTTTCTGGTCGCAACCGGCTACGTCGATGCCGCGCGGATCGGTATCACCGGCGGGTCGTACGGCGGATATATGACGCTGATGGCGGTCGCAAAGACACCGAATCTGTGGGCCGCGGGGGTGGAGGAATACGGGATCGTGAATTGGTTTTCGATGTATGAGCAGGGATCACCCACGCTGCGGCATTATCAGGTGGGGCTGCTGGGGGACCCGACGAAGGACAAAGCGGTGTATGAGGCGGCCAGCCCGTTGACCTACCTCAAGAACACCAAGGCTCCGCTACTGGTATTGCAAGGAGAGAACGATCCCCGCGTTCCGAGGGAGGAGGCGGCACAAATTGTCGCAACCTTGAAGCAGTCCGGGCGCGTGGTCGATGCGCACTACTATCCGGATGAAGGTCATGGGTTTTCCAAGCGGGAGAATCAAATTGACGCGCTCGAGCGCACCGTCGCGTGGTTCGATCGATACCTGAAAGCAGGAAGCCCCAGGAAATAGTTACAGCTTTCCCATGCGGTCCCACAGGGTCGCGCCGAGTGCCTTCGAGATCCGGCTCGCGCAAGCCTGGCTTGCACTCACCAACTGTGGGTCCGCGTGGTTTCCCAGCGTAGCGGTCGGTGCCACGATCGAGATTGCACCGGCGATTCGATTCTGATGGTTGAACACGGGCACTGCGACCGCACCAATGCCCGTGTTGCGCGCGTCGGGTGAGAAGTCGTAGTAGTCGCGGAGGATCTGTTCGATCTTTGCCTCGAGCTGCTTGCGGCTCACTTGAGCATAGTCCATGAGCGCTTGCGCCATCGCCGAGCTCCCGGAGCCATCGCCCGAGTTTACGGTGAAGGCGGACACCACACGCGCTGCCGGCGATTGTGGGAATTCGAGAAGGGTGCCGGGCTGGACAACGATCGTGGTCGGCTCTCCGCTATCCAGACACATGAGCACCGCGGTGCCACCCGGTGCGGGAGTGGAGAGCAACACTGTCTTGCGTACCTGATCGCGGAGCTTCAGCAGGTAAGGGTGGGCCACACTCGCTAGGGAATTCTGTTGCAGGGCCGCTTGCCCGAGACTGAATAGTTTCGCCCCGAGGCGATACGCCTCGAGCGGCTCGGCCTTTTCGATGAATCCGAGGCTACGCAAAGTCGCTACGTGTCGCGAGACTCGTGGCAACGTCATATTCAACCGCTGAGCGAGATCGGTGATCCGAGCGGGCTCGCGGAAGCCGGCAAGTGCATCCAACACCTGCACCGTGACGCGTACAGTGCGTACGCTGTTTCCAGCGTCCTGCTTGCCTGTCTTGGGGGTGCGCGTCTTGCGCCCAATCGC
>Ga0134126_10004635_pt1 | contig 17209 bp, 19 predicted proteins | sample KB31752_FD_96881 | JGI IMG/M metagenome (GOLD analysis project Ga0134126, IMG submission 96881) | Terrestrial soil microbial communities with excess Nitrogen fertilizer from Kellogg Biological Station, Michigan, USA - KB3-175-2 | ecosystem: Environmental > Terrestrial > Soil > Unclassified ...
ATCCAGGTCGAGGCGACGTTCCCTGACGGCACCAAGCTCGTCACCGTCCATGCGCCGATCCGATGACGCGCGCACACGCCTCACATTCGTCATGCCCGGCCTTGTGCCGCGCATCCACGTCTTACTTTCAGCGAGCCAAGGCGTGGATGGCCGGGCATAGGCGAGCGGAAGCGACGCCGTTCTTCGAACGGCTATGCCCGGCCATGACGACGCCTGATAGATAAGGGTGCTAATCATGATCCCCGGTGAACTCTTCATCCAGGACGGTGAGATCGAGCTCAATGCCGGCCGCAAGACCGTGACGCTGACGGTCGCCAACACCGGCGACCGTCCGATCCAGGTCGGCTCGCACTATCATTTCTTCGAAACCAATCCGGCGCTGAAGTTCGAACGCAAGAAGGCGCGCGGCATGCGGCTCGATATCGCCGCCGGTACCGCGGTGCGCTTCGAGCCGGGCCAGACCCGCGAGGTGCAGCTTGTCGCACTCGCGGGAAAACGCACCATCTACGGCTTCCGCGGCGCCGTGATGGGGAAGTTGTGATTGTGACAACTGGCAGCGTGAAGAGCAGTGAGGTAAGTACGGCCGTCGAGCTCCCTCCCCCCTTGCGGGGGAGGGCGGGGAGGGGGGGTATGCCGCACACTCAGGTGAGCGACATTCAACGCCATCGCTCCAAGCAACTTCGCCGTACGATGACGCGCGCCGAAACATTGCTCTGGCGCCACCTTAAAGCCCATCGTTTGGCTCAGCTCGGATTCCGGCGGCAGAGCCCGATGGGCAACTCCATTGCCGATTTTGTTGCGCATAGTTGCAAGCTCGTGGTCGAAGTCGATGGTGAGAGCCATGACTTTGACGAGCGCCTTCGCCATGACGAACAGCGCGACCGGTGGTTCGCATCGCGCGGCTATCGCGTATTGCGGTTCACAAATGGTGACGTAATGCGGAATTTGGAGGGCGTTGCACTCGCGATCCTTCAAGCAGCAGAGCAAGCGGCACCCCCCTCCCTAACCCTCCCCCGCAAGGGGGGAGGGAACGCAGCAAGTCGTGTGGATAAAGATGCGGACGAGGAATTTTAGGACATGCTCCCGCCCATCCGTCTTGTCTCTGAAGCTGCCGAGTTCGCCGCGCGCCGCCACAATGGCATGGCGCGCAAGGGGCGCGGCAACGAGCCCTATATCAACCATCTTGCCGAGGTCGCAAACCTGCTTTCGGCCGCGACCGATGGCGCGGATGCGGAGCTGGTTGCGGCCGGCTGGCTGCACGATACGATCGAGGACACCGGGACCACACGCGCAGAGCTGGCGCAAGGATTTTCCGAGCGGGTGGCATCGCTGGTCGTCGAATGCACCGACGACATGAGCCTTGCGAAGGCCGAGCGCCGCCGGCTGCAGATCGTCAACGCCTCGCACAAGTCGCCCGGCGCCAAATTGATCAAGATCGCCGACAAGATCAGCAACATCGGCGCGCGGATTCACGCCGACCCCAGCGCCGGGGAGCGCGACGATCTCGTCGACTACACCGAATGGGCGGAGCGGGTCGTCGCGGGCTGCCGCGGCGGCAATGCCTGGCTCGATCAGACCTTCGACAGAACCGTGAAGCTTGCGAGGAGCTCGCTGTGAGCACGAAAATCAAACGTTCCGTCTATGCCGACATGTTCGGCCCGACCACCGGCGACAAGGTGCGGCTCGCCGACACCGACCTCATCATCCAGGTCGAGAAGGATTTCACCACCTATGGCGAGGAAGTAAAATTCGGCGGCGGCAAGGTGATCCGAGACGGCATGGGCCAGTCGCAGGCGACCAACAAGCAGGGCGCGGCCGACACCGTCATCACCAACGCGCTGATTGTCGATCACTGGGGCATCGTCAAGGCCGACGTCGCGATCAAGGAAGGCTATATCAGCGCGATCGGCAAGGCGGGCAATCCCGATATTCAGCCGGGCGTCACCATCGTCATCGGCCCCGGTACCGATGTGATCGCGGGCGAGGGCAAGATCCTTACCGCCGGCGGTTTCGACAGCCACATCCATTTCATCTGCCCGCAGCAGATCGAGCACGCGCTGATGAGCGGTGTCACCTCGATGCTGGGCGGCGGCACCGGTCCCTCGCACGGCACCTACGCGACCACCTGCACGCCCGGACCGTGGCACATGGCGCGGATGATGCAGTCGTTCGACGCCTTTCCCGTCAATCTCGGCATTTCCGGCAAGGGCAACGCGTCGAGGCCGGCTTCATTGGTCGAGATGATCAAGGCCGGCGCCTGCGCGCTCAAGCTGCATGAGGACTGGGGCACCACACCGGCGGCGATCGACAACTGCCTTGCGGTCGCCGACGACTACGATATCCAGGTGATGATCCATACCGATACGCTGAACGAGTCGGGCTTCGTCGAGGATACGGTGAAGGCCTTCAAGGGCCGCACCATCCACGCCTTCCACACCGAGGGCGCCGGCGGCGGCCATGCGCCGGATATCATCAAGATCGCGGGGCTGAAGAACGTGCTGCCGTCCTCGACCAACCCGACGCGGCCGTTCACGCGCAATACCATCGACGAGCATCTCGACATGCTGATGGTGTGTCATCACCTCGATCCCGGGATCGCGGAAGACCTCGCCTTTGCCGAAAGCCGCATCCGCAAGGAGACCATCGCCGCCGAAGACATCCTGCACGATCTCGGCGCGCTCTCCATGATGTCGTCGGACTCGCAGGCCATGGGGCGGCTCGGCGAAGTCATCATCCGCACCTGGCAAACCGCCGACAAGATGAAGAAGCAGCGCGGCGCGCTGCCGCAGGACAAGGGTAACGACAACGACAATTTCCGCGTCAAGCGCTACATCGCCAAATACACCATCAATCCTGCGATCGCTCATGGCGTCTCGAAACTGATCGGCTCGGTGGAGAAGGGCAAGCTGGCCGACCTCGTGCTGTGGTCGCCCGCCTTCTTCGGCGTCAAGCCGGAATGCGTGATCAAGAGCGGCTCGATCGTGGCCGCACCCATGGGCGATCCCAACGCGTCGATCCCGACGCCGCAGCCCGTCCATTACCGGCCGATGTTCGCCGCCTTCGGCAAGTCGCTGACAGCATCCTCCGTGGTGTTCACCTCCAAGGCTGCGGTTGCGGCCAACCTCGGACGCAAGCTCGGCATCTCCAAGCAGCTCTACGCGGTCCAGAATACCCGGGGAAAGATCTCGAAAAAGAGCATGGTCCATAACGATGCCACGCCGGATATCGAGGTGGACCCGGAGACCTATGAGGTGCGCGCCGACGGCGAGCTCCTGACCTGCGAGCCGGCCGAGGTGCTGCCCTTGGCGCAGCGCTATTTCATGTTCTAAATTCGCGCCCGCTGACCAGAACACATACAGGAGGAATCTTCGTGATTTATGTCGTTGCCACGCTGACCGTAAAGCCGGAAACTCGCGCCGAGTTCATCGCTGCAGCTACCGCCTGCATCAAGGAGACCCGGAAGGAGCCCGGCAATATCGCCTACGATCTGCACGAGAGCGTCACTGACCCCAGCAAGATGGTGTTCGTCGAGCAATGGGACAACGCTGAGGCTCTGGTGCCGCATCGCGCGGCCGAGCATATGAAGACTTTCGGCCGGGTCGCGGTGAAATGCATGACGGCGCCGCCCAGGATCGAGGTGATCACGCCGAAGAACGTCGAAGTCCGTTAAACGATAACAACAGGGATAAAGAGTTCATGATCTATGTCATCGCCACTACGGAGGTGAAGCCGGAAAGCCGGGACGCGTACATTGCCGGTCACAAGAAGTGCATCGCCGAGACGCTCAAGGAAAAGGGTTGCATCGCCTATGAAGGCCATATCAGCACCCAAAACCCCAATAAATACGTGGTTGTGGAGCGCTGGGAGACACGGGACGACATCAACGCCCATGGCCGGGCACCGCACATGAAGGAGTGGCGCAGCTATTCCACGCCGCTGCGGGCTGCGCCGCCGGTGATCGAAATCATCAGCGACGGCAAGGTCGAGAAGCTCTGAGGCACCCTAGCGTTTTCCAGCGAAGTGGGAACCGGTTCGCGTTAAGAAAACGCGTCAAATAAGAGAGGCTGCATGATCCGCGCCACGAAAGTTCTTGGACAGCATCGCTGGAAGGAAGCGCCGGCCGACACCATCGTGCTCGACTTCGACGATCGGCATCGGCGGCGCATGGCGATGACGGGTACGCGCGGGCTGGAATTCCTGCTCGACCTCGACAACGCCGTTGCGCTGCGTGGCGGGGACGCCCTGGTGCTGGAGGATGGCCGGCTTGTCGAGGTGGTGGCGGCGCCGGAGCCGCTGCTCGAGATCAAGGGAAGCGACCCGCATCATCTGATCCGGGTCGCCTGGCATCTCGGCAATCGTCATCTGCCGACCCAGATCATGCCCAAGGGCTTGCGCATCCGCCGCGATCACGTCATCGAGGCGATGGTCAAAGGGCTGGGCGCCCGCGTCATCGAGATCGAGTCGCCATTCGATCCCGAGGGCGGCGCCTATGCCGGCTCGGCGCATGGTCATGCGCATGAGGAGCACGGTCACACCGGCCATGATCACGGGCAAGATCACGGGCATGGCCAGGACCATCATCACCATGATCACGACGATCATCATCACCATCATGATCATGGCCACCATGATGACCATGGCGCGCATGGGCATCATCACGGACATTCCCATGCTCATGACCACGACTGAGCCGCCGCCGGTCGATGGCCGATGCGCAATGACGGAGGTCGAGCAAGCGGCCCTGTACCGGCTGATGACGTGGCTGTCGCCGTCCTTTCCAGTCGGTGGCTTCTCCTTCTCCAGCGGCCTTGAATGGGCAGTCGAGGCCGGTGACATCAGCGATGCCGCCTCGCTGAAGGATTGGCTCGCCGCGATGCTCGCCGACGGGTCCGGCTTTTGCGACGCGGTGTTCTTGGCAGGGGCGCATCGCGCGGCGGAAGCCGACAACTCACGCGGATTGCGCGAGGTCGCCGAGCTTGCGGCAGCCTTCGTGCCGTCGCGCGAGAGGCAGCTCGAAACGTCGACCCAGGGCCGCGCCTTCATCGAGATCGCGCGGGCGGCCTGGAATTGCGAGGGGCTCGATCAGATGGTCGTGCAATGCGGCGGCACGATCGTCTATCCGGTGGCGGTCGCGATCGTCAGCGCCGCGCACGCAATTCCACTCGAGCCGAGCCTGCATGCGTTCCTGCATGCACTGGTGTCGAACTGGATATCGGCCGGTGCGCGTCTCGTTCCGCTCGGGCAGACCGACAGCCAGCGCGTGCTGGCGGCGCTGGAGAGCGCCGTGGCTGCGACCGCAAGGCGCGCGATTGGCGCAAGCCTCGACGATCTCGGCAGCGCGACATTTCGCGCCGATCTCGCCAGCCTCCGCCACGAAACGCAATATACGAGGCTGTTTCGGTCATGACACTCTCTCTGTCACGGGGTTTCGTTGATGCATCGCGCGGTATGGGTCCCCCCTCGCGCTCGCTCGCTTCGCCCGGACAACACCAATGAGGAACGCGTAAATGTCCAAATCTCACGGCCCGCTCAGAATCGGCGTCGGCGGCCCGGTCGGCTCCGGCAAGACCGCATTGATGGACCTGCTCTGCAAGTCGATGCGCGAGCATTACGACATCGCGGCGATCACCAACGACATCTACACCAAATGGGATGCCGAATTCCTGGTGCGCTCGGGCGCGCTGACGCCCGACCGCATCGCCGGCGTCGAGACCGGCGGTTGTCCGCACACCGCGATCCGCGAGGACGCCTCGATGAATCTGGCGGCCGTGGCCGACATGCGCGCCAAATTCCCCAATCTCGACCTGGTATTGATCGAATCCGGCGGCGACAATCTGGCCGCCACTTTCTCTCCTGAACTCGCCGACCTCACGATCTACGTGATCGACGTCGCGGCTGGCGACAAGATCCCGTCCAAAGGCGGCCCCGGCATCACTCGTTCCGATCTCCTGGTCATCAACAAGATCGATCTCGAGCCTTACGTCGGCGCGTCGCTGGAGAAGATGGAAACCGATGCACGGCGGATGCGCGGCGAGCGACCGTTCGTCATGACCAATCTGAAGGCGCGCGAGGGGCTCGACCGCATCATCGGCTTCATTGAGGCCAAGGGCGGCCTTGAGCCGCAGCGGCGCGCCAGATCCGCCTGAGCCCGTCAGGCTTGAGCCTCGGACAGCGCGTTAACCTTGTCGGCGCCGCGAGCCAGTCCATTCCTGGAAAACCAAGAAATACATTCTTAGAAAACCAAAAAAATGGTCTGCCAATGGGAACCAACCGGGCGTTTGACGGTTGTCGTCCTCCGAGTCCGGCGGCGAACGCGTCGCGCGCCGGCTCCGTTAAGCTTCGAAGCCGGCCGTAGTTGCGTATCCAAGATGGCTCCATCAATATATTCCCGGGTCGGCTGTCATTGCGCTCCGAATTATTACCTCGCTCCCGGATCATCAATGTGTAACCCAGGTCTCCGCCAACCCCTTACATCAGGGTAAAACGAGTGGTCCGGCTGGGTTTTATCATTGGCTTGATTGCGCTGATCGGAACTCTGCTCTCGGGGCTTGCCGCCTATCGGGTCCATGAACAAGAGCTGACCCTCGACGGCATCGCGCTCGCCCGCGCGATCGACGTTCATGCGAGCCTGGTGCAGGATCGCCTGACGGAACGCGAACTCCTGGCGCGTGTCGCCTCTGGCCTGTTTCGCGGGCCTTCGATGGTCAAGGCCAACACGCTGCAGCCGCTGCGCTCGGCGATCTATGCCTTCAAGACCGACTTCGTGATCGCCTCCTGGATTGCGCGGCTGAAGCCCTCCGACTTCGAGATGGCGAGCAAGCAGCTGGCGGCCGCCGGATTTCCCAATCCGACGATCCGCAGCTTTGACGACAAGTCGCTCGATCCTCATACCGTCGGAAAGAATGTCGACGTGCTGATGGACGTCGAACCGCGCAACGCCGTGACCCGGACATTGGCGGGACGGGCACTCGACGGTTCGCCTGCGATCGGTGCCATGCTGTCGCGGGTGCTGACCGAGGGCAAACCGATCTCGTCGGATCCCCTCAACCTGCTGCGGCCGCATGGGATGACGGGCCTTTTGTTGGCCGCTCCCGTCACGCCGGAAGGCGCCTCGGAGCCCGTGGGGTTTGTGACGTTTTCCTATGAGCTGGGGCCATTGATGCTGACCAACGACGATTTGTCGTTGTTCTCGGTCGCGCTGAAGGATCCTCGCGCCGGAGGCGGCGAGCTGGTTGCCAGTGATCGTGGTGTCGTGAGCTCGCGCAAGGTGGCCACCGACGGACCTGCGCCATCGGCGGTGCGGACCGTGACCTTCGGCAATCGCGATTGGTCGCTGGTCTATTACGCCAAGACCAACGCGATCAAGCGGGCGGAGGAGACGGCCGCCATTGTCGGCGCGATCGGGCTCGCGCTGACCGGCATCGTTTGCGGCCTGTTCGGCTATGTCGTCTACAACAACTTCAGACTCAGCCGCGAAATCCAGGTGCGGATCGGCTTCGAGCGGCGACTGACCGCCGTCATCGATGAGCTGAACCACCGGGTGAAGAACATTCTCGCGGTGATCCAGTCGATCGTGACGCGCACCTTGCGCCACGGCTCCGACATCGACGTTGCCCGCGAATTGTTGATCGGGCGCATCCATGCGATGGCAAACGTGGTCTCGCTGCTCAGCGAAAGCCAGTGGCAGGGGGTCAAGCTAAGGGGGCTGTTCGAGGCGCGTGCGATTCCGCACGCCGACCGCATCGCAGTCTCTGGCCCCGATATCGCCGTCTCCGCCCGCGCCGCGCAAAGCCTGTCGCTGTTGTTCTTCGAGCTCGCCTCGCACTCCGATGAGGGCCTGTCGCTGGTCGGCAAGCATCCGCATGTCGTCGCGAAATGGGAGGTGACAGGCGAGACGCCCGGCACGATCTTCACGTTCCGTTGGGAGGAGTTCAACACCAGCGAGGCAACGCGCCGGCCGGATAGCGATTTCGGCCTGATCCTGCTCGACCGCGTCGCGCCGGAGGCGCTGGGCGGAACGTCGAAACGTTATTTTACCGACGTGTCCTACGTCTACGAACTGACCGCGCCGATGGAGACCGTCGTCGACATGAACGAGCGCGACCGCACCGAGCAACTCTCTGCCGCGGTGCGGTCGGTGAACAAGGCTTGATGGCAACTGTTGCTGTTGGTCCCGGCCCTGCGCTCCGCGAACGCCTGTCAGGCGCAACTTCGCGAGACCGGCGGGGTCTCGCTTGGCGGCGGCGACCCGCGGTCTGGTCTTACCCGTTTCCGCCGATCACCGCCCGCACGGTCTCGTCAGGCCCGAAATCTTCGGCGCCGTCAACGTAGAGCAGGGCTGCAAGCTTGGAGCGCGCGCGATTGACGCGGCTCTTGATGGTGCCGACCGCGCAGCCGCAGATCGTGGCGGCATCCTCATATGAGAAGCCGGAGGCGCCGACCAGGATCAGCGCCTCGCGCTGGTCCTGCGGCAGCTTGTCGAGCGCGGCTCGGAATTCCTCGAATTCCAGGTGCGCGCTCTGCGCCGGCTGCGTCTTCAGCGTCTTGGCATAGTTGCCCTCCGCGTCCTCCACCTCGCGCCGCCGCTTGCGGTAGTCGGAGCGAAACAGGTTGCGCAGGATCGTGAACAGCCACGCCGGCAGGTTCGAGCCCGGCTGGAACGAGTCGATATTGGCGAGTGCCCGCAGCAACGTTTCCTGCACAAGATCGTCGGCGCGGTCGCCATTGCCGCTGAGCGAGATCGCAAATGCACGCAGGCTGGGTACTGCAGCCAGAATGTCATTGCGAAGGGCATCCGTGAGAGGCATTAGTCCCTCCCATCTTCGTTGGTCGTTTGATCGCCCGTATTGCCCAATTGGGGTGAGGCAGGGGGAACATCAAGCTTGCGGATCAAATCCGCGAAACGTTCGGGCACTCCCTGCCGCACAACGTCGTCATACATGGCGCGAAGCTGATGGCCGATTCTCGACTGGATTTCGGCATTGAGGCCACCCTGCTTTCCAGGCGCCGTATTCTTGCTGGCTTGAGACTTTACATCCTTCATGACATGTTCCACGTTTCCCCGAGAGTTAAGTCCCTGTAGCTGCAACAATTTCTGGTTTTCGAGGACTTCCGTAAGGAACCTAATGCGACTGCAAGGGAAAAGTTCCGAGCGTTGATGGAACTTTTCTTTGTTTAAGACGTAGACGTCCGTTCAGGGGAGTGGGCCACCCCGCCGATGCATGGCCCAAGATGGATCAAGACGGATGGAGTGGGGATGACCCGATCACAGCTAGTTGCTGAACATTTGCCGCTGCTGCGGCGCTATGCCCGCGCCCTGACCGGAAGCCAGTCGTCTGGCGACGCTTACGTTGCCGCGATGCTCGAGGCCCTGCTGCAGGACCCTGCGCTGCTCGACGAGAAATACGGAGCCCGCGCCGGGCTGTTCAGGCTGTTTACGCGGATCTGGAATTCGGTTTCGATCAACGACGATGCCGATGTCGCGACGCTGCCGATGCCGCCCGAGCGCCGGCTGTCCAACATCACGCCGCTGCCGCGCCAGGCTTTCCTGCTGCTCTCGCTGGAAGGCTTTCCGGAGGAAGAGGTCGGCTATATCCTCGGCAGCGACGTCGCCGAGACACGGCGGCTTGCGGACATGGCGGGCCGCGAGATGGCGGCCGAGATCGCAACCGATGTTCTGATCATCGAGGACGAGACCTTCATCGCCATGGACCTGGAAAGCCTGGTGCGCAACCTCGGCCACAACGTCATCGGCGTGGCGCGCACCCATGCGGATGCGGTGGCGCTGGCCAAGAACCGCAAGCCCGGCCTGATCCTCGCCGACATCCAGCTTGCCGACGGCTCGTCCGGGCTCGATGCCGTCAACGAATTGCTGCGCAGCTTCGAGGTGCCGGTGGTGTTCATCACGGCCTATCCCGAACGCTTCCTCACCGGCGAGCGCTCCGAGCCGGCGTTCCTGATCTCAAAGCCCTTCCAGCCCGCGATGGTGTCGGCGGTGGCGAGCCAGGCGCTGTTCTTCCAGCGCAATTCGCGCAACCGCGCGCCGAGGGCGGCGGCGTCCTGAACCAGGTTTCTTGAGTTCTGAGTTGGGTCCGGCGCGTCCGACAAGGGCGCGCCGGTTTTTTGTTTCTGGTCAAGCGCAGGCAAAAAAGCAGACCGCCGCAGGCAAAAAAGCAGGGCGCGGCTGGCATCACCACAGCCGCGCCCTACGTCGCCGGTCAATGGGGCAGGGGGGAATAACCGGCTGCCGAGATGACTCGCGGCCCCCTGAGTCGTTCCAGTGCGCTCAAAAATAATTTCGGACACAGTTATGTGATCGGCCCGTCCGAGAACTCGACGTGTGTGACTAACGTTTGAGTCACCAATCGCCAGCGGGCGAGGGGACCAGCTATGTCACAGACACGCAAGGGAATCTTGGGCGCCATCGCCATCGCGATGACGTTTGGTGCAGCGCAATTCGCCGCCGGCGAGGACCTCACAGTAGGCATGCGGACGACGGGCATGCCCGACCAGGGCGTCAATCGTGCAGCGAAAGCCGACCGTGCCCCGATTGTCGCGCAACCCGTTGCCCCGACGCAGACTATCTCGATTCATGTCGATCGCCTCCCGGACACCTCGGTGCTGGTGCGCATTCCAGCAGCGCATGAGGCGCAGAGCGGATCGGCACGTAGTAACCCGCTCCCGCTCAAGTCCGGCGAAAAGAAGCTGACGGTGGCCTGCGAGCCGGTGGTCAGTGTGCTCACCGCGATCGCCAACCGGCTCGAGCCCGGCCGCTGCCTCACCTGAGCCGAAAAATCAAATCCGATTATTCCGCGGGCGCCTGATCGCCCGCGGAGGTTCGGCCTGCCAGCAACCCGAGGGCGATGCCGCCGACTGCCAGGATCGGGATCAGCCGCTTGACGCCAACCGCCCGCGCAATCTGGATGCCGGTCACGATCAGCGCGGGATCGGCGAGCAGGCTGTTCGTGGCGGCCTTGGCGCGCGCGGCGGCGCGGGCCTTGATCTGCCGCTTGCGCACCAGATAGGTGCAGGCCGCTATGAACGCGACGATGAAGAAGACCGCTGCGCCCGCGAAGCAGGCGTCGATCAGGCCGTAGCGGTCCAGCACCGCGACAAAGGCGGCAGCGCAAAGAAACGCAACGGTGATGAAGAGGCTGATCAGCGCTATCGCGGCAAGCGAGGCCTGCCGTAACGTCGTGCCGGCCGAGGTCCTCGCCTCATCGACGATACGCTGCAACATGGTGCTGCCTCGCTCTGTAGAGCGCGTCGACAAAGGCGACCGCCGCCCGCCATCGCCGCCATACAGTCAAGAAGTTTGGTTTCCTGGTTTTTCTTTCGTCCGTCCGGGAGACCATGGCCGCCCTCCGCACTTGAAATTGCAGGACCAGTTGGATCCCGCGCAAATAATCTGCGCCAAGGGTTGGCCTAGTGTTAGCCAACGGTTAGCCAAGTGTTACCTGCGCCAGGTGACGCCGATCAGAAAGCCGAGCCCGAGCGCAATCCCCACCGTTGCGAGCGGGCGCTGGGTAATGACATCCTCCAGCGTCTCCTCGATGGTGACGGCGGCATCCTGCGCTGCGCCGAGCATGGCGCTGCCTCGCTCGGAGGCTTCATCGAGCGCGGAGTCCACATTGGCGCGCGCCTTTCGCTTGGCCTGGCCGGCAAACGTGTTGAGCGCTTCGGTGATCTGGCCGGTCAACGCGGCAATGTCGTTTTTGACGGCAATCACATCATTCTCCAGGCGTTGATACGCTTCGTTGGCGCGATCTTTCATCGCGGTTTCACTATTGGACATCGAAAAACTCCCAAAGGCTGCGATCGCTCGGCTGAAAAAACGCAGCTCTAGGGCGGAAAGTTCCAGTGCGTGCCGGCTCAATCAGGCGGGAGCTGCGGCGAATTGACCGGTAGCAAATGCTCCTTGACGATCAGGCCGACGATCAACAGCGGGGACGACAGGAAGGCGCCCATCGGTCCCCACAGCCAGGTCCAGAATGCCAGCGCGAGGAAGACCGCAAGCGCATTCAGCGACAGCCTGCGGCCGATGATGGTCGGCGTGATGAAGTGCCCCTCCATGAAGGCGATGCCGACAAAGGCGAGCGGCGCAATCAACCCGGCGCCGAGCGTCGGCAGCGCGATGATGCCGACGGCGACCAGGATCGCGAAGGTTACGACGGGGCCGATGATCGGAATGAAGTTCAAGATCCCGGCGAGCGCGCCGAGCCCTGCCGGATTGGGCATACCCGCGGCCGCGCAGGCAATCCCGGTGGCGATGCCGACGCCAGTGTTGATCACCGTGACGGTAAGCAGATAGCCGCCAAGTTGCACTTCGATCTCGTTGAGGATGCGCAGCACCCTCAGACGCGCGCCGTGATCGCTGAAGGTCAGGATCAGGGTGCGGCGCAGGTCGCTCCAGCTCGCGATGAACAGGATCAAGGTCGCGAAGAACAGCAGGAATTCGGTAAACGTCGGCGACAGGAACTCGATGGTCGGCTGCACCCAGTTGAATTTCGGTATCTGGAAGCTCGAGAGCGCGCCGGGACCGCCGACCAGGCTTTGCAGGTCCTGCCAAAGCGCAAGCAGAGGGTCAAACACATGCAGCTTGTCTTTCAATCGCGCACCGAGTTCAGGCAGCCGCGTGCTCCATTCGATCAACGGCGAAGAGATCAGGGCGACCAGGAAGGAAGCGGCCGCGCCGACCGCCGCAACGATGAGGATCGCGCCGATCGCGCGGGGAATGCGGTAACGCTCGAGGAAGCTTGCCGCCGGCGACAGCATGGTGCCGACCACGAAAGCCATCACCACCGGCAGGAAGAAGGCCTTGGCGAAATAGAGCACGGCGACGACGCAGATGACGAGCAGCGCCACCAGGGCAAACGCGACGACTTCCGCGCGCCGGATCACCGGCGGCTGTTTGCTCGGACTGTCTGGCAGGGGCGAGCCGGCGCCCGCGCCGGGAAGCGGACGCTCGGTGGGAAGGATACGCACGAAAAGTCCCTCCCTGCGAAGGGCCAACGGGATGAGCGATCGCGAAGCCGCGCCTTCCGAATTCGTCCTGACAATCCGTTAGCGGATCGAAGGTTCCGTCGCGCGAACGTGAGACTCTTTGAAGTTGACAGCCGCGTGTGCGCAACGGCGTGCGCTGGAACCCGGACAGCCCGATGGCGTTTCCTCGATGGCATCTCGTGATGCACATCCGACGGGGGCAGCCCACATGACGCAGAACAGCTCAATCAGTCGCCGGCACTCACCGACGAACGCGCTCGCTTTGGCGGGAGCAGTGCTTCTCGCATCTTCGGTGCTTGCCGCAGCCAACGCGCAATCGCTCGGCTATGCGCCGGTGGACCCAGGCGCATTCCCGCAAGGCTATGCGAGCGACAATGCCGCACCGCAGGATGAGGACAGTCTGCTGCCGGAGCGGCTGCGCCGCCAAATCGTGAATGTCGCGACCCGCGAGGCGCCCGGCACCATCATCATCGATACCGGCAACACCTATCTCTATTACGTGCTCGGCGGCGGGCGCGCGATCCGCTATGGCGTCGGTGTCGGGCGCCAGGGCTTCACCTGGTCCGGCGTGCAGACCATCAGCCGCAAGGCGGAATGGCCGGACTGGTATCCGCCGTCCGAAATGATCGCCCGCCAGCCTTATCTGCCGCGCTTCGTCGCCGGCGGGCCGGGCAATCCGCTTGGCGCGCGCGCCATGTATCTCGGTTCGAGCGAATACCGCATCCACGGCACCAACGATCCCACAACCATCGGCAAGTTCGTTTCCTCCGGCTGCATCCGCCTGACCAACGAGGACGTCACGGATCTCTTCAGCCGCGTCAATGTCGGCACCAGGGTGGTCGTGCTGCCGAAGAATGCGCCGCTGCAGGCACGCCGCGCGCAGGGACACGAGGCCATGAACGTCCCGGCCGCAGGCGTTGACTGAGATTGGATAACTCCGGAGGCTTCATGCGCATGCGATGGCAAACAGCGATTGGCGTGGCGCTGCTGCTGAGCACCAGCGGCCTGTCGCAACCGGCGCTGGCCGGCGATTTCTTCTCCGGCCTGTTCGGCGCCTTGTTCCATCCGCCGGTACGAAGGGCCCCGACGATGCTGCCGTTTGGCGAGGACGGCCTGCGGCCGATGGAGGCGCCGCGCCCGCGTGTGGCCTTCAACGGCGGTCCGGCGTGGTGCGTGCGTAGTTGCGATGGACGTTACTTCCCGATCACGGGGCCCGACGCGCAAGGCAACTGCAACAGCTTCTGTCCGGCGAGCAAGACCGATGTGGTCTACGGCAACGACATCGATCATGCCGTGACGCCGACGGGAAAACCCTATTCCGAACTGCCGAACGCCTTCAAATACCGCACCGAGATGGTCGCTGGTTGCACATGCAACGGCAAGGACCAGGCCGGCCTTGCGCCGGTTTCGATCGAGAGCGATCCGACGCTACGCAAGGGCGACATCGTCGCCGGCGCGGATGGCCTCATGGTCGCCAATCGCAGCGCCGGCAGGCACGCCGAACTGAATTTCACGCCGCTGCCTGCATCGATCCGCACGCGCTTCAAGCACGTGCCCGTGGTGGCAAAAGAATAGCAACGGCGAGGGGCCTACGCTCGCTGTGGTCCGGGGCAAGCGAGTCAACGGGTCGCGCGAAGCCCGTCCGATGACAGGCTCCGCGAGCGCGACCCGGCATCCATAACCACAGGATTTGCCGTTGTACTCGATGTGCCACTACTCGGCAATAAAAGGCCGCCGGTGATACGGCGGCCTGATGTTTGCCGATTGCGCGCGACCTACGCTGCGCGGATCTTGCCGAGGAAGTCGGTGACCTGGTGGCCCAGATACTGGCTCTGCGTTTCCAGCGTCTCGCTGGCGCCCTTGACATTCTCGGCGGCGGCGGCCGACGCGTCGGCGTCGGCTTTGACGCCGGTGATGTTCTCCGAGACGTTCTTGGTGCCCTGCGCCGCGTATTGCGTCGAGCGCGTGATCTCCTGCGTTGCGGCGCCCTGCTCCTCCACCGCGGCCGCGATCGCGGTCGCAACCTCGTTCACCTCGCCGATGATCGAGCCGATGCCCTTGATCGCGTCGATGGCCTCGCCCGCGACCTTCTGGATGTCGGCGATCTGTTCGGAAATTTCGTCGGTCGCCTTGGCCGTCTGGCTCGCCAGCGATTTGACCTCGGAGGCGACGACGGCAAAGCCCCGGCCGGCTTCGCCGGCCCTTGCGGCTTCGATGGTTGCGTTCAGCGCGAGCAGATTGGTCTGCGCCGCGATGGTGTTGATCAGTCCGACGACCTCGCCGATGCGGCCGGCCGATTTGGCAAGGCCCTGCACCGTATCGTCGGTGCTGGCGGCCCGGTCGACGGCGCGGCTCGCGATGCCGGCCGCATGCGCCGCCTGCTGGCTGATGTCGTCGATCGAGGCGCTCAACTCCTCCGCCGCCGACGCCACGCTGTCAACGTTCATCGAGGCCTCGCCCGAAGCTTTTTGCGCGACCTCGACGCGCGCATTGGTCTGGCGTGACATCGTCGACAGGCCTGCCGAGGTCTTGCGCATCTCGCCGGAGGCATCGCCGAGCTGCTGCAGCGTCTGGCGCACGCCTCCCTCGAACTCGGTGACATAGGCCTCGATCGCGCGCTGCCGCGCCTCCGCGCCGGCGTTGCGCTCGCGCTCCTGCGCCTCGATCTTGAGCTTGTCCTCGGCCTGCTGCTTGAAGGTTTCGAGCGCGGAAGCGAGGCCGCCGATCTCGTCTTTCCGGCCGGTGTAGCCGGTCTCGACCGCAAGATCGCCTGCGGCGACCTTCAGCATGGCATCGCGCATCGTATGGAGGGGATGAATCACCCGGCGACCGACGATCGTCAGCGCGCCGGCGGCCAGCGCGATCGCGGCGATCAGCAAGCCGAGCTGCAGGATCAGCGAGCGCAGCGCAAGCGAATGCTGGTCGGCGATATGCACCTTGGCCGCCTCGAGCGCGGCCTCGGCAACGCCGACGGCGGCGGCGAGGCGGGAAACCGTGTAGGGGCTCCATTGATTGGCAACCATTTCCGGCTTGTCGCCGCTCGCCAGCGCGGCCATCAGGCGATCGCGGGTCGCGAGATATTGCGAATCGAAATAAACCGACTTGGTCCTGGCAAGAGCCTCGGAAAGCGCGGGAGGCAGTTGCATGCCGGCGCTTGCCAATTCCAGCGCCTTCCACGCGATCTCGGTGCCGCCGACCAGTTTGGTGTAGGTCCTGGGGACATCCGGCGCCACCTTGCCGGCAGCCAATCCGTTCGAGACGAGGAGCGAGGTTTCGCCGGCGGTGTTGCGCAACAGCCAGGCGGTCTGCTTGATCATCAGGAGCTGATCGATTGTCGGGTCCTGGTGATTGACCTCCGCCGCGAGGATGCCGGAAATTGTCTCCAGCGTTCGGAGCAGCGAGGTCTCCGTCTCCAGATAGTCCTTGCCGAGCGCGATGCGCCGCGACGCTTTCGGCTTGTCCATCTCTTCCCAGAATTCCTTCTGTTGGCCGATCAGCGTCTTGTCAAGACGGGCCAAATCGCCGACCAGGGTGTCTTGCCGGGCAAATCCGATCGCAGGCAGCACCTCCAGCGCGTGGGCCATCGCCGGCATTTCCGTCTCACGCAGGCCTCGGATGTATGTGTCCATCTTGCTATCGAGCTTGTCGTCATTGTGCAGGACCCGGTTGGTCGTCGCACGGTCGCTACGAAGGTGGTCCATGGCCTTGAACATGCTCGCCGAGGCGTCGGCGACCAGCGCGATCCGGTTCGCGGTCCTGAGACGCTGCCAGGACTCCAGGGCGCTGAGCGAGAACTGGACGACCGTAATCACCGTGGTGATCAGGATCACGGCCTTGAGCAACGCGGAAACAGTCAACCTGTTGAGCATGATGGCCCCCAAAAAGTGCGGGCGCCATTTGGGCAAAAAAGGGTAAAATTTTAGGCAGCAGGTTTGGGTACAATTAAGGGACGCCGCCGAAGAACTCAGGTGTTTTTAAAGGGTTCCTGCGCCGGAACCGGGTTACGGGAGCGGCGTTAACGCGCTGTCACAGGTTAACGAAAGACTAACGCATTCGACAGGGGGCCCTGCATGCTCATCGGCGTTCTCGTCACTTTCCTCGTCATCATCCTCGTTCTCTACCTCATCAACATGCTGCCGCTTGATGGCCGCGCCAAGCAGATCTGCCGCGTCATCGTCATCATCCTCGGCGTGATCTCGCTGTTGAA
>Ga0134126_10004636_pt1 | contig 17208 bp, 15 predicted proteins | sample KB31752_FD_96881 | JGI IMG/M metagenome (GOLD analysis project Ga0134126, IMG submission 96881) | Terrestrial soil microbial communities with excess Nitrogen fertilizer from Kellogg Biological Station, Michigan, USA - KB3-175-2 | ecosystem: Environmental > Terrestrial > Soil > Unclassified ...
GACTTCGAGTTGACCGACGAGCAACGGCTGATCCGCGAGACCGCGCGCGAGTTCACCGACAAGGAGATCGTGCCGGTGGCGCGCGAGAACGACCGCAACGAGCGCTTCGACACCGAGCTCGTGAAGAAGATCGCCGACATGGGCTTTCTCGGCGCGATCGTGTCGGAGGAGTACGGCGGCCGCGGGCTCGACTACCTGAGCTACGGGCTGATCGTCGAGGAGATCGGCCGCGGCGACTCGTCCGCGCGCACCGTCGTGTCCGTTCAGACATCGCTCGTGGCCAAGACGGTGGAGAACTGGGGCAGCGAGGAGCAGAAGCACGACTGGCTCCCGAAGCTGTGTTCCGGTGAGGCACTCGGCTGCTTCGCGCTCACCGAGCCCGACACCGGCTCCGACGCCGCCAACCAGAAGACGCGCGCCACCAAGGCCGACGGCGGCTGGACGATCTCGGGCCAGAAGATGTTCATCTCGATGGGCAACTACGCGCAGCTCGCGCTCGTGTTCGCCCAGACCGATCCGGAGCAGGGCCACCGCGGGCTTGCATGCTTTTTGGTGCCGACCGATTCCCCGGGCTTCTCCGCCTCCGAGATCCACGGCAAGCTGGGGCTGCGCGCCTCGGACACCGCGGAGCTCGCCTTGGACGGCGTCGAGGTGCCGGACTCCGCGATGCTCGGCTCGATCGGCGACGGCTTCAAGGTGGCGATGTCGGCGCTCGACTCGGGCCGCTTCAGCGTCGCCTCCGGCTGCGTGGGGATCTCCCAGGGCTGCGTGAACGCGTCCGTGGAGTACGCGAAGTCACGCGAGCAGTTCGGCCGCCCGATCGCGTCCTTCCAGCTCGTGCAGGAGATGATCGCCGACATGGTCGTGGACACCGAGGCCGCGCGCGGGCTGGTCTGGCGGGCCGGCTGGCTGAAGGACAACGGCAAGCCCTCGACCACCGAGACCTCGGTGGCCAAGCTGTTTGCGACGGAGGCGGCGGTGCGCAACGCCAACCTGGCGATCCAGGTGCACGGCGGCTCGGGCTACGTGGACGACTACCCCGTGGAGCGCTACCTGCGCGACGCGCGGGTCACGACCCTGTACGAGGGCACATCGCAGATCCAGAAGCTGATCATCGGCCGCGCGGCGACCGGGATCAACGCGATGGTCTAGGGGCGGTTCGCCAGCACCCTGAGCTGCTTCTCCACGGCGGCGACCACGCTCTTGCGGCCACGGTGGGTCCTCTCGTAGAGCTCGATCACCGCGAGCTCCTCCGCGGTGGCGACGGAGACCCGGGCGATCACGTCGTCGGCCTTCAGATGGCGGTAGCCGTCCCACGGCTCGTCCACGTGGACCTCGGCGGTGCCGGAGTCGGCGGCCTCCGGGTCGGCGCTTTCCGCGACCAGCTCCGGCTCCTCTGACACGTGCAGCGGCTCGAGCGGATCCTCGTCGAATGGCTCCTGCTCCACGGGCTCGGGCACTGTCGGCAGCGGGCCGACCGCCTCGGGCCGCGGTGGTGGGGGCGGCGGCGTCGGCTCCGCCCTGGGCGCCGGTGGCGGCCGGACCGGCGCGCGCTCGGGCTCTTCCTCCACCAGCTCGCGGACGAGCGCGAGCGCCAGCTTTGTCGCCTCCAGCGGAAGCTTGAGCAGGTCGACGGTCAGCCGGATCGGGAGCTTGACGAGTCTTCCGAGCACACGGGCAGGCTACCCGCCGCCCGCGAACGTGAACCTACGCCCGGGCCGCGAGGAAGCGACTGCCGCTCCAGTGGATCCTGATCCTGCGGCCGTCGTGCAGGGTCTCCCTGAGATCGTGGGCCACCCGCCCGAGCGTGCGTATCCGGTGGCGCGTGTCGCGATAGGCGAGAGCCCACCTACCGCCCACCTGCCTGTAGATGGCGGCCACGGTCTTCGGACCGCGCTTCGCGCGCAGGAGCACCACCAGCTCGGAGGTGCCGTCGCCCGTCAGGTCGGAGCACGCGTGTTGCGCGAGCTTGAAATGGCGGGAGAACGGGCGGATCGCGCTCCTGATCGCGGCCGTGGAGCAATCCGGCCGTGGTGCGCGGGCGATCACGGGTGTCGCGATCACGTTCGCCGGCGGCGGCGGGGCCGCCGCGGTGGGGCCCGGCACCGTGAAGCTGATGCTGCTGCTGCCCCCGTTGCTGGCGTCGTCGATGGCCGTGACCGTGACGGTGTGCCTGCCGGGACTCCAAGCCCCGTCCGGCGGGGTGACCGGCGCCCAGTCCCACGGCGAGGGGCCGGTCCAGGCCATCGCCTTGGACGGAGCGCCGTCCACGGATGCCCTCACGCTCGCGATTCCGTAGTGGCCGGGCAGCCCCGACGGATGTTCGCCCGGATCCATGATGTCGAGCAGAACGCCGGCGTGGCTGGCCGGAGGACCGTCGAGCTTGAGATTGATCGCGGGCTGGGTGCTGTCGACGATCACCTCCCCTGCCGGGGCCGGCAGAGACACGGCGGTGCTGTTCCTCGCCCGGATGGCCACCCTGTAGTCGCCGTCCGGGAGCCGCTTCCCGTCGGCGTCCCGCAGGTTCCAGGTGAAGGTCTCATCCCCGGGGCTCGTCATGTAGCTCACGGGCACCACGAGCCCGTCGTGGTGGTCCCAACTGGTGACCACGGGTTCCACGTAAGCCGGGACGTCGAGGGTGTAGGTGGCCGTGAAGATGCCGTTCGGCCCCGCGTACTGGATGTCGCCGCCGCCGTTCACGTTCGTGAGCTTGGGCGGGATCTCCTCGACGGCGACCTGGAAGGTCGTCGCCAGCGGACTGTGCACCGCGAGCGTGTAGTCCACGAGTGGGATGAGCCCGCCCGACTGCCAGTTCTGGATTGGCGGGTTCGGATACTGCCCCGTGAGCGTCAGGGTGACCGGCGCGTCCGCCGGAGTGACCGTGGCTCGGTAGAACTCGAGGTCCGGGACGCTGAAATGGAAGCTCTGCGTCTCGCCGGCGGCCAGCGTGCCGCTGAAGGTGACCGGCACCTGCGGCGGCGTGTCGGCAAGGGCCGCGCCGCTGCCAAGCGCCGGCACGGCGACAACCGTGGCGAGCGCGCAGAGTGCTCGTGCGAGTCCGTTCATCAGAAATCCCTGGGCTCCCCATCCGTGAGGCGCCGTCGATCGAGCATCGCACGGGCCGGCGCGTTACGCCTCGCCCATTCGGGCGATTATCGGGCGGCCGTGGCCAGCCTGCTGGTGAAGCCCTTCCACGACAGGCGCCACCTCGAGCCGGGCTGGCGGCTCACGTTCACCTGGAAGTAGCCGCTTGGCCTGGTGGTCACCGTCTTCACGTCCTTGAACGCGCGCCTGCCGTTCTGGATCACGACCTGCTGGGGCGTGCCGTCCGCCGGGCGGACCTGGCCCCACACCGTGACGCCCGAGCCGTGGCGGGTCACCCAGATCGGCAGACGGTAGGCATCGACGCTCGGCTTGGCCTTGCCGTTGAGCAGGAACAAGCCGCTCTGGAAGACCTCGAGGTCCGGCTCGTCGAACAGCTCGTACTGCGCCACCGACTTCACGCGCGAGTCGCGGTAGGCGAGGTAGTCGGACTGGTTCAGATACTGCGCCTGGCGTGAGAGCGAGACGCCGAACACCTTGTCCGGCGGGTTGGTCTGGAAGCCGAACTCGGTGAGGTAGATCGGCAGGTTCGACTTGATCCGGCGGTTGTGCGAGCCCTGCGCGAGGACGGCGTTCAGCCGGCTGAGCGTGGAGATCGTGATCTCGCCCCTCGCCGGTTTCGCGAGCGGCCGCTGGCTGCCGCCGCGGTTGTACGGATGGTGCGAGACGCCGCTGGCCGCGAGCTTCGCGTAGCGGCCGCTGCATCCTGAGTCCTTCGCGATCCGGCCGCGCAGCCTGTGGCCGCGCGAGTCGAGACAGAACACGCCCTGGTACAGCTCGACCGGCGTCAGGAAGCGGTTGCCCAGGGAGCCTGTGGTGCGGCCGAGCGGCGCGGTCTCGCCGAGCAGGATCTGGTCGCTCCCGTGCCCGGTGGCCTTGAGGGCGCCGGTGGCCGCCCGGAACAGGTCGCGGTACATCATCGCCGCGGTGTTGATGATGTGGCCGTGAATGCGCCTGCGCTGCGGGTAGAGCCAGCTCGCCTGGTTCGGCTCGTTCCAGACCGACCAGCGCGACACGCGCGGCAGGCCGTCGAAGCTGCCCGAGTAGCGCTTGCCGAGCGCGGCGACGAACGCGCCGAACTCGGAGGCGCTGGGCTCGCAGTGGTGGCGGACGACGATGCTGCCGCAGCCGCCCGCCCACGCCGGCGCCTCGACCGGCGAGAGGAGCAGCTTCAGGCCGCGGGCGGTGGCCTCGCGCACGAGGGCGTCGTACTGGTCGAACGCGCCCGGCGGATAGGCGCTCGGATCGCTGCCGTCAAAGCCCGCGGGCTTGGTCAGCGTGTTCGCGTCGGGCGCGATCGTGTTCCAGAACACCAGCGAGTGGATCGTGGTGGCGCCGAGCGCCTTCATCTCGTCGAGGGCGGCCTGGCGCTTCGCGTCGCCGGAGAAGATCAGCGTGCGGTCGTCCTGGAAGATCGACTCCTGGGTCTTCGACGCATGTGCCGGCGCGGCCACGAATCCGGTGGCGGCGACGATGGCCGAGATGAAGGGAAGGAGCAGCTTCTTGGACATCAGGGGTCTAAGTGCGGGGTTCGGTTGAAAGTTGCGGCGAGCCCAGCCGGCCTTAATATGCCGCCGCCCGTGAGGTCCCCTACCCGATGACCGATCTCCCAACGCCTCTCGGCGTGGTGGGCGCGGGCACAATGGGCGCGGGAATCGCGCAGCTGGGCTGCCTTGCCGGAATCGAGACGCTACTGCACGATCCGGTCCCGGAGGCGCTCGCGAAGGGGGCCGAGCGAATCCGTGAGGGGCTGGACAAGGGCGCGGCGCGCGGGCGCTGGTCGGCCGAGCAGGCTGCCGCGGCGGCGGAGCGCCTCCACACCGTCGAGTCGCTCGACGGGCTGAGCGACGCGGAGCTCGTGATCGAGGCGGCGCCGGAGCGGATCGAGCTGAAGCGCGAGCTGTTCGAGCGCCTCTCCGAGGTCTGCGGCGAGGGCACGATCCTCGCCAGCAACACGTCGTCGATCCTCGTGAGCTCGCTGGCGTCATCGGCCGGCTGGCCCGAGAACGTGGTGGGCATGCACTTCTTCAACCCGCCGCCGCTGATGAGGCTGCTCGAGGTGATCGCCGCCGAGCAGACCGGCGAGCGGGCGCTGGCGGTGGCGAGCGCGGTGGGCGAGGCGATGGGCAAGACCGTGATCGTGGCTCAGGACGGTCCCGGGTTCCTCGTGAACCGCTGCGGGCGGCCGTTCGCCGGCGAGGCGCTGCGCCTGCTGCAGGAGCGCGTGGCCAGCATCGAGCAGATCGACCGCATAGTCCGGCTCGGCGGCGGCTTCCGCATGGGCCCGTTCGAGCTGATGGACCTGGTGGGCATCGACGTGGGCTTCGAGGTGGCGCAATCGTTCACGGCCCAGAGCTTCGGCGAGGCCCGCTGGAAGCCGAGCATGCTGCAGGCGAAGCAGGTGGCGGCCGGACAGCTCGGCCGCAAGACCGGGCGCGGCTGGTACTCCTACGAGGACGGCCCGCACCGGCCCGCGGATCCCGATCCGCGCGAGCCCGCCGGCGGTGACCGCCGCGTGATCGCGATCACCGGGGAGGGCACGTTGGCGGACGCGCTGAGAGAGCGGGCGAGCTCGGCGGGCTTCGAGCTCGGTGGCGGCGAGCCGTGGCTGACGGTCGCCGCCGGCCCGGAGGCTCCGCAACGCGAGCCGCTCGTGGTGGCCTGCGCCGGCAGCAGCCTGGCCGCCCGCGGGATCCCCGGCGCGGCCGGCTTCCACCTGCTGGCGCCGCTCGGCCGCCTGGTGGAGCTGACACGCGTGCCCGCGACCAGCGACGAGTCGGCGCGGCGCGCGGAGGAGTTCTTCAGCGCGCTCGGCCTCGAGCACGAGTGGGTGGAGGACGCGCCGGGGCTCGTGCTCGGCCGGATCGTCTGCGGACTCGTGAACGAGGCGCTGTTCGCGGTCGGCGAGGGGGTCGGCTCGGCCGACGACGTGGACACCGGCCTCACGCTCGGGCTGAACCACCCGCGGGGAGCGGTGAGCTGGGGCCGTGAGATCGGCTTCGAGAACGTGCTGGCCACGATCGACGGGCTCTTCGCGGAGCGCCACGAGGAGCGCTACCGGGCGGCGCCGCTCCTGCGGCGGGTCGTCGCAACGGGCGAGTCCATAACCTAGGCGCCCGCATGCTGGCGGTGACCTTCCAGGAGCCGGGCCGGGTGGCGGTCGAGGAGCGGCCCGAGCCCGAACCGATCGCGGCCGACGACGCCGTGGTGCGCGTGGACGCCTCGGGCATCTGCGGCTCGGACCTCCACATCTTCCACGGCCGGGTGAAGATCGAGCAGGGCTTCACGATCGGCCACGAGTACGTGGGCACGGTGGTGGCGGCCGGCGACGGCGTGACCCAGGTGGCCGTGGGCGACCGCGTGCTCGGCACCTTCCACACCGCCTGCGGCCAGTGCTTCTTCTGCCGTCAGGGCCAGTTCCAGAGCTGCGATGACGCGCGCACCTTCGGGCACGGGTCCGGGCTCGGCAACCTTCAGGGCGCCCAGGCCGAGCAGCTGCTCGTCCCCCACGCCAACCTCACCTTGCGCCGTGTGCCCGACGGCCTCTCGAACGACAGCGCGCTGTTCGCGGGCGACGTGATGGGCACCGGCTACCACGCGATCGTGAACGCCGGGCTCAGGCCCGGCGACACCTGCGCGGTGATCGGGCTCGGCCCGGTGGGCCTGTGCGCGGTGATGGCCGCGAACGTGGCGGGCGCCGCGCGCGTGATCGCGATCGACACCGTGCCGGACCGGCTCGAGGTGGCGCGCTCGCTGGGCGCCGAGCCGGTTCACGGCACCGAGGAGGATCCGCGCGCGGCGGTGAAGCAGGCCACCGGCGGCCGCGGCGTGGACGTGGCGGTGGACGCGGTGGGCAACGCCGCCGTGCTCGACCTGGCCTGCCGCCTGACCCGCAAGGCCGGCACGGTGTCGGTGATCGGCGTCTATGCGGAGCGCACCGAGGTGCACATGGGAATCGTGTGGATCAAGGCGCTGAAGCTCGCGGCCGGGCAGGCGAACGTGATGGGCCACCTCGACTCGGTTCTGTCGCTGATGGCGGCCGGCCGGCTCGACCCCACGCCCCTCGTCACCCATCACATGAAGCTGTCGGAGGCGCAGGAGGCTTACGATGCCTATGCAAGCCACGAAGCGCTGAAGATCGTGCTGAGCGCGTGAGGGAATGACCAGGCCCGGCTGGGTACCGGACGAGCTCTATCCATTCGAGAGCCATTTCGCCGAGATCGGTGGAGCCCGCGTCCACTACGTGGACGAGGGGAGCGGGCCGCCGCTCCTGCTCCTGCACGGCAATCCCACCTGGTCGTTCCTCTACCGGGACATCATCAAGGGGCTGCGCGACCGCTACCGCTGCATCGCGCCCGACTACCCGGGCTTCGGGCTGTCCGCGGCGCCCGCCGGCTACGGCTTCACCCCGGTCGAGCACTCGCGGATCGTGGAGGAGCTGGTGAAGGAGCTCGACCTGACCGGCATCACGATGATGGTGCAGGACTGGGGCGGGCCGATCGGGTTCGGCGTCGCCACCCGGCACCCCGACCGCTTCGCCGCGTTCGTGATCGGCAACACCTGGGCCTGGCCGAAGTCCGACCGCGGCACGCAGGTGTTCTCGCGCTTCATGGGCGGCAGGGTCGGCGGCTACCTGATCGTTCACCGCAACGTGTTCGTGGAGCGGATCATTCCCGGCGGCGTGAAGCGGAAGAAGCTGCCGCAGGAGGTGATGAACGCATACCGCGGCCCGTTCGCGGCGATGCAGTCGCGTACGCCCGTGCACATCTTCCCGCGCGAGATCCTGGCCAGCCGCCCCTTCCTCGCGGAGGTCGAGCGCGGGCTGCCGGCGCTCGGCGACCGTCCCGCCCTGATCGTCTGGGGCGACAAGGACGTGGCCTTCCGCGAGCCCGAGATGCACCACTGGGAGCGCGTGTTCCCCGACCATCAGACCGTGCGCCTGGAGGGCGCCGCCCACTACATCCAGGAGGAGGCTGCCGACGAGATCGCCGACGCCATTCGCGCTTGGGACCGAGTCGCAGCGGCCTAGCCTGGTGCGGCGCACCTGGCGCACGCTGTTCCCGCCGCTCGGCGGCGAGACGCCGCACAGCTACGCGGAGGACCTGTTCGCGCTGCGCAGCATCGCCCATGAGGGACTGGCCCGCGAGGACGACGTGCAGCGGCTCCTGTTCGCGGTGCGCGACGACTACCGGCTGGCCTCGCTCGCGCCCGAGGCGGGCGAGCTCGTGAGCCGCTACCTGGCGCTGCGCCGCGAGCTGCTCCAGGTGAAGGCCTATCCGCTCCAGCCGTACACGACCGCGCTCAGCGAGGTGTTCGACTACTTCGCGCAGCTCCTCTACTACGCGATCGACCTGCTGGCCACGAGCTGGCGCTCGGCGCGCCTTCAGCAGCAGCAGGACCAGGTCGGGCCGATCGGCCCGCAGGCGCAGCGGCTCGACCGCATCGTGGCCGAGCTGGACGTCCTGGCAGCCGAGATCGGCTAGGCCGAGAACAGGTCCAGCCGCCAGTCGTTGACCACGAGCAGGTGCCCCTTCGGGTATTCGAAGTCCATGTCCGGCTCGACGAGCTCGAAGCCGAGCTTGCGGCAGATCGCGTTCGAGGCCGGGTTGGTCACCGACGGGAACGCGTGCATCCAGCGGTTGCGCTTTTCGGCGGCGGCGCGATCGATGGCCTGCCTCGTGGCCGCCGCGGCGACGCCGCGCCCCTGGAAGGCAGGCAGCACGAACCAGCCGGTCTCGTACACGCGCTCGTCGAAGTGGTCGTTGTCCCAGTAGCCGACCGACCCCACCGGCTGGCCATCGTCGCTCACGATCTTGAACATGGCCTCGCCGTCGGGGAGCTGCAGGAAGCGCTGATGGCGCTCGGCGACCTTCTCCGAGCTCTCGGGGCCGCCGAGGTGCCGCATCATCGCCGGGTCGCCAAACAGCTTGTGGGCCAGGGGCTCGTCGCCCTCGTCCCACGGCTCGAGGTGCACGTTCACGCCGAGTCGAACGCCACCGGCAGCTCGACCGGGCCCGTGTTGCCGCTCGGTGGCAGGTAGACCGGCTCGCCGTCGAGGCGGGGATTGCGAAGGCGGCGCGCGAGCACGGGCAGCGCCTCCGACATGTCCGACTTCGCCACGAAATGGCCGAGGCAGTGGTGGATGCCGCGGCCGAAGCCGAAGTGGCGGGCGCGCTCGGCGGCGATGTCGAAGTCCGCGCCGTCGAACGCGCGGGGGTCGGTGGCGGCGGCCTGGGTGAAGAGGTGGATGGTGGTCCCCTTCGCGATCCTCCGGTCCTGGAACTCGAAGTCCTCGGCCGCCTCGCGCGTGATCCAGGTGACCGTGGGCGCGATCCGCATCACCTCGTCCACCGCCTTGGGCGCGAGCTCCGGCTCGCGGGCGAGCAGCTCCCACTGGTCCGCGTGCTCGATGAAGGTCCTCATCGCCAGCCCGAGCTGGTTCCGCGTGGTGTCGATGCCGCCGAAGATCAGCAGCACGATCGCGTCGCGCAGCTCGCGGTCGGACAGCCGGTCGGCGTCCTCGCTCGCCTCCACGAGGCGGGTGGCGAAGTCGTCGCGCGGGTGCGCCCGGCGGTCGGCGATCACGCGGTCCGCGTAGTCGAACAGCTCGGCGAGCGCGGCCTCCACCTGGTCGAGGTCGGCCTTGATGCGCACGCCCAGGGCGAGGCCGAGCGTGGATGCGGACGCCGCGATCTCGCGCCACTCCCCCTCGGGCAGGCCGAGCAGGATCGCGGTGACGCGGGCGGCGTAAGGGGTGGCGAACTGCGACATGAACTCGCAGCGGCGCTCAGCGGCGAAAGCGTCGACCAGCTCCTCGGCGAGCGCCTCGAAGCGCGGCAGGAGCGAGCGGATCACGAGCGGCGCGAACGCGGGGCTCATCAGCCGCCGCAGCCGGGCGTGCTCGTCCCCCTCGCGGTTCAGCACGGAGTCGCCCCACCAGTCCACGAACGGCCCCTCGGTCACGCCGTTGTGCGCGGGCCAGGCGGCGCTGCCCTGGATCAGCCGCTTGTCCTTCAGCAGCTCGTTCACCTCCTGGTAGCGCAGCACCGCCAGGCCGTAGTTGGTCTCCGCGCACCAGCTCTGCTCGCGGGCGCTCATCACCGCGTCCGAGGCGAGCGAGAACTGCTCGTCGGAGAGGTCGAAGTACGGGACCTTGTACATCAGACGGGCTCCAGTGCCCGGTGCGGAGCGGCGGGCAGCTCGACCGCGATCCGATCGCCCGGCCGCACCTCGCCGCCCGCGAGGACCACCGCCATCACGCCGGCCTTGCGGATGAGCTCGCCGTTCGCGTCGCGGTCGAGCGTTGCCTGCATCAGCCCCGCCTGGATGCCATCGAGCTGCGTGCAGGGGTTGCGCAGGCCGGTGATCTCGATCAGCGCGCCGCCGTCGCCGAGGCGCAGCCTCGCGCCTGTCGGCAGGGCGAGCAGGTCCACCCCGCGCGTGGTCACGTTCTCGCCCATCTGGCCGGGCGCGACGTGGAAGCCGCTGGAGCGCAGCTCGTCGTGCAGCTCCGAGTGGATCAGGTGGACCTGGCGCAGGTTCGGCTGGGTCGGATCGCGCGCCACGCGCGAGCGGTGCTGGACGGTCTCGCCGGCGTGAGTGTCGCCCTCGACGCCGAGGCCGGCGAGCAGGGTGATCGCGGCGCAGTTCGGCTTCGACACCGCGTGGGTGTCGTTGCGGCTGACTGCTACGACTGCGGCTGCCGCTCCCATCCAGCGCCGACGCTAGCGGGCCCGGCGGCGCGCTGCACCTCCGGCCGTCTCAGGCGGCGTGAGCGACGGACGGACGCCGCACCGCCAGCCCCACGGGCCTGGGCGGCGCCGGCAGCGGACGGACGAAGAGCGCGGCCACGGACAGCCCGGCGGCGAGCGTCACCCCGTGGGCGAGCAGCGCCGCCTCGAAGCGCAGCGGCAGCTCGAGCAGCGAATCCACCCAGGGCGGCGTGAGCGACAGATCGGAGCCCCGGTCCTCGCGCCGCAGCCGGCCGGTCAGGCGCATCGCGGCGGCGGCCGGCAGCAGCAGCGAGTTGAAGTGGGTGTCGCGGACGATCTGCCAGCCGGCGCGCCCGGCCACGTCGCGCAGCCCGCGGCGCCGGTAGCGGCGGTAGTGCTCGTTGCGGACGTCGTGCGCCGACCAGAGCGACTGGTACGCCGGCACGGTCAGCAGCAGGTGCCCGCCCGGCCGCGTGACCCGGACGAGCTCGCGCAGCGCCCGCAGGTCGTCGGGCGTGTGCTCGATCACGTCGAGGCAGGTGACCAGATCGAAGCTGGAGTCGGCGAAGGGCAGCTCCTCGACGCGAGCCTTGGCCACGCTGTGACCGCGCGCCCACGCGACGGCCACGGCGGTCGAGCTGAGGTCCACTCCCACCACGTCCCCAAACCGTGCGAGCTCGTCGAGGACCCGGCCCGAGCCGCAGCCCGCGTCGAGGATTCTTGCGCCCTCGGGGAGGCCGAGCCGTTCGACCTCCTGGCGGACTATCCGCAGGCGTCCTCTGTACCACCAGTGGCGATTCTCGTGGTCGAGGATCGCCTGGAACTCCGCCTCTTCCACACCGGCAGCCTCGCCGCCTGGGGATTAACCGGGCACCTCGTGCTGTTGGATTTCCGTTAAGCGCCCGAGGGCCGGCGCGGCCTGCAGACGGAGCACGAAGCGAGCGCCGGTCTCGCTCTTCTCGAGGGTCAGCGAACCGGCCATCCGGTCGGCCAACTCACGTCCGATCGCCAGGCCCAGGCCGAAGCCCCCCTGGCCGCCGGTCGCGCTGCCGCGCTTGAACCGCTCGAAGATCAGCTCGCGCTCCTCCTCGGGCACGCCCGGGCCGCGGTCACGGACCGCGAGCAGCCAGTGGTCGCCCGCTCTGCTCAGCGTGACCTCGGGCGGCTCGTCCTCCGGTGCGAAGCGGAGCGCGTTGTCCACGAGGATGCGCACGATCCGCGCCACCGCGCTCGGGTCGCCCATCACCCAGCAGAAATCGCCCGGCTCCTCGAACGGCACCCGGCCGCCGAACTCGGCCAGCACGGCGCGCGTGAGCTCGCCCAGGTCCACCGCCTCGCGCCGCAGCGGCACGTCGGCGTCGATCCGGCTGAGGTCGAGGAGGTCGGCTGCCAGGCCGGCCAGCCGCGCGGACTGGTTGCGCGCCTCGGCCACCTGGCGGCGAGCATCGGCGATGTCGGCCGGGTCGGCGTGCAGGTCGTCCTCGAGCAGCTCGAGCATCGCCGCCAGCGAGGCGAGCGGGGTGCGCAGCTCGTGGGACGCGGTGGCCACGAACGCTCGCCGCGCGTGCTCCTGCTCCCGCAATCGCTCCTGCATGGTCGTGAACGCGCGCCCGAGGTCGCCCACCTCGTCGCGGGAGCTGTCGCCGGCCAGCTCCGAGTCGAGCCCGCGGTCGGCCAGCATCAGCGTCGCGTCGCGCAGCCGGCGTAGGCGGCGCAGCAGGGTGGCGGCGATCCCGAGGCCGAGCACCAGCGCCACCGCCAGGCCCACGATCGTGGCGGTGATCAGCGCCTTGCGCACCACTCGCGTGGCCGACCTCGCGTCGTCGAGCCTGCGGCGGAGCACCAGGACATAGCGGCGGTGATCGATCGTCAACGGCAGGGCGAGGCGGGCGGTGTCCGCCTCGGGCCGGTCGACCACCACCCCGGTCACGGGCTTCGAGGTGCCCAGCGCCTCGCCGACGTCGTCGAACGGGCCGCCCTGCTTCGGATCGGTGTCGATCAGGACCTTGCCGTCCGTGTCGAACAGCAGCACGCGCGCGCCGGTTCGCCGCTCGAGCGCCTGGATCACGTGCTGCACGTGCGGCGAGTCGTGCACGATGCTCGTGCGCTTCAGGTCCTCGAACGAGGAGCGCGAGGCCAGGGCCGTGTCGCGCAGCGAGCGCACCTCCTCCGTGCGCAGGTTGCGCTGAAGCGGCGGCAGCAGCGTGAACGCCACCACGCCGAGCACCACCGCGCTGATGAGGATCAGGGCCGCCACCAGCCGGCCGCGCAGACCGAGGACCGGCAACCGGCTCATGGTCAGGGAACGTTCAGCCGGTACCCGGCGCCGCGTACGGTGATGATCAGGCTCGGCGACTCGGGCACCTCCTCGAGCTTCTCGCGCAGGTGGCGCACGTGCACGTCGATCGCTCGCGGGTCGCGGTAGGCGCTGTCGCCCCAGATCGCGCGCAGCAGCTCCTGGCGGCTGAACAGGCGCCCGGGCTGGCCGATGAGCGCGCTGAGCAGCTCGAACTCGGAGAAGGTGAGGTCCACCGGGTCGCCCGCGATCGACACCACGCGGTTCGCCCGGTCGAGCGTGACCCTGCCTACCGTGGCCATGTGGTTGCCGAACGTGCGCGGGTCGGCGCGCCGGAGCACCGCGTGGATCCGGCTGCGCAGCTCGGCGAGGCCGAACGGCTTCGTCACGTAGTCGTCGGCGCCGGCCTCGAGGCCGAGCACCGCGTCCGCCTCGCTGTCGAGCGCGGTGAGCATGATGATCGGCACGATGTTGCGCCGCTCGCGCAGCACGCGGCAGACCTCGTAGCCGTCGGGCCCGGGTCCCAGCGCCACGTCCAGCAGCACGATGTCGAAGCGCTCGGTGGTGGCGAAATCGATGGCCGAGCGCCCGTCCGGCACGGCCATCACGGTGTGGCCCTCGCGAGTGAACGACTGCCGCAGCGTCTCGCGCAGCGGTGACTCGTCGTCGACGACGAGGATGTTCAGGGGAGCTTGGGCCACCACCGCCACTAAGGCTAGTCTCGTGTGTTCCGTCTCGGGGTCGGTCGATGCTGCTGAGGACTCGCAACATCCTGCTGTCGCTTGCCGCTTTGCTGGTCGGGGCCGCGCTGATGGCCGCCGCTCCGGCCAAGGCGCCCACGGGCGGGGTGAAGCCGCGCCAGGGCATCTGTGCGGAGAAGCCTCGCCACGGGAACCTCTACGTGCAACTTCCGATCGCCGGCGTCGGGCGCACCGCCGTCATCCACGTGCCGAAGACGGCGAGGACCGGACAGTCCCTGCCCGTGGTGCTCGCCTTCCACGGCTCCCACGGCACCGGCGACTTCATGGCGAGCTACTCCGGCCTGTCGGCGCTCTCCGACACGCAGAACTTCGTCGCCGTCTTCCCGAGCGCGGCCCGGCCGGCCCGCCGCTGGGTGCTCTCCAACGAGGACAACGGCGGACCCGCGGACATCCAGTTCGTCGAGCAGCTCATCGACAAGGTGGAGTCGATGACCTGCGTCAACGCCGAGCGCGTCTACGCCACCGGCGTCTCGAACGGCGGCGGCATGGCCGCGCGGGTGGGCTGCGAGCTGAGCACTCGCATCGCGGCGATCGCGCCGGTGGCCGGCGGCTACAGCCTGCTCGACGCCTGCCGTCCCGAGCACCGCGTCTCGGTGCTCGAGATCCACGGCACGGCCGACAAGGTCGTCCCGTACAGGGGCAAGCCGCCGGACGGGCGCGGCGGCGTGCCCGGGTTCCTCGCGCTGTGGCGGCACATCGACGGCTGCACGGGCAAGCCGGCGCAGCGCCGCTACGGCCCCGCGACGGAGCAGTACACGTGGTTCTCGTGTGCTGACGGCACTCAGGTCGAGCATCTCAAGATCTACGGCGGTGGACACGCGTGGCCGGGTGCGAATCCCGCCGATACCGCCTGGACGGCGCCGATCTCCGCGGCCTCCGCAGTGTGGTCGTTCCTGCGTGGACGATCGCTGACTCCCTGATCGTCCGCGGGGTCAGCTCGAACAGCACGCCGCGCCCGGGAATGCCGGCGCTGCGAGTGACGTCGCGGCCATGTGTCGCCACCCACCGCACCGGGGCGGCGCAGCCAACCGGGGTGGCCGTGGTGCAGCGGTGGTCCATGACGAACCAGCGCACCTGTCCGGCAAGGACGTCGGCCCGCAGCTGGGGAACGGTCATCGCCGGGCGCCCCCTGTAGCTGGTGAGCACGAGCACCGGCCGGCCGTCGTGCGCGATCAGCGTCTCGGCCTTGGCCGGCGCCGCCGCGCCCACCTGGTAGCGGGTGGCGGGCTCCGACTGGAGGAAGCGCTCGAGCGCGGCCTCCTGAGCGGGAGGCAGCGGTGAGTTGCTGCTGTCGTCGGTCACGTGCCCGCGAACGAGCTGCGCCGAGGTGCTCAGCGGGTGGGCCAGCAGGGAGACCATCGCCAGTGCCGCGACCGGCAGCGCCAGAGGAAGCTGCCTGGCTCGCGGCACCAGCGTGGCGGCGAGGGCGAGGGCGACCGCCGCGGCGCCCGCGGCGATGGCGAGCGGACCGGGGCCCGGCGCCGGCGGCTTGCTGACGGTGTGCAACGCCAGCGGGGAGGCCACCAGCCCAACCGCGAGCGCCGCGACGGCCGCCACCCGCCCCCGCGCCGAGCGGGCGGCAAGGAGGCCAGCGCCCGCTCCGAGCGCCACCGCGACGGCCGGTGTGAAGGCGTCGAGGTAGCGAACGCGGAGATTTGTCATGTGGTCGAAGAGGAAGAAGCCGGTCAGGAGCCAGACCGCGACGGCGATGGCGGCGCCGCGAGGCGCGCGCCGGACGGCGACCACGGCAAGCGCACCGAAGACGAATGCCGCAACCAGCTCGGGGCCGATCCAGAGACCGGCCGTGCCACCCAGCAGGCCCGCGTGCCGTACCAGCGGAACCGGCCCCGGTGGCGGGCTCACCCGGTTGAGCCCGTTGTAGACGAAGATCTCGTTCCAGACGCTCCCGTCGGTCGAGCCGATCGGGTACGGGCGGGAATGAGCGGGGCTGAGCGACACGGCGACCGCCCACGAGAGCCCGACCAGCACCACCAGTCCGCACGCCGCCGCCACGTGCCCCACCCGGCGGCGGAAGGGCACCTTCGTGGCCACCAGGTAGAAGAGGATCAGGGCCGGCAGCGGCACCAGCGCCTCGAACAGCTTGACGTTGAACGCCAGCCCCATCGCCACGGCGGCGAGGTAGAGCCAGCGCGCCCGGCGGCGCTGCACGGCCATCACGACGAGCCAGAAGGCGAGCACCGCGAGCAGCATCATCAGCGCGTCCATCCCGTCGCTGCGCGCGGTGACCACCGAGGCCGGGATCACCGCCAGGGCGGCGCCGGCGCACAGTCCGGGGATCACGCCGTACAGCCGCCGCACCGCGTCGTAGAGCAGCGGCGCGGCCAGCGTTCCCGCGATCGCCGCCGGCAGGATCAGCGAGTGCGCGCTGAAGCCGAACAGCCTCACGCTCGCCACCTGGAGCCAGAGGTCGAGCGGCGGCTTGTCCACCGACAGTGTGGCCGAGGGGTCGAACGCGCCGAAGAAGAAGTTGTGCCACGACTGGCTCATGCTGCGCACGGCGGCGTCGTAGAAGTAGTTCTCGCGTCCGTGCCCCAGCCCGCCGAGGCGGAAGTGCGCCGCCAGCAGGAAGATCGCCGCGGCGCCGAGCAGCGGCGACCGGCCCACGCGCGTGAGGACGGACGGAATGGACGCGGGCCACTGGACCCTGCCGCGCAGGGCGCGCGGTCCGGCCAGCTCCATCAGCGGCCGCTCGCCCTCGCCGCGCGGGCGAGAGACGGGTGGAGCCCGGCGAGCTCCCGGAACGCCCTCACCACCACGCGCGGGCTGCCGCCGGTCGGCGTGCCCGACATGCGCGGGAAGTGGTGCACCCCCACCTCGGTCATCGTGGCGCCCGCCTCGGCCGCGCGCACCAGCAGCTCGGTGCTGAACACCGCGCCGCTCGAGCCGAGCCGCAGTCCCTGGAGCAGCTCGCGCGGGAACAGCTTGAAGGCGCAATCCACGTCGCGGTAGGGAAGGCCGTAGAGGAGGCGGACCAGCCAGTTCCAGCCCGCCGCCGCGGCGCGACGCGCCGGGGGGTCGTTCCGGCGTAGGCGGTAACCGAGCACGACGTCCGCCTCCTCCAGGCGTGGCACGAACCGCTCCAGCTCCGCGAGGTCGAACTGGAGGTCCGCGTCGGTGAGCAGGACGTACGGCATACGCGCAGCGGCGATACCGGTCCGCACTGCCGATCCATAGCCGCGGTTGGTCAGGTGCATGACCAGGCGTACCTGCCGATAGCCCTCCGCGAGCGTGGCGGCGAGCTCGGCCGTCCCGTCGCTCGAGCCGTCGTCCACGATCACAACCTCGTAGGACGTGCAGACGCGTGCTGCCGCCGCGA
>Ga0134126_10004637_pt1 | contig 17208 bp, 14 predicted proteins | sample KB31752_FD_96881 | JGI IMG/M metagenome (GOLD analysis project Ga0134126, IMG submission 96881) | Terrestrial soil microbial communities with excess Nitrogen fertilizer from Kellogg Biological Station, Michigan, USA - KB3-175-2 | ecosystem: Environmental > Terrestrial > Soil > Unclassified ...
CCGGGAATCGCGAGACTGTTCCGTGGGGGTCTATGAGGATTCCCATGAACACCTGATGGAACGCGCTTCCTCTGCTGATTCGCGCAGACCGGGTCCAAAAAACACCGAGGTCCCAGTAAAGCCGGGCTAAATCGTCCCCGATGGCGAGGACTCTCATGAAAGCGAAAAAGTGCTCGGGGTCGCGCGGAGCTTGCGGCCTGACCTGGTCGCGCGGCATCTTGAGAAGATCGTCCACATCAATCCAGTTGCGCATGGCCTGTGCGCCAGGGAGCGACGGGGCAAGCGAAGGCTCGCTCTTGATAATGGCTTCGCGGAGCGCATCCGCCTTGGCATTTATGTCTCGTCCGGGAAGTTTGGCAGCGGCTTCGCCGACCGCCTTGTGGTAGAGACCTAGCACCTCGGGGGCGGTGGCGCTGAGATGAAGCTTTTCCCTTGCGGCATCGACGAAATCGGGAGTGAACACGCAAATCTGGTCCCCCGGCTTCAAGTCTTTCGCGCGGCGCTTGGAAAAGGCGGGCAAGGCGTCAGGATCGTAGACTGCCAGCTCGGTGCCCTCAAACGCCCTGATGCGAACGTAGCCTGACGTCCTGATCATGCGCGTCGGCCCGGATGAGGGAGTCCGGGGGCCAGCAAGATCGATGGTGCTGACGCGAGGCTCAAGGAGGATCGCCTCGAAATCCGGAATCTCGGCGGTGTGACCGGCCATGACCTTCTCCAGGCGCTCCTGAACCATGAGGAGGTTCCATTCAACGGGCGCAACACCGTCAAGGCCGCGAAGCGCACCGGCGCGGTCGACGATCTGGTGCGCCCGCGCCAAATGACAGAGCAGCATCGCGCGGTGCGGCAAGTCAGGCTCGGCCAGAGCCTTCAGAAAATCGTCCGGATACGGTTCGATAAAAACAATGTGGTCATAGGGATTTGTTCCGTCTTGCGCGCGGCTAAGTTCTTCGGCAATTTCGGGCACGCATGCGAAGACGATTTCCGTGCCAAGCTTCTGCCTTGCGTACTGTAGGTGGGTTTCGGTCTCGACGCGCCACTCGGCAAAGCTCCGAATGAGTTCGCTCGAAAAAACGATAAGAGATCGGTGGGAGTCCTTGCTTAATTTCGCAAGGCAATCTTCAAAGAAGCGGGTTCCGGGATTGTCGGCAGCGGCAGCGGAGACCAGAGTGTCGTAGTTTTTCAGAAACGCTTCGAGTCTAGCATGGTTGGCGCCAGCGGTACCCAGCCTTATTGCAGTGGCAATCTTGCCCCTCGGTGCCAAATGATCGAAACGATCGCCGAGACGATGCATCTCGTAGCCCTCATGTTCCTTCACCAAAAACTCTCGGAACCACCGGACAGGGCCGGGAAGGCCGACAAAGTTTTGCAGCGCGGCCATGGCGGCGGATACGGCCGCGGCAATTTCGGTGTCTCCGCCGTCGAGGAGCGAGCGCCTGAGTTTGAGACCGCCCTCGACAAATTGAAGCAGGTCGCTGCCGTAGACCTCGGCGCTGAAGTCCTCAAGCCAGGCCGGGGCAGTCCTTCCGGCGTCGAGTATATCGGCGCGAAGATTGATGATGAGATGCGCGGAGGCAGGCGCTTTGGGGGACGCCGCCATGCCGCGCCCGGCTTCGTACTCCTTGAGCATTTTCCATCTGACTGTCTGCAGCGTAAAAACGTCATCAGTCGCGACAAGCGCAGGAGGACATTGGGGATTGTAGAAGTCCCGGATCATAAGAAAGAATTTTTCGGCTTCCGTACGCCAGTTTTCTCCGAGCGTGTTCGTCGCACGGCGGGTGAGATCGACAAGGATAATATCGGGACGGCGACCTCCGCGATCCGGGTCGAGGCCGGCGTTGCGGAGCGTGTTCGGATTCAGCGCGTCGGAATGAAGGCCAAAGAGAAAGAAAGGGGTCGCCGAAGGATTGTTGGCGGAAGCGATGTGTTCGCTACGTTCGTTGATCCAGGTGTGTCGGCGCAATCTGCGGAGAAAATGGTCTTCGAAAATACGCATCTCGGAAGCCTGTATTCCGGCTTGCGGCATCAGCTCGAAGAGAGTCGGGTATAAAAGGCTGGGATCTTGCTCGACTGCCTTGTAGCGCCGGTTTCCCGGCTCGCCCTTCGAAAGGTGCTTCAAACTATGAATTGCCATTAGATATCCGAACGCAGACTGCCTTGCCGATTGCGTGTGAATTCGGTTCAAGGGCGCACGCGCGGCTTCGACCAGTTGCTCGCGGTCGACGAGTAGGGCCTTCTGTGTGGACCCGGAATTCCTGTTCCACGGGAAAAACAGCGTCGTGAGTCGTTCCTTATCGCAGTTGGGCAGCCTGGTTAACGCAGCTAAAGCATGGATGACTGCGAGTCCGCGTATGGATTGGGGCCAAACGAGAAGAGCTCGGCTGCGTCGGTTCTCCAGTGTGCAGTTAAAAGCCGCGAGGATTTCTTTGGCAGTAGAACCGAGCTCGTACCTTCGGTCGGTATCGCCATGGCGGTGAAAACCGACCGAAATAGGGGCACCGTGACCGGCTGATGCGGGACTTTGAGCTGGCGGTTCGTGAGCGGTCGCCATCGGACTACTTCCCTGCTGGCGGCTTGATGGCGTGTGGGGCGCCGGACGTTGAATTCGCGTAGGAAAGTGCAGCGGCCTGTTCATCGTCCGCACCGGGAGCAAAGGAGGCGCAAACATGCTTCGCGGCGGGGAGTGGTAGCTGATTGAGCGCCTTCGTCGAAACGCTGACAGAACCGGAGATGCGGCGGAAGCGAGCATCGACAGCGGCTGTATTTAGAAGGCGGCACAGCACCGAAAGCGAGACGAGTTGTCGTTTCGAAGGGTCCCGGACAACTGTGATTGTGTGGTTCTCCGTGACGAAACCGCGATTTCCGGGGACTCTGGATTGTCTCGCAATACCCGCAATCAAGCGTCGACTCTGCCGTCGATTGCTCGTTCGCTGCAGAATAATCGCGTCGTCGCGAATGATGGCGCTGCTGTCGCTATCAAATTTAACGAAAGCGATCTTTTCCGAGTTGGGTTCCCGGTCGTAAGGTCTGCAAACCGCTCCCGGTTTCACATTGTGTGCCCAGAACAGGGGCACTTCATTTGAGCGGGGCGCTCGTCCTCTGCGATACCGTTCTTGTTCGCGGTTCCATACAAAATAGCCTGTTCTCGCGATGTAGCCGTAATCACGTAAGGTTTCCAAACCGCTCTGAAATAAATGTCCGCTCTTCTCGGAGTCGGGAAGCGCCCAGACGGCGTCAGTCGATCCGTTTGGCAGTTCCAGGTTTCCCAACAGCCGATACGGCTGTTCGGTCGTCAAGAGAGAGCACGTTGGGATCGGTATAGCTCGTATGCCGCCCTTCTTTCTGAGCGTCAAGACACACACGTCATAGAGAACGTCCAGAAAAACGTCGCTTCGTTTGTCGACGGGATCGAGGCTGATGACGTCCGCCGTGTCGAGAATTCGCTTCCGAAGGTTGGCGAAATATGGGCCGCCCAGGAAAGACATCGGAATGATGAGGACGATGATGCCGCCCGGTTTTGTGAAACGGAGAGATTGCTCCAGGAAGAGCGCATAGAGATTCACGTAGCCATCAGAGATGACGGCAGCGAAATTGTTGAGGATTTGTTTCGAGGGCCGGAATATTCGACCGTAGGGCGGATTTCCGATGACGGCGTCGAAGAGCGGTTCCGGTGAATCCAGGGTGAGTGTGTCGCTTTGTTTGACGGAAACATTCGGCTTGCAGCGGAGCGCTGGGAGATGCCGATTCAACAGATCGCATAGCAATAGTTTCGATAGGGCTGAAAGGTCGCGGTCAACTTCGACTCCGTAGAGCGTGGCTTTAATTCTTCTCAACGTAGCTTTCGGAGGCTCGCGGCGTTGAAGAGCCTGATCTACGATGCGCTTCGCAAGAGGGAGCAGGAAGGCAGCTCCACCGGACGCGGGATCGAGGATTCGGTCTCGGCCGATCTGCACGCCGGCTTCAATCATCCTGTCAATGGCGTATTCGGCCAGATGGGGAGGGGTGAAGTAAGCAGCGAGCTTTCGCCGCCGGGCTTTTGGTATGAGGAGAGCGTAGAGACTGGAAATCCAGTAGTGTTTCTCTTCCTCCGGCAGACCTGCGAAAAACGCCCGAGTCTTGAGGTCGATCACGCGAATATGGGCAATCGCTCGGCAAGTCTCGAGCGGAGATTGGTGCGAGATTTTCAAACTTCTGGCCACGTCACGCAGATCGGATAAACGTCGGCCGCTGGCTGCATCGACGGTTACCGGCGTGCTCGTCTGTGGCGCCGGACTTATGATGGGCTTCGCTACATGCGTGTGCGCGGATTTGGTGCTTGAGGGAGCCGCCATTGCAACGCCTTCCCTAACGCAGCTCGTTTAGATTTTGGGAGCGGGAGGCATTTTACCCCCGAAGGTACGGATTGAGCATAAAATCGTGCAACGAAACAGATGTAAAGCTGCTAACGGGTTACTACTTGAGGTGACGCATAGGAAATATCACATGAGGCGCTTTTCTTGGCGCATTACTCGCAGAAAAAAGATAGGTCTTTGTTGTAGATTCTCGCCAGTTGTTGAAGTTCCACGAAATCCACGCGTCTCTCGCCGAGTTCGCATTTGGAAATGAACGAATGAGCTTTTCCCAGCCGTTTGGCTACCTCGACCTGTGTCAGTCCGGCCTGCTTGCGGGCTTCGATCAATCGCATGAGAAAATTCTTGTAGGCAGTTTGGTAGGCCTTGTCTCGGGAATTCACCCCGAATGTATATTCAATTCTTGACGGATTCCCCAAAATAGGGAATCATCCAAATCGTTCAGTTGGCGAACTCACACGGAACCTCGGGTTTTGAGATGGCGGGGTGTATTCGACCTCTGGAATGGGCCACAAATGACTGAATCCAAGGCATCGCCCGGTAGTACTAAAGTACTATAGAATCAATAAGTTGTATGAAACCTACCATCTGTTTACCCCATCTAAGTGCTCGAGAGGGTTCCCATGCCCTCAAAGCGAGAATCCAAGCCCATTCCCTCGTTCTTGCTCAGCTCGGTCGACCGCTTAGGGAGACCGATAGCCCCAGCCGTATTGTCAGTTGCCCAGGAAATCGCACCACAGGCACTTTCGTATGGAGAAAAACTGCTTGGCGATCCGGCGGTTTCCTTGAACCTTTTCGAGGAAGCTGCCGCCGCCGTTTCGGAAGCCGCCAAGAAACGGGCGGAATCTGGCCAGGCGCCGATCAGGGATCTCCGCGCATATCTGTTCCGTGCATTCATGCGCCGCATCTCGCTTGAGCGCAAGAAGCAGGTTGGATCAGCAATTGACTCTGAACAATTCGATGAACAACGGACAACAACACGCCAAATTACGAGCATCGAAATGACTTTGCTCCTGGATGAGGTCATGGCAGCGTGTGATAAAGTGACGCAAGAAATTGCGTTGCGCCGCCTCGAGGGCTTCTCCTGGAGCGAAATTGGACCTCGATATGGCATGTCTGCCCACGCAGCGCGAGTCCGCTACAGCAAGGCTCTGCAGCGCCTCCGAAAGGCGCTTAAGGCGCGTGGCATTGGAGGGTAGAGGGAGAAGCCTTGCCCTTGTCTAATGAAGGCCGGACGAAAGTGACCGATCCGTTCGAGAAGAAATTCCTCCGCATCCTAAAGCGACATCTATCGCGGGATTTTCCTAACCCGAAGAGAATTGGGTGCCCGCCAAAGCAGCGACTGATGAAGCTCGCTGGGAGGCCCGAGAGCGCATCCGATTGGATTGTCGAGCACCTTTTGAGCTGTTCGCCGTGCTATCGGGCCTATAGCAAGATTCTTCGCAAACAAAAAACGAAACGTGTACGCCCCCAGAAAGCTGCCAAACCCCGCCGCGCCACCGCAGGTAACTAACGAAAGCGCCGAATAAAGGTGTAGAGACAATTCCTCCCAAAACTCCCTCTATACGAGTGACAGTCATTGTCCCCGGACTGTTCTGCTCTGGCCCCAACGGTTTCCCAGCCGAAGATGGAGTCACTGCGCGCCGTCCGGTTGATCAAGCTCACATTCTGAGGGGGGCGCGATGGGTGTTCTTTGAAGGTGGCTCCTGTGCCCAGCTCCGGACCGCGCTGCGCATAAGCTTTTGACGCTGCGCCACGAACCGAACCGTTGGAGGCATCCGGCCACTGCAAATCTCAGGAGGACGTTTCCGCTAACACCCCGCATCTATCGCGCGCGTCAACGCTATGCCGGGCCGTTGGAGCAACACAACCGACGGGGATGCCTTCCGGTTCTTCACGCCGGAGCAAGTCGATCAAATCTTGTCCGAAGGAGCGAGACGCGGCAGGACAGGCACGCACGCCGCGATCGAACGAGTTCTGAGGCTAGAGCCCGGCATCGAACGCCCCGAACTCTGGCGGCGTATCCGCCAACTGAAATTTCCCTCGAGCGAAACACGCCGCGGCAAGGCCACGTGGACTCCAGACGACGACCAGGTGCTGTCCGATGGGTATCGAAAGGGCTGGTCCGGAAAGCGGCAGGCCATTCATGAACTGATAAAGCGCCATCCCGACTGGCAGCCGCACGTCATCTGGAAGCGTGCTGCCAAGCTCCATCTCGGTGGGAAGACCTCGAAACGCTCGCAGGAACGTTCGCGTTTACCCTGGTCGGACCACGATCATGACTTGCTTTTGAACCTGGCGGGATACAAAACGCCACGAATGATCGCGAGGCTGTTGCACCGGTCCGAGGCGGCGGTGCGTTACCACCTCATGATTCTCGGCAAGAGCAGCCGCGTCCACCTGGAAGGCTTCTCTCGCAAAGAACTCGCCGCGGATCTGCATCTGGGGAAGAAAACGATTCAGCGGTTGATTGTCGAAGGGCTGCTCGAAGTCCGCGACCCACGCATCACGAGGGCTTCGCTCGACGACTTACGCGGGAGCGGGCGATTCAATCTGCCACCTAGCGACCTGGAGGCTCGTGAGCCCGAACCCATCAGCGTTACGCCCAGCGGTCCCGCGCAATCAATAGATACGACGTCGGCCGTGTCCAACCGTTCCCGAGCTGAACGGGTATGGGCGGAAACAGCTCAATCTTTGGGCATTCCGATCGAGACGGTGAAAGCGCTGGTTGCGCAACGCGTGCTGAAGCTGTACGACCCGACGATCACAGAGAAATCGTTCAGGTAGTTTTGCCGTCGTTACGGCTCAATTATCAATCATGAGTTCTTGAACCGCGAGACAAGAGCATGGCTTGAGAGTTCGATGGATTTCGTCCCTCGCTCGGGCCAATCTGCGTCGCGCCGCCTCGAACCTCTTCGCAAACACGCCCACATCGTTAGGCAATGCACAAAGTGCGGTCACGCGATACGAGGAAATGTGTTTTTCCGCCATATCAAGAAGTGTGGGACGCAATCTTCTGACTCCGCGGGCCCGCGAGCCGTGAAACGCGATCTAAACTGATGTACTCCGCGGCCGCCAATTTCCATTCCGCAAGGGTGGGATACGGTGATACTGGATGACGACTCCAGTCCTGTTTCCAATGTTCGGCATAGGCCTGGGTTCTTACGTACAGTGGGTGTGATTGAACCTGCTCAAGCAGAATTCCAGTCCACCCCTTTCGCTTGGCTCGGGAGAGGGCGCGATCCTCACAAATGCCGGTGATCCGGCGCCACAGGCCCGATCTCGTTGTGGCGCGGCACATCATGTTCGCCTCTTTACTGAATTCCGAAAGTTCAGGACACCGCGATTCCAGCTCCGCGAGTGCATCTGGCGGCAGCCCTAAAGAACCGAAAAATAGCGGGCGCAACCAGAAAGTGAAGGCTTTCCAGTCAATAAAGCTCTCGACCGCTTCAGAAACCACGCCGCAGCTTGGGCCGTCATGCAGGGGCGCGCGTTGAGCGAACCGCCACCATTGATCGAAGCTGGGCAAGGATCCGGGACGCCTTCGGTCCCATTGCTCGTCGCACTTCTCGAAATAGGCCCAGGCTGCGCGTGAGCTGGGATGTCTGGCTCCGTAAAAGATCAGCGCATCCAGCCAACCCTCTTGTCTGGCGTCACCAAACCGATTGCCATGCGCCCATTCCAATAAATGAAAGGCGGGAGACTTTTCCCAGTTGTCGTGGGCTTCCGCAAAACCTGGGCAGTGGTCCGCAATAGTCGCCAGCACCGGCCGCGGCGCACAGCCCGCAATTCGAATGATCGCCTCACTCCATAGTGCCAAAGTCTGCCACTGCGGGTAGGTTTCGTAAGCGTTGCGAAATTTGCTCCACGGGAGTCGGAGCAACTGCTTGCTCGCTTTACGGCTGGCGATGGATCGGACTCTGGTTTCGGCGCCGGAGAATCGCGTCGTTTTCCTTCGAGCGTTCAAGAGTGATTTCACGGCTTCCCGAAACAATCTTCTGGAGAAGCTACCGAGCCGAGACTAGCGAGAATCGGGCAGCACTTCAACCTGTACTCCTGTTGAAAAGGTAGCAATGAATTCGGGAATCGGCACGAATTTCATGCCGGCCGATCGGCAGGTCTCAGCTCTGCCCGCGGCAGCCATGAAGCCGCGAATCGGCGAATTATTTTCTCGCCTCGCTTAGCCGCGGTACAAGGTCGCCCTAACTCGCGGGATCAGCGGAATTGTCAGGCATCACCGAAATTTCGCCAAATGGCCTCTGGAGAACACGCAACAGGTAGCCATGCAAACCAGGATCGGTCTAAAAAACGTCAGAACACGCGATTAAGCCATCGAGACAACCGGAAAATTACTCCCTAGCGGGCTTATCGCGTGTCGCCACAACGAGTTTCCTTCTGTGAGCTTGGGGCCGGCGCGGGTGCAGTCCAACTCATTTCGAAACCAATCCGCAAGTCGATTGCGTGCAAGTTCGATCACTCCGGCGTATGTTCCGCCCGCAATCCGGAGACAGATCTTTGTTCGCTTCAGTTGAAGATCTCGCAAACGGCCTACGCCACGCGCAGTACGTGGTGGATCCAATCACTCTTGAGGTCGTGTATCTCGCGGCGCGAATGAAGAAGCCTCTGCTCGTCGAAGGCCCGCCCGGTTGCGGCAAGACCGAATTGGCATATGCGGTCGCCGCCGCGGCGAACACGGTTGTCGAACGCCTGCAGTGCTACGAAGGAATCACCGAGGAAAAAGCCATCGGCAAGTTCGATGAAGCCCTGCAGAAGCTTTTTCTCGAAGTGCAGAAGGACACTCTCGGCTGTGATTGGAGCGGAATCCGAACCCGATTGCATTCTCTCGATTTTTTCTCCGAGGGGCCTCTCGTGCGGGCTCTTCGCCACGCACCGAAGCCCTGCGTGTTACTGGTGGATGAACTCGATAAAGTGGACCAGGGTTTCGAGGCGCTGCTGCTCGAAATCCTGAGTGCGTGGCAGATCACCGTTCCCAAACTCGGAACAGTAAAAGCTGCGAGTACCCCATTCGTCGTGCTGAGCTCGAATGAAGAGCGCCGCTTGGGCGATCCCTTGCGCCGGCGATGTCTCTATTTGCGCTTTGAGTATCCGTCAGTGGAACGGGAGATCGAGATTCTTGCCACCCGGAGCGCCGACAATGAACCACTGCTGCTCGGTCAAATGGCCGGTCTCGCACACGCTCTGCGCGGCTGGAACATGGAGAAGCCGCCGTCGATCGCGGAAATGCTCGACTTGGCTCAGGCTCTACAGATTCTTGGCGTGAAAGAGATCATGCCCGAGCAGAGGGATGTGCTGTTGCCGTTGCTGGCGAAGACCGAGGGAGACCGGGGTAGGTTGCTGCTCCGCGAAGGATTCGAAGGCCTCGTCGTCGATTCGAAAGTTTACAGAGACAAGATTCACCGAACGAGGAGCGCGGCATGTGCGGCTTGAATATCCGTTGGCTCGCCGCCGTTGCAAGACTGTCGGTATTCTCGGTTGTCTGCACTTTTTCCTTGGTTCGTGCCGCGAATGCAGAGAGCGTACGAGATTTCTCGGCCCGCTGCGCCGTGACTTACGCATCAGCATTCCAAGTGCCAGTGGAACTTGTAGAGGCTGTTATCCAAGTCGAATCGGGTTGGAATCCGTATGCCATTTCAAGCAAGGGCGCAGAGGGATTGATGCAGCTCATGCCGGACACTGCAATTCGGTTCGGAGTCGAGGACCGATTCAACATCGAGCAGAACGTCCGAGGTGGAGTGGCATATCTAGCCTGGCTGATTCGATTATTCCGGGGAGATCTGCGATTGGCCGTTGCGGCCTATTACGTGGGTGAATCGCAGATCCTTTTGCGGGGACTAGCATATTCCTCTCCGGAGGTGTTTCAGTACGTCAGCAGGGTGGCACAACTGTATCGCGTCATGTGCCGCGAGAACGCGCGGAGGGCAGCAGTGAGCAACAACGTGGTAGCGACATGGAGCAGGCAATGAGATCTTTCGCCGCAGTCGTGTTGCTACTTTGGGCTTTCGACGTGCCTCGGGCATTCGCGCAGACGCCTCAGGTACAGCCACAGATCGTCACAGAGACCGATCTCCAAGGAAAAGTGACGGTGGTGGAAGTGGCGCCACGATTCGTAACCACGGTTCGTCTGCCCGATGCGGTTAATTCGGTTGTCGTCGGAGATCCCTCTCGCTTCCAAGTGGAGCACTCCGACCGCGAGCCGAAACTTGTGTTCGTCAAGGCGACTTCGTCGAAGGCGGCGGAGACGAATCTGTTGGTTTCGATGACCAACGGGCAGCAGGTCAGCTTGCTGTTAGTCAGTCGCGGAGATGATCCACCAGGGGACCCCGACCAAGTAGATTTCTTGCTGAGACTTGAGCCGGCCAGCGGCTTCTTCATTCCACCCTCGGGTTTTCCTTCCGAATTAGTTGGAGAAACAGTTCCTCTCCCCGACGCTCAGCCAGTCGCCAGAGGCACACAATTATCGCCCAGCTTTGGGCGAATCGGAAACGCAGTGCCACTGACATTGGCAGGTGTATCGACGCAATCCGATCCCAAGCCCAGTACCAATCTCGATCAGCTTTTGGAACAACAGGAAGGCGCGCCACTGCCAACACTTTATGGAGAGCACATCACGGAGGAATCCATCTCGGGAGACCGGGTACGAGCCGGAGTCAGTCGTGTAATTGATGGCGGGCAACAAGTAATCGTTCTGTTCTCCGTGGTGAATCCCCTGAAGCACGCGATTCTCCTCATGCCGCCGCAAGTTCAACTGGGCGGAAAAACCACCTCGGGGAAAGTCTTTCACCACAAAGAGTGGTCCACGTCAGAGCAATTGCCGGTTATGGATTTCCGGCTGAGCAAGCGCCGGATTGGCCCTGGTGAGCGCGCCGATGGCGTCGTGCTGTTCGAGAGACCACCGTACAAGCAGTCGAACGAGACGCTCCTACTGCAAGTGGCCGAATCGGGCGCCGTGGATCGTCCCGCCTTAGCGCCTATCGGATTTGGGATCAGCACTGCGTCGGAGGACCAGAATGGTCGAGGAAAATAAGAACCTAGCAAACGAAACTCATCCCGCCAAGCTGGACGAGACACAGGCCGAAGAGACGGAAATTTCAACGCAACCTGGATGGCGTGAAGTATTTCGTCAGGCCTTCGATAAAGCTCGGCGCGAACAACAGCCAACGAGTCGCCGAGAACTTGGCCGCGACCGAAGTCGTTCTCTTTTTCTGCTTGCGGGAGCTGCGATTGCCGTCCTGTTGCTGTTTCTCGGGGTATTTTCGTCTTCGAACACAAAGAAAACGACTGGTGCACGACCAATGGGCACGCCCGATTTGGGGCGCAGGGTGACTCCGGGCCAGCAACGCAGCGGTCAACCCGGTTCTGTCACGCCGCTCTTGAACGCGCAAGCAAGCCAAGCGGATGTGGCTCCGGAACAAGACGTCACGCCGGAAGAAATAGGCAGAACAGCGCGGCCGACTCAGCCAGTTCTTCCATCGAGTCCCGCTCCCGTTACCAACCCGGGCACTGCGGGACCTTACGCACTCGGGAGAATCAATTTCTCGGATACTCCGCAGCGCGAACAAGAACCTGTGCCGTCGAAACCGGCTCAGGAACCAACGTCAGACGATCTCCGCAAGTCCTCATTGGTGTTTGTAAGGAGCACTCAAAGTAACATGGTGAACTCCAGCCCAAGACTGGACTCGGTTGCAGAGGAAGAGAGTCCGACGACGCTGGAATTGCCATCGGGAACGCGCCTGATGGCTCGCCTGCAAGCGGTTGTAAGCAGCGCTGTGAAAACTCCCGTGGTGGCGGCGATCGAATATAACTACGAGCGAGATGGGGAAATTGTCGTGCCCGCAGGAGCCCAAGTGATCGGCAACCTACAGCAGACAGACCGATCCGGCTACGTAGGGATTCGGTTCGATACCATCCAGATGCCGGACGGATCCACAGAAAAGGTCGATGCGACCGCGATGAGCTTGAGCTTTGGCCCGATCAAAGGCGTCGTGAACGGCAAACGAACGGGCACAAATTTCCTGATCCGAGCGTTTACCGGTATCGGGCAGGCAGCCTCGTACGTAGTCGGGTCGAATGGGCTTAATGCCCCCCTGTCACAAGGGGCTTTGTTAAGAGATCAGATTGCCACGAATGTGGGGATTGCCGGCGATCAGCAATTGAATAGCTTGGCATTCAATCAAAACATCGTGGTTTCCGTTCCGGGGAATACTCGGTTTTATGTGGTAATCGAAAAGGGCACAACTTCAAGCACAGAAGAAGCCCGGTCCCGGACAGTCCCGTCGGGGGCTGGTCGCCCGCTTCCGACCGCAGAGGAACTCCAGCAGTTGATGCAACTCCAGCGAGAACTGAGCGCCCTTTATGAACAACCGAACGCCCAAAATACTGCGCAACAACTGCCGCAGCAATGAGGGAGACGAGCACGAATGGAGCCGAATTGGAAACCCCTCGAACAGCGGCTCGGCACAAGACGATGCGCTGGCTTCATGTTCATGGGCCGCATAAACGGGATTAATCTGTACAAGCACGGGATCGCCCGGATGTACCTCAATCTGGACGATTCGGGCCAGTGCTATATCAGCCGTCCACATTGGAGATTCGAAAGAGCCGAATTTTCGACCGAACTCGCCAAGCTGGAAGCCGCATTGGCCACATTGGGCGAGTGCTTGGAAACGGCCTACAACGACGCTTACATTGCCCGGAAGCGGAACGCCTTACAAGGAGCGGGGATCCCCCTCCAACGGATCGAAATTGAACCAGAGGATCTGTCCATAAACTAAAGTGTGGTCTCCTCCTGACCGCTTGGTTGGTTCTGTTTCCTAGGCTAGAGTATCAGCGGGAGAAGAAGGGGCGTGTATTCCAGGGGCTATCGCGGCTCTGGTTTGGCCCTAGCGCACAGGCTTGGGTGGCAGGTAGGCCGTGGCCTGAGTGGATTTTTCTCTCGGTTGCATGAGTCCTTCCGCAGTGGTTATCAATCTTCCGCGGCGACACCTCCCAATCGACGTGCAAACGCCAACTGGAAATATGTTCTCGCGCTGCTTTTGATCGTTGTGCCGCTGTTTATCGTGGCGGCAGTTGGCCCCGCAGAGTGGTTTTTGAATTGGCCTGCGATGTTCGGCTTGGCTTTGCTGTTGACGGCGTTGCTGCGGGGGCCGCTTTCGACGATCCATTACGTCGGAAAGAAAGTTCTAAAGGTAGCGATATCGACGTGCCTGCTGTACGGCATCTGGCGCTTATTGAACTGGAAGCCGCTGTGGCACATTCTCAGTCCCCTTGGACTTACGCGGAATGGATCGGGATTTCGTTTGATTCTGTTGGCGATCATTGCGTGGTGGATCTCGGTTTTCTGGATCCTTTTTTCGCGGACGAGACATAAGACCGTTGTCGCAAGCGGGCCGAGCGGCGTGCTGTCGCCGCAATCCCAGTATTCGGTGCCGAATCAGCCTTCCAGTTCGCAACAGCAACAACCGGTGTCGCTCAAAGCGCCGAAGCTGTGTTTTTCGGATATCGGCGGGCTCGAAGACGAAAAACGGCAAATCGGCGAGCTGATCAAGAGTCGGCTGGAACCAGGTACGTACAGCAAGTACGGCGTTGTGCGGAATGGGATTCTTTTATACGGGCCGCCCGGGAGTGGGAAGACATTTCTGGCCGAAGCTACGGCCGGTGAGTTCGGTCTTCCATTTCGGCGCATTTTGGCCAGCGACTTAATCAGCATGTGGATGGGCGATACAGAACGAAGAATCCAGGCGGAGTTTGAATACGCAGGAGCGCATGCACCAATACTGCTCTTCTTCGACGAAGTCGATTCTCTCGTTACAGCAAGACAGCCGTTGTCGGGCGCCGGTGGAGATCCCACGGGATCTGGTCGGTCATTCAACAGTGCCACTACGAAATTCATGGAAATGATGGCGCAATATAGAGACGTGCCGGGGTTGGTCCTGATGCTCGCAACCAACAGGATGGAAGGATTGGACGAAGCTGCGATCCGGGAGGGGCGAATCGATCTTGAAATTCGGGTCGATCTGCCGAACGAAACTACTCGGCTGAAGATTTTGCAGAAGCAGCTGGAGAAGAGGCCCTGGCGGCAATTCGATCTGAAACAATTTGCCCGTAAAACGGTCGGAACCAGTCCAGCAAGAATCCGTGCGCTGGTGGATAAAGCGGCGATGCTCGCGGTTTCAGAAGGCCGCCGAATCGAAGAACGCGACTTAGATCAGGCGTTTGAAGAAACGGGAGGCAAGGATCGGGGATTGCTTGAGAGGGTTGAATGGTCCGATGTCGTGCTTGAGGAGGGCGTCGAAACGGAGATTCGAACTCTCGTCAGACTCCTGAACGAGTCGAACCTCGCCGAAAGGATGCACGTACCGATTCCGAGCGGCTTGCTCCTGATGGGACCAACCGGAACAGGCAAGACCACGATCGCACGACTTATTGCGAGCCAAACAAATCGCAGTTTTTACGCAGTGACTCCGGCGGACCTGCTCGGTAGGTACACCGGAGATTCTGTAAAACAAATCGCGTCGTTGTTTTCCAGAGCTAAGGGACATAGCCCGTCCGTCATATTTATCGACGAGATTGATGCGTTGCTGCCGCAAGCCAATGCTTCGCTCGGACAGCACGACATCCAAGTAGTCGATCAGTTCTTGATGGAAATCAGCAACTTACAGGCCGAAAACAGGGTCTTTTTGATTGGTGCCACAAATCGTCCTGAGAGCGTCGACATTCGCGTGCTTCGAGGTGGTCGTCTATCAGAGAAGATCAAGATTGGCGTACCAGGATCGGCCGTGCGGTCGAAGCTGCTTTGCAAGTTCCTGGGTCCCGTTCAACTCGAACCTGAATTGGACGCGGAAGTTATTTCGCGCCTAATGGAAGGCCTCGCGCCCGCAGACCTCAAAGCTGTTTGTGAGGCGGCAAAGCGCGCGGCCTTTATGAGGGCGCAGAAGAATCAATCGATCCCGCCTCTGAGCCGCGCCGACATCGAAGCTGCCATCGCTCGGGTTCGCGGATAGCTCCACCAAATCTCATCCCCGTGCGTTCGCCCGCCCTTTACGTCTCAGTTTTTTGACAAAGATTAAAAGTGGTCTTAGGGTTCCCCGCGCTTGCTCGTTTTTCCGCCCCGGTCATCGAGGCTAGAGCGGCAGTCAAGCAGAAAGGGAACTAATTCCATGAAACTCAAGCTGGATGAGGCATGGAGGCGAGCACTGGCCGTGACCGCCATCTGCTTCATTCTCACGGGTCAGTACATCTGGGCGCAGAACCTCGGTCAACAGCCGCAAACGAACGTGGCGGTTCAAGGTCAGACTGCCGCTCAGCCGGAGGGAGCCTTCCTGAATTTCATCAACTGGATTGGCAACGTGATCGCCCCGGTAGGAGCCGGAGGTGCGGTTGTCGGCGCCGTCGTCTCCTGGTTGCACGGGCGAGGCGTTGGCCGTTGGCTCGCCGCCGCGGCGGGATTGCTGGCGGTTTCGGGCGTCACCCGATTGATCGAATTCTGGATCGCCAATGGAACTGCGGGCGTGCCGTAGTCACGGCAGCACGTGGTCCTCGGCGGATCTGGCGGGCAACCTGGGAAAGGAGCACGAACAATCAGGCTGCCTGCCAGCTTCCGCGCGAACTGTAAAGGACACTCTTCCACAAGAGAAAGGAGAGACGAGGCAATGGCCGTACCACAACTTTTGAACGACATCGTCCGAGTTCTCCTCGGGCTCGCGCCAGCAGCCTCTCTGGTCTCGTTAGTTCTCGCGGGAATCAGCTTGCGACGCGAGGGAGGCACGACGTTTCATGTGGGCGGTGGTTTTACGAAATGGATGTTCTGGGCCGTTGTGTTCATCACCATCGGCCCGCTTCTTGGATGGTTCAGTTCCTTCGGCGTTGCCGCGCCGGTACCCGGCGGTGGGATTGGCAGTTCCTGGCTCGCCTCCTTCGAGTCGGATGTCTCCGGGTTTGTGACGAATTTTATCGCGGGCCGGATGATCACCACGCTTGCCGCCTTCTTCGTGTTGCGGGCGATCCTGGACGCTGCCTCTGGCGAACATCCGCTACCGTCGATCGTTGCCGCGATGTTTTTACTCGGCGCGCAAACTACGTACTCGTTACTTCAAACCTACAACACGGGCACGCAGTTCGCCACCGCGGACGTCCTTGACAGTCTTTGGAACTACCTGGCCGGAACGATCATGCCCATTGCCGCAGGTCTCGCCGTTGTGGGCGCGATCATCAATTTCGCCACGCGCCGTCCGGCGATGCGCCTGGTGGCAGTTGCACTCGCCATGCTGTGCGTTTCGGGAATTTGGAAACTGGTCCTTTCGATGGAGGCGTAAGGGAAAAGATGTCATTCACGAACGGACTTCTGAACTTAACCAATTGGGCCGGCAATGTGATCTTGCCTACCTTGGCGGCCTTGTTCTTTGCGATTGCCGTCCTGAAGTTCGCGCGATCCGAGCCGTATGCCTCCTCCATGTACGGAGGATTCGCCTGCCTGATGGCTTCAGGCCTTTTGCGGGCGATGGAAACGTTCGCCTCGCAGCGAGCCTGGAACGATCCTGATGTGTATTGGGTTTCGCTGCTCACATTGGTCGATTGGATCTGCAACGTCCTTATGCCGGTGTACGCAGGCTTGCAGGTTGCGGCCGGGGCGTTACGGATGGGAGTCGTGACGCGAGTCCATCCCACGGAGGGATGGATGCGGCACTTCGTGGCTGCTGGCTTGTGCCTGATGTTGTCTGGGCTTTTGCGGCTTGCCGAATTCTTCATCGCTCACGGAACGGCGGGAATCCCGTAGGAGGACCAAAGATGTCTCTCGAAGTGACGCCGGTGTATCGCAATCTCCAAACGCGAGTGACCTTTTTCG